>Ga0116231_10014186_pt1 | contig 10822 bp, 9 predicted proteins | sample S1TSphgellanicum_2_FD_89695 | JGI IMG/M metagenome (GOLD analysis project Ga0116231, IMG submission 89695) | Host-associated microbial communities from peat moss isolated from Minnesota, USA - S1T2_Fd - Sphagnum magellanicum MG | ecosystem: Host-associated > Plants > Peat moss > Unclassified... | reverse complement strand
TGACCCGCGATCCCACCGGCGAAATGCTCGGCATCCTGGATCGGCTACAGAGCACGCCCGGCCCGCAGCGCAGCGCGGGTGTTTGGACCTCGGCGGACGGGCGACGCAGCTTGGCCGTCGCCGAGACGCGGGCGGCCGGCTCCGATACCGATGCGCAACAGGGCGATATCGAGTACCTGCAGCAGGCGTTCGCCGAGGTGCGGCCCGCGCGTGCTGGGACCGAGATGCGCCTGCGTGTGAGCGGCCCCGGTGTCTTCGCAGTGCGGGCGCGAGCCCAAATCAAGACGGCGGTGATGCGGCTATCCGCGGCGAGTACGACCCTGATCGTGCTGTTGCTGCTGCTCGTCTACCGGTCGGTGCCGGCCGTGTTGTTGGGTCTCATGCCGGTGCTGACCGGAGCGCTGGCCGGCGTCGCCGCGGTCGCTCTGGGCTTCGGCACGGTGCATGGCATCACTTTGGGTTTCGGCATCACGCTGATCGGTGAAGCGGTGGATTACTCGATTTATTTCTTCGTTCAGTCGCGGCTCGGGTGTGATGCCGCCGGCCGCGCCGAGCATTGGCGGCGGCAGTTCTGGCCGACGGTTCGATTGGGCGTGCTCACCTCGATCTGCGGCTTTACCGCGCTGCTGGCTTCGGGATTTCCGGGACTTGCGCAGCTCGGCACCTATTCGATCAGCGGTCTGATCGCGGCGGCTCTGGTCACGCGCTTCGTCCTGCCGGTCATCGTTCCGGCGCAACTCGTGGTGCGCGACGTCGCGCCGATCGGCTCGAGTCTTGGCCGCGCTTTGGGTCGGGTGCGCCATCCCCGTGCCGTGCTGCTCGGCTTGGCGGTCCTGTGCGTGGCCGTCCTCGGCATGCACCGCGCGGCGCTGTGGAACCGTGAGCTCGGCGCCTTGAGTCCGGTCCCGGTCGCTGACCAGGAGTTCGACGCCGGCTTGCGCAAGGACCTCGGCACGGCCGATGTCCGTGATCTCGTCGTGGTCAGCGGCCCCGACTTGCAGAGCGTCCTACGCGGCGCCGAACGGGTCGGCGCGATTCTGGACAAGCTGGTCGAGTCGGGACAGCTGGGCGCTTATGACAGTCCGGCGAACTATCTGCCGAGTCTCGAGACGCAGGAGCAGCGCCGCGCAAGCCTGCCGGACGCGGCGACCTTGAGTGCTCGCTTGGCCGACGCGACACAGGGCTTGGGGCTGGACGCCGACCGGCTCGCGCCCTTCGTCGCGGCGGTCACCGCAGCGCGTGCCGCCGCGCCGCTGACGATGGCCGATTTGCAAGGCACCTCCTTGGCAACCGGCTTCGAAGCCCTGATTCTGCACCGCGAATCGGTTTGGAATGCCCTCGTGCCACTGCACGCCGTACCCGGTGCCGAGAGCCTCAGCCTCGACACCGGCCGCCTGCGCGCCGCGCTCAGCGCGGGCGGCGCCGAGACCGCGAGCGTGCTCGACCTCAAACAAGAATCCGACGCATTGTATGCGCGCTATCTGAGCGAAGCGATGCGTCTGTCGGCGGGCGGCGTCGCCGCGATCGTCGTGCTGCTGTGCCTCGTGCTGCGCTCGGCGAGCAGGGTGCTGCGTGTGCTGCTGCCGCTGATCCTCGCCGTGCTGTGCGTCGCGGCCGGGTTCGCGCTCGCGGGCCGGGAACTCAACATCCTGCATTTGATCGGCATGCTGCTGGTCGTCGCCGTCGGCTCCAACTACGCATTGTTCTTCGCGCACCCGGACGACGGCGCGAAACCCTTGACGATCGCGGCAATGGCGCTCGCGAATCTCGCAACGGTGATCGGCTTCGGACTCCTGGCCTTCTCCCGCGTGCCCGTGCTCGAAGCGCTCGGCATGACGGTCGCACCCGGCGCGCTGCTTGCCTTGCTGTTCTCTGCGCTGGCGTCGGGAACCCGCCCGCATGCGTGAGCTGTTCGTGCCGGCCGAGCCCGGTCGCTTCGCGCAGACCCGCTTGGTGCTGCTGCCGGGCGCGTATCAGTCGCTCGAGGAGTTCGCCCGGCAGGGCTTCGCCGCGGCCGTGCAGCAGCGCGGTATTGCCGCGGACCTCTCACTCGTCGACCTTGAATTCACCAGTCTGACGGATCGCGGCGGGCTCGCGCTGCTGCACCAGAGGGTCATCGCACCTGCGCGGACGGCGGGCTGCCGCAGCATCTGGCTGGGCGGGATTTCGCTCGGCGGCTATGTCTCGCTGCATTACGCGTGCGAGTGCAGCACCGAGCGCAGCAGCGAGTTCGGCCCCGAGCGCTACGCACCGGTGGACGGCTTGTGCCTGCTCGCACCCTACCTTGGAAACCGCATGGTGATCGCGCAGATCGACCGAGCCGGCGGTCTCGCCGCCTGGAACCCGGATGAGCTTGCGCCGATCGAGGAGGAGCGGCGAATATGGCGTTTCATCAGGACGCTGCACGAGTCGCCCATGCGCTGCCATCTCGGCTACGGCCGGGAGGATCGATTTGCCGCGGCCCAGGCACTCATGGCGACGGCACTGCCGTCGTGCGACGTCGATGTGGTGGCCGGCGGCCATGATTGGCCGACCTGGCTCAGGTTGTGGGAGAATTTCTTGGATTTACGATTGCGGGGTCCAGCCCCTTGAAGCGACCCTGGCGGCCGTCACCGTTCATCGGCGCATCGGCGGCATTGCATCTCGCCGCCGGCTTGAGTGTTCTCGCCCGCCCGCGCAGCTGGCCCATCGCGCTCGGTCTCGTCGTCGCCGATCATCTCGTGCTGACTGCGGCCGGTCTTTGGCCGCGCAGCAGCCTGCTCGGTCCGAACTGGACCCGATTGCCGGCGCCTTGGGCCGCCGCGGGCGCGGTGGCACTGACGATCGACGATGGCCCGGACCCCGAGGTGACGCCCCAGGTGCTGTCGTTGCTGCAAGCGCGGCGCGCGACCGCGAGTTTCTTTTGTATCGGCGAGCGCGTCGAGCGGCACAGGACATTGGCCCGCGAGATCCATGCGGCGGGTCACGCGATCGAGAATCATAGCTATGCCCACGCTCACTCGTTTTCGCTGCTCGGCCCCGCCGGCCTCGGCGCCGACATCGGCCGCGCACAGGAGTGCATCGCCGCGGCGGTCGGCGAGGAACCACGCTTTTTCCGGGCCCCCGCGGGCCTGCGCAATCCATTCCTGGAACCGGTCTTGAGCCGTTTGCGGCTGCGCCTGGCGAGCTGGTCGCGGCGCGGCTTCGACACGGTCAATCGCGATCCCGGCGCTGTGCTTGCCCGCCTCACACCGGCCCTGCGCGGCGGGGACATCCTGCTCCTGCATGACGGTCACGCGGCACGCACACGCGGCGGCGGCCCCGTGATTCTGGAGGTTCTGCCGCGCCTGCTCGACGCCGTACAGTCGGCCGGTCTGCGGACGGTGACCTTGCGCGCCACCGCAGTTTCGCAGCGCAGCGCATGAATCCGCTGCTGTTGAAATCCTTTACCGCAAGCAGTTGCATCGGCGTCGGCTGCTCGGCCATCGCCGCATCGCTCGCACGGGGGCGCAGCGGCCTCGTCCCCTGCGGGTTCGAAACCGTATGTCTCGAGACCTATATCGGCGAAGTCGCCGGCGTCGACGCGCAAACCCTGCCCGCGTCCCTGCAATCTTACGACTGTCGCAACAATCGTCTGGCCGAGCTGGCCTTGCGCCAGGACGGCTTCCTCGCGACGGTCGCGGATGCCGCAACGCGCTGGGGCCGGGATCGCCTCGGCGTGTTCATCGGCACGAGCACCTCGGGCATTTTGCAGACCGAACTCGCCTACCGCGAACGCGCGCCGGATACCGGCGAGCTGCCGCCCGAGTTCCACTACGGCACAACCCACAACTCATTTTCGGTCGCCGACTACGTCCGTCGGCGCTGCGGACTCACGGGGCCTGCCGCGGCGGTTTCCTGCGCCTGCGCCTCGAGCGCCAAGGTATTCGCCTCGGCGCAACGGATGATCGAGGCGGGGCTGATCGATGCCGCCGTCGTCGGCGGCGTGGACTCGCTGTGCCTGACGACGCTGTACGGCTTCCACTCCCTGCAGCTGACCTCCCGCCTTCCCTGCCGCCCGTTCGATCGGTCGCGCGACGGCATCTCGATCGGCGAAGCCGCCGCATTCGTACTGCTCGAGCGCGTCCCGCGTGCAGCCGACGAAGATGCCGTCCTGTTGCTGGGCGTCGGTGAATCGAGCGACGCCCACCACATCTCGGCACCGCATCCGGAAGGGCTGGGTGCGCGCCTGGCGATGCAGGCGGCGCTCACCAGTGCGGCGCTGGAGCCGGCGCAGATCGACTACATCAATTTGCACGGCACGGCCACGCCGAGCAACGATCGCTCCGAGAGCCAGGCGGTGACCAGCGTGTTCGGGCAGGCGCTCCCCTGCAGTTCGACCAAAGGCGCGACGGGACACACCTTGGGAGCCGCGGGTGCGCTCGAGGCGGTGATCTGCGCAATCAGCTTGCAGGCCGAGTTGCTGCCCGGAGGCACGAACACGCGCGACGTGGATCCGCAGCTGAGCGCGTATTACCTCACCGAGAATCGCCGCTATCCGGCGCAGCGGTTGCTGAGCAACTCGTTCGGCTTCGGCGGTGCCAACTGCAGCTTGATTTTCGGCCTCGCCCGATGAGCGCCCTCGCCTACGTCGACGGCATCGGCGTACTCGGCCCCGGCCTCGCCGGCTGGCCGGATACCGCGGCCTGTCTCACCGGCGCGAACGCCTATGCGCCCGCCGCCACGATCCTGCCGATGCCGCATCTGCTGCCGCCCGCGGAGCGCCGCCGTACGGGTCGCGTGGTGAAGCTCGCACTCGCCGTTGCGCTCGAGACGGTCGCGCACGCGGATCTGAATCCGGGCGCTACCGCGAGCGTGTTCTCCTCCTCGGGCGGCGACGGGCACAATTGCCACGAGATCTGCGCGGCGCTGGCCGAACCCGGTCGCGTAATTTCGCCGACCCGCTTCTCCAACTCCGTGCACAACGCGGCCGCCGGCTATTGGAGCATCGCCACCGGTGCAATGGCACCGTCGAACGTGCTGTGCGCATTCGATGCAAGCTTCGCGGCGGGACTGCTCGAGGCGCTCGCCCAAGTCGCAGCCGAACGGCGCTCGGTGCTGATGATCGCCTATGACACCGAGTATCCGGCGCCGCTGCATGCCAAGCGCCCGATTCCCGATGCCTTTGCGATCGGCTTGCTCCTGTCGGCGGCGCACAGCCGCGCGACGCTAGCCAGCCTCAAGGCCTCGCTCACCGACGCGCCCGCAGAGACACTGCGAGAACCCAGGCTCGAACTCCTGCGCACCTCGATCCCGGCGGCGCGTGGACTGCCGCTGCTGCGACGGCTCGCGCTCGCCGAAGGCGGTGAAACGGTGCTCGATTACCTCGGCGACACGCGGGTGCGTGTCGCGGTCGCATCGTGCCGGTAGTGAATCCCTTGGATCGGCGCTGGATCGAGCGCCGACTGCCGCAGCGCGGACGCATGTGCCTGCTCGATGCAGTCATCGAGTGGGACGCGATGCGGATCGTTTGCCGCAGCGGCAGCCACCGGGCCGTTGACCATCCCCTGCGCAGCGGCGAACGGCTGGGAATCGCCTGCGCGATCGAGTACGGGGCGCAGGCGATGGCCCTGCACGGCGTGCTGGTCGCGGCGGTAACAGCGATGCCGACGGCTACCGACCCGCGGCCGCAGTCCGGCTATCTCGCCAGCGTGCGCGATGTGCGCTTCGGCGCGGCGCGCATCGACGATGTCGCCGCCGACCTGCTGTGCACGGCGACCCGGCTCGCCGGCGACGCCAGCACCGCGCTCTACGAATTCCGGATCGCTGCCGACGGCAGCTCCAGCAATGCAGCGCAGTCGCTGGTCGAGGGCCGCGCTATCGTCGTGCTAAAAGGTGAAACATGGGGCTAGCGGGGAAGCGGGCGCTCGTCACGGGCGGCAGCGGCGGTATCGGCGCGGCGATCTGCCGGCGTCTCGCGGCAGCCGGCCATGAAGTCTACGTACACGCGAATCACCGCCGGGACGCAGCCGCCGAGGTCGCCGCCGCGATTCTCGCGGCGGGCGGCCGCGCCCAAGCCGTCGCCTTCGACGTGACCGATGAGGCCGGGACGCGCGCGGCGCTCGAAGCGCTGCTCGAGGACGGGCCGGTCCAAATCCTGGTCAACAATGCGGGCATTCACGACGATGCCGCCTTTCCTGGCATGAGTCCCCGGCAATGGCATCGCGTCATCGACGTCACCGTGGGCGGCTTCTATCACGTGACCCAGCCATTGCTGCTGCCGATGATCCGCACGCGCTGGGGCCGCGTGATCAATATCTCCTCGATCAGCGCATTGATCGGCAACCGCGGCCAGGTCAATTACGCGGCTGCGAAAGGCGCGGTGAACGCGGCGACCAAGTCACTGAGCCTCGAGGTCGCGAGCCGCGGCATCACGGTCAACGCAGTCGCTCCGGGCATCATTGCCGGAGCGATGGCCGACACCGCCTTCGATGCGGGGCGTATCGCCGAACTCGTGCCGATGAAACGCGCCGGCACCGCCGACGAGGTCGCGGAGCTGGTCGCTTTTCTCGCCTCCGATGCGGCCGGCTATGTGACCGGCCAGATCATTGCAATCAGCGGTGGGCTCGGCTGAGGTGCACCAACATGAGACGCTCTTGTTCTTCGTTTTGCTGCAGCTCGCGGTCATCGTCATCGCCGGGCGCATCGGCGGAGTCCTCGCGCGCCGGCTAGGCCAGACAGCGGCGGTCGGGGAGATCATGCTCGGGATCCTGCTCGGGCCATCGTTTTTCGGCGCGGTCGCGCCGGCACCGTTTGCCTTCGTGTTTCATTCGGCGCCGCCGGAGCCGATGCTCGTCCTGTCAGGTCTCGGTCTCGTCCTGCTGATGTTCCAGGTCGGTCTGGAATTCGACTTCGAGCATCTGCGCAGCCGCCACAACCGGACCGCCGTCGCTTGCGTTTCGCTCGCCAGCTTGTTGCTGCCCTTCGCCTTGGGCTTGGGCTTCGGCCTGTGGTCGGCGCCCGCGCTTTCGCCGCAGGCCAAGCCTTTGGACTCGGCGCTGTTCGTGGCCACCGCATTCTCCATCACCGCGCTGCCGATTCTCGGCCGCATCATGATCGACTTCGAACTGACGCGCACACGCCTCGGCGTGATCGCGATCAGTGCGGCGGCGGTGAACGACGTCGTCGGCTGGCTGCTGCTGGCCTTGATCACCACGCTCGTGCGCAGTGATTTCGATGCGCTACATTTCGGGCTGCGCATCGCCGCCGTCGCCGGGTTCGGTATCGCGAGCGTGACGATCGCGCGGCCGCTGCTCAAGCGGGCGATCGCGCGCTCCCGGCCGCGGGGTGGCGTCATCTCGGGCAATCTGCAGGGCGCATTACTCGCAGCGATTTTCGTAGCCGCGATGACGACTTATGCGATCGGGATCTTCGCGATTTTCGGCGCTTTCATGTTGGGTGTGATCCTCTTCGACGAGCGCGAACTCGTGGCGGCATGGCGCTGCCGGGTCGGCGATTTCGTGCTCGTCTTCTTTCTGCCGATTTTTTTCACCTATACCGGCCTGCGGACCGAGATCGGCGGTCTCGCCACGCCGACCGACTGGGCTTGGTGTCTCGGCCTGATCGCGCTGGCGTCGGGCGGCAAGCTGCTCGGCGCCTACCTCGGTGGCCGGCTCTGCGGTCTCACCCATGCGGAAGGGGCGATCGTCGGTTTCATGATGAACACGCGCGCACTGATGGAGTTGATCGTGCTCAACGTCGGCCTGGATTTGGGCGTGATCTCGGCGAAAATGTTCACGATGCTCGTGCTCATGGCGATCGTGAGCACGGTCGTGACGACGCCCGCCTTGCGCCACTATATTCGCGGCAGCGAATTGCGTCAGGCGTAGGCGTCGACCAAACCGAGGTTTGCGCGCGGGGCGTGAGCGATCCCGGGATCGCCGCTGGCTGAACCTGGGTCGGATTGCGGCTGCGGCGTCCACACCTGCGCCTGGGAATAAGGCGAGGAGCTGTCCTGAAAGGAACGCTGCGACACGTCCACGCTGACCTGCTGGAAGCCCTGCGAACTCAACATCTCGCGCAGCTTCGGTGAACTGGATTGCAATGCGTCGGGCGTGGCCGGATTGTGCGAACTCATCCACACCTGCGCATGCCCGCCCTCGATCGAGACGCGCAGCTCGATCGGTCCCAACTGCGGCGGACTGACTTGTAGGGTCGCGCCGTTGATGCCGTTGCTCGCCATCCACGAAACGTGATTCGTCAAGGACTCGTTGAACTCCGGCGTACCCACTGGCGCGTCGATCTTCGCCGTAGCGGCCGATGTGGTGAGGCTCGCGGGCGCGGCCGCGGCATCGGGCGTGAGCTGCAGGGTCGCGCCCGTGCCATCGCTCGCCGGCGTTAGCGCGGGATCGGCGGTCTCGCCAACGCCGTCGAGTTGCCCGTGCTTCTCGGCGCCGTTCACGATGGCGGCCACGACCGTGATCGGTGCGCTGACCGCGCCCGCCATCGTTGCCGATTCGGGACCGGCGACCGTTGCGTCGGACGCCGGGGCGTCCCCGGCGCCGGCAGAAGTAGCCGCGACCGACTTGCCGCCAGCCGCCCTTTGCAGGGCGAGGTCCCGGGCATCACGCGCGGCGGAGATGTCCGAGGCCGCAGCCGTTGCCGCGAGCTGTGCTGCGCTCGAGGCGGATGAATCGACCAAGCTCGCCGCAGCCACGGTCGCGGTGGCTGCGCTGGCGGCGCTGCTTGCGCCGTGCGTCGCGTCCGCGCCGACCGCATCGGCAACGCCTGCGACCTGCGCGGTCGTCGCAGAGCTCAAGTCATAGGCGCGCTGCAGCGTGGCGGCGCCGGCGGCCTGCTTGACCGCTCCCGCGGCATCCGCCGTCGCGGCGAGACCGTCGGCTGGCGCGATCGCCTGCTGCGCCGCCTTGCGATCATCCGCCGTCGCGACATTCTTGGCGGCCGCCATGGCAGCCGCGACCGCGGCCGTCATGGTCCCTGTGGTCCCTGTGCTCGCTGTGGTAGTTGTGCTCGCGGCAGCCATCGCGGCGAGGGTGGCCGCGGCGGTCTTATCGCTGGACGCGGCGGCATCTGCCGTAGCCAATGCCTCGGTGGCCGAACCCGCAACGCCGGCCGCGGCGGTCTTATCGCTGGACGCGGCATCTGCCGTAGCCAATGCCTCGGTGGCCGAACCCGCGACGCCGGCCGCGGCGGCTTGCGCGGTTGGGGTCGGTAGCGCCGCCTCTGCGAGCGCGGCGGTAGCCGCGTTCGCAGCGACGCGCGCAGCCCCGGCAGCATCGAGCGTTAGGGCCAGGTCGGCCGAAATGGCGGCCGAACCATCGCTTGGCGCCTGTGTGCCGCTGATGGCCGCGGCGCCCGTCGCCGCGACGGTGCCGGCCGGCAGCGGCGCCGACAGCACGGGCGGCAGTATCGTCGCAGGAAGCGGCAGCACATCGCCGCCGACCGGCAACCCAGCGCCCGTCGCGGCGGGCGCGGCGGGCGCGGCGACACTGGACTTACGCTCGGTCGCCTTGCCGGCCACGGTCAAGGCGGCGGCAAAATTGCCGGCCTTGGTTGAGCTGGGTGAGGCGCTGATGCCGGTCGGAGCGGTCGAGGCGGCTGCCAGATTGGTTTGCCTGGGGGTCGATAACAGCGGTAGGTTTGCGTTCATAGCGGAAGCCGAAGCAAGTGCCGTGCCAATGAGGCTGTGAGGTGGCTGCAGCGCTGCTATTCGTCGTGGCCGTGGTTCGCCGCCAAGGCGACGCGCATCGCCGTCTCGTCGCTCTCCCGCTGTTCACGCCGTTCGGCCGCCTGGGTCTCATCGAGCCGGAAGCGTGCCACGGCGCGACTGAGCGACTCCGCTTCGACGCGCTTGTCCGACCACAAGCTACGCCGCGACTCGTAGTCGGCACGCGCCACGCCGAGCTTTTGCACGTGCAGGCGTATCACCTCGGTGAGTCGGTCGAGAAATGCGCGATAGTTCTGCAAGCGCACCGCGTCGATCGCGCCATTCGCTTGCGCCGCCTTGCGGATGTATTCCTCGCGATACAGTGTGAGCTGTTCGTGCTGCCGCTCGAGTTCCGCGACGCGGCGCTGCGCATCGACCATCGCGCGCTGCAGCGCGTCGGCGGAGCGGGCGACGACTGCTTGAATCGGTTCGAAGCGCTTGGATTTCATCTCTACCTCGAACTATCTGGCGGCCGTTGCGGCGGGCGGCGAGAACTGGGTCACGAGTTTCTTTAGATCGGCATAACTGCGCTCGAAGCCCACGGGCTCGTACATGTCCTGACGCAAGAATTCGAGGATTTTGGGCCACTGCTCGACGGCTTGATCGAGGCGCGGATCGGCGCCGCGCCGGTACGCGCCGACCGTGATGAGGTCGCGGTTCTGTTGGTAGAGCGAATAGACCTGCTTGAATTTGACGGCGAGGTCCTGTTGCTCGCGCGTCGCTATCTGATGCATGGCACGGCTGATCGACGCCTCGATGTCGATGGCCGGATACAGGCCGTTTTCGGCCAGGCGCCGGGACAGCACGATATGGCCGTCGAGAATCGCGCGCGCCGCATCGGCGATCGGATCGTTCTGATCGTCACCCTCGACGAGAACCGTATAGAACGCCGTGATCGAGCCGGCACCGCGATCGCTGTTGCCGGCCCGCTCGACCAGCTGCGGCAAGCGAGCGAACACCGATGGCGGATAACCCTTGGTGGCCGGGGGCTCGCCGATTGCGAGTGCGATTTCGCGTTGTGCCTGCGCGAAGCGCGTCAACGAATCGAGCAGCAGCAGCACCTTGAGGCCTCGGTCGCGGAAGTATTCGGCAATCGCGGTCGCGAGCCACGCACCGTGCAGCCGCATCAGCGGCGGC
>Ga0116231_10014185_pt1 | contig 10823 bp, 9 predicted proteins | sample S1TSphgellanicum_2_FD_89695 | JGI IMG/M metagenome (GOLD analysis project Ga0116231, IMG submission 89695) | Host-associated microbial communities from peat moss isolated from Minnesota, USA - S1T2_Fd - Sphagnum magellanicum MG | ecosystem: Host-associated > Plants > Peat moss > Unclassified... | reverse complement strand
GAACAATTCGATGCGGCGCGCATCCTCGACGCTGCCTCGCAATACATCGACCGCCGTTTTATCGCGAGCATGACGTACCGGTATTAGACAGGAAGCAGTTCTTTTTTTAAAAAAAAGAACCAAAAAACTTTTACGAGTCTGGGCTCGGCCCATCCGGAGAGGCCAAAGCCAAAACAATCAAAAGTTTTTTGCTTCTTTTTTTCAAAAAAGAAGGTCTTCCCTTTACTTCAACGCATAAGTCCAGGCCCCGATCAGCCAAGTCCCTCCGCTCTTCACTTCCGACGCTGTGAACAGCGCATTCTCCACCGTCTTCTTGCCGTGCATCAGATATTTGTAGGTCATCGGCACCACCACATAGGCATGATCGCCGCTGATCGTCACATGCAGCGGCTTGCCGATGGATACCACGCCCTCGGTCACCCCATTGGCTTTCATGTCGGCCGCGTCGCCGGCGAACCAGTCGGCCAGCGCGGTCTTGCCCTCCCAATGGAAGGGCGCGAATTCATCGGTGATGGTCTGCGAGGGCGTCATGACGGCGGCAGCGGCGGCCTTCCCGTCGTCCATGTTCAGCGCGGCGGTAAACGCTTTCACCGGCGCCAGCGCGGCATTCTCGGCAGGGCCGGCATAGGCCAGGGTGGGCGACAGCAGGCAGGCGGCGAGCAGGGAATAGCGCATCTCAAACCTCAATTCTGGAACGGATCACGTACCAAAATAGTATCGTCTCGTTCCGGCGAGGTCGATAGCAGGGTTACCGGCGCCTCCACCAGCTCTTCGATGCGCCGCACATATTTGATCGCCGGCGCCGGCAGCGCCGCCCAGGAGCGGGCGCCGCGGGTCGAGCCGCTCCAGCCTTCGATCGTCTCATACACCGGCCGGGCCGCGGCCTGTGCGCCGGGCGCTGCCGGCAGATGTCGGAACGGAACACCATCAATCGTATAGCCCGTGCAGATTTTGAGTTCCGGCAGGCCGTCCAGCACATCCAGCTTGGTGAGGGCCAGACCGCCAATGCCGCCCACCTTCACCGCCTGGCGCACCATCGCCGCATCGAACCAGCCGCAGCGCCGCGGCCGCCCCGTCACCGTGCCGAACTCATGGCCGCGGGTGCCTAGCAGCTTGCCCGTCTCGTCGAAAAGCTCGGTGGGGAAGGGGCCTGAGCCGACGCGCGTGGTGTAGGCTTTGGCGATGCCGAGGACAAAACCCACGGCGGATGGCCCCACCCCAGCGCCCGACGCGGCCGTGGCGGCCACCGTATTGCTGCTGGTGACGAACGGGTAGGTGCCGTGATCCACGTCCAGCATCACCGCTTGCGCGCCTTCGAACAGGATGCGCTTGCCATCGCGACGCGCCTCGTCCAGCCGCTCCCACACCGGCTCGACGAACGGCAGGATCTGCGGCGCCAGCGCCAGCAGCGAGTCCAGCAAAGCCTGCTTCTCGAACGGGGCGGCGCCCAGGCCCACGAGCAGCGTGTTATGGTGCAGCAGCAGCTCGTCCAGCTTGGATGACAAGGTCGCAGGCTCAGCCAGATCGCAGGCGCGGATGGCGCGCCGCGCCACCTTGTCCTCGTAGGCGGGCCCGATGCCGCGCCCCGTGGTGCCGATCTTGGCATCGCCCCGGGCTGCCTCGCGCGCCCGGTCGAGCGCCCCGTGCAGCGGCAGGATCAATGTTGCGTTGTCGGCAATGCGCAGCGTGTCGGGCGTCACGTGCAGCCCTTGCGCCTGCACGCGCGCGATCTCGGCCAGCAGCGCCTCGGGATCGACTACCACGCCATTGCCGATAATGCCGAGCTTGCCGCGCACCACCCCGCTCGGCAGCAGCGAGAGTTTGAAGGTCTGGTTGCCCACAACGAGTGTATGGCCGGCGTTATGGCCGCCTTGAAAACGCACCACGATATCGGCGCGGCTGGCGAGCCAGTCCACTACCTTGCCCTTGCCCTCGTCGCCCCACTGGGCGCCGATCACTGCGACATTGGTCATCTAAACCCCGACTTCCACGGCCCGGCCGTCTTGCGCGATATGGCTGCACCCTGCCCGCCGTGCCGCTGCCCACGCATCTTCGTCCGGATCTAGTGAAGCAACGGTGGCGAAGTTTTCCGCGCGCAATGTTCGGGCGACCTCCGGCGCGGTGCCATAAGGGAGAAACACCGAGGCGCGGGCCGAAGGTGCGGGTGCGGCGCGCAGCGCCGCATCGGCGAACAGGGTCAGGCCGGTGGCGGGTTCGCCCTCGGCACTCAGATAGCGCCCGCCGCGACCCAGCTCCTCATGCCGCCCCGGCGCGAAAACTGTCACAGCAATGCCGTTGTGATAGCGGAATCCACGGAATTCGAGCGGGTCGATGGTCAGCCGCACGCCGGGCGCGATCGATGGCAGGCCCGCCTGCAAAATCGTCACCACCTCGGCGAGCCGTTCCGCCATGGCGCGCATCGCCGCCGGCAGGGGGGCGCGGGCCAGCGCTTCCAGCGCCTGGCCGGCAGGCCCCCCGGCGGCAAGCAACAGATCGCCGAGCATGGGCGCGAGGCTGCCGCCGTGCACGGCCACCTCTGCCGCATCCTTGCGGTCCAGTGCCCGCGCCAGGCGCTGGCGCTCTGCGCCGGTCACACCGGCGGCATCGAGCAGGGCGGGAGTCAGTGTGGGTAGCGTCAGGTCCAGGCTGAGCCTGGTCAGCCCGATGGCGGCCAGCGCCTCGGTGCCGACAAGCATCACCTCCGCATCGGCCTGGGCTGAATCGGCGCCGAAAATCTCGATGCCGGCCTGCGGCACCTGCCGGTCCGAATCCCGCTGCGTGCGCACCCGGATGCACTCGCCGGCGTAGGCCAGGCGCAACGGCCGCGGGCTCCCGGCCAGGCGGGTCGCCGCGATGCGCGAAATCTGCGGCGTCATGTCCGCCCGCACCCCCATCATGCGGTGGCTGTCCGGGTCCATGACGCGAAAAATCTGGTCGGAGACGGCCGCCCCGGAGCCGGCCAGCAGCGTGTCCTCGAACTCCAGCAGCGGCGGCTTGACGCGGTCATACCCGTGGCTGGCGAAGACGCGCATCACGGTTTCGACTGAGGCCGCCTCGGTCTGCGCATCCGGCGGCAGCAGGTCGCGCAAGCCGGCCGGCAGGAGTGCTGGGTGCGGCGGGGTGAGGTCGTCCATGGGGACGGCTATAGCATTCCGGCAGGCAGGGAGAAAGAACGCCTCCCGCCCTGGCAACCCACCCACCCCTACGGCGTTTCAGCAAGGCGCCTGGGAAACGGAGCGGGACTTGCGCAAACTTGTAAGGTGCACGGTCCTGCTCTCAACGCTCGCACTGAGCGCATGCCAGTCGGCCATTCTCGATCCGCAAGGCCCCGTCGGCGCCGCGGAAAAGACCATTCTGATCGACTCCCTGGCCATCATGCTCGCCATCGTGGTGCCGACGATCTGCGTGGCACTCGGCACCGCCTTCTGGTACCGCGCCGGCAATACCAGGGCGCACCACCGTCCGGACTGGGCCTACTCCGGCAAACTTGAATTGCTCGTCTGGGGCATTCCGCTGCTGACCATCATGCTGCTCGGCGGCGTCGCCTGGGTTGCATCGCATGCGCTCGATCCGTGGAAGAAGCTGGCTTCGACAGCGCCGACGCTGAACGTGCAGGTGGTCTCGCTCGACTGGAAATTCCTCTTCATCTACCCCGACCAGGACATCGCCAGCGTCAACGAGCTGGTGATTCCCGCAGGTGCACCGGTGCATTTCTCGCTGACCTCGGCAAGCGTGATGAACGCCTTCTTCATCGCACCCCTCGGCAGCATGATCTATATGATGAACGGCATGGCGACGCAGGTGAACCTGTCGGCCGACAAGCCTGGCATCTATCACGGACTCTCCAGCCATTTCAGTGGCGACGGATTTTCCGACATGCATTTTGATGTGCACGCCGTGCCGGCCGCGGATTTCGCCGCCTGGATCGCTTCCGCCAGGCGCGGCGGGCCGTCGCTGACGCCGCAGAGTTACGCGGCATTGGCGCGGCAAAGCATCAACGTGGTGCCGTTTACTTATCATGACGTCGAGGCTGGATTGTTTGAGAAGATTGTCTCGCAGGACTTGCCGCCGGCGCCTGGGCCGGCGGTAAACTAGGAAAGGAAGTAGGGATGTTCTTTTTTGAAAAAAAGAACCGAAAAACTTTTGTCCCCTCGCGGACGTCGCTGGAGAGGCTCAGCCTGATGGCCAAAAGTTTTTTTGCTTCTTTTTTTTCAAAAAAAGAAGTCCTTCCTGCCTCATGCTAGGCAAACTCACCTGGTCTGCCATTCCGCTCGACCAGCCCATCCCCATGGCCGCCTCCTGCGTGGTCGCCCTGGTTCTCATCGGCGTTCTGGCACTCGTGACGTTGAAAGGCTGGTTGCCTTATCTATGGCAAGAATGGATCACCAGCGTCGATCACAAGCGCATCGGCGTCATGTACATCGTGCTCGCCATGGTCATGCTGCTGCGCGGCTTTACCGACGCGATCATGATGCGCACGCAGCAGGCCTTGGCGTATAAATCGCCCGGCTTTCTGCCGCCCGAGCATTATGACCAGATTTTCTCGGCGCACGGCACGCTGATGATTTTCTTCGTCGCCATGCCCTTCGTCATCGGCCTGATGAATTTCGTCATGCCGCTGCAGCTCGGCGCGCGCGATGTCGCCTTCCCCACGCTCAATTCGGTCAGTTTCTGGCTCACCGCGACCGGCGCGCTGTTGGTCAATATCTCGCTGGTGGTTGGCGAGTTCGCCCGCACCGGCTGGCTGCCTTATCCTCCGTTGTCCGAAATCACCTACTCGCCCGGCGTCGGGGTGGATTACTATTTATGGGCTCTACAAATATCGGGCATCGGCACGCTGCTCTCCGGCATTAATCTGGTGACTACGGTGCTGAAAATCCACACGCCTGGCATGACCTATATGCGCATGCCGATGTTTTGCTGGACTACGCTCGCCTCCAACCTGCTGATCGTCGCCGCCTTCCCGATCTTGACGGCCACTCTGGCCATGCTGCTGCTCGACCGCTACCTGGGTTTTCACTTCTTCACGAACGCGGCCGGCGGCAACATGATGATGTTCATGAACCTGATCTGGGCCTGGGGACACCCCGAAGTCTATATCCTGATACTGCCGGCTTTTGGCGTCTTTTCTGAGGTTGTCTCGACATTCTCTGGCAAACCTTTGTTCGGCTACCGCTCGATGGTGATGGCGACGATGGCGATCTGCATTCTCGCCTTCATGGTGTGGCTGCATCATTTTTTCACCATGGGTGCCGGCGCCGACGTGAACGCGGTGTTCGGCATCGCCACCATGATCATTGCCGTGCCGACGGGTGTCAAAGTGTTCAACTGGATTTTTACCATGTCCGGCGGCCGCGTGCGGTTCGCAACACCCATGCTATGGTCCATGGGTTTTATGGTCACTTTTGTCATCGGCGGCATGACCGGCGTGCTGCTGGCGGTGCCGCCGGTGGATTTTGTGCTGCACAACAGTCTGTTCCTGGTCGCGCATTTTCATAATGTCATCATCGGCGGCGTGCTGTTCGGCGCGTTTGCCGGCTATACGTTCTGGTTCCCGAAGGCTTTCGGATTTCGTCTGCACGAGGGCCTGGGCAAGGCGGCTTTCTGGTGTTGGCTGATCGGTTTCTATATGGCGTTCATGCCGCTCTATGTGCTCGGCTTCATGGGCATGACACGGCGCATGCAGCATTACGACGTGCCGGCCTGGCACCCGTGGCTGCTGCTGGCCGGCGCCGGCGCGCTGGTGATTGCGGCCGGCATTGCGCTGCAAATCACGCAGCTTGTCGTCAGCATCCGCCGGCGTGCCGAATTGCGCGACGAGGCCGGCGATCCCTGGGATGGCCGCTCGCTCGAATGGTCCACACCCTCGCCGCCGCCCGCATTCAACTTCGGCGTGCTCCCGCGCGTCGAGGGCCGCGATGCCTTCTGGGCCATGAAGCAGCACGGGTTTGATCAAGACCCCGCCTACGACGATATAGAAATGCCCCGCAACAGCCCCACCGGTTTCGTCTGCGCCTTCTTCGCCACCTTTGCCGGTTTCGCACTGATCTGGCATATCTGGTGGATGGTCGCGGCCGCTCTGCTTGGCGCGTTTGTCACTTTCGTTGTGTTCGCGTGGCGGGACCGCACCGAGGACATAATAGCGGCCGACGAAGTGGCCCGCATCGACAGTGCCGGGCGTAGCACCCGGCTCCAAGCCGCGGCATGAGCGGCGCCGCGACCCATCTGTCGGCCCATGCGGCGCGCGACGAAACCTCGAAGCGCATCATTGCCGGCTACGGATTCTGGATTTTTCTGCTCAGCGACATCATCATGTTCTCGGCGTTCTTCGCCTCGTACGCCGTGCTTTCCGGCGCGACGGCGGGTGGTCCGGCCGGACGCGACCTTTTCGATCTCGGCAACGTCGCTATCGAAACCGGCTGTCTGCTCTTGTCAAGTTTCAGTTGCGGCATCGCCAGCGTCGGCGCGCGCATGCGGAACGCACTGGTGTTTTACGCCGGCATGGGTGTCACATTCCTGCTTGGCGCGGCCTTTCTCGTGCTTGAAGTGCACGAGTTTGCCGGCTTGGTGGCGCGTGGGGACGGGCCGTCGCGCAGCGCGTTTCTCTCGTCGTTCTTCACCCTGGTCGGATGCCACGGCATTCACGTCACGCTTGGCCTGCTCTGGCTTCTGACCATGATGGCACAGGTTTTCGCCAAGGGTTTTCGCAGCGACATCCAGCGCCGTATCCTGTGCTTCAGCCTGTTCTGGCACACTCTCGATATCGTCTGGGTCGCACTGTTCAGCGTGGTATATTTGATCGGGGTAGCACCATGAGCAAGACGCACGCCGGCACCGCGCCAGGTGATCCGCCTTCCGGCACTCCGGAGGCCGAGGAGGGGCTGCGCGGCTACCTGATTGGCCTTGGCCTGGCGATCCTGCTGACCGCGACATCGTTCTTCATTGCTACAACATCGCTTGTCTGGACACCCAGCATTCCGATTGCGATTTTTGTAATCGCCGTTGCACAAATGGGTGTTCATTTGGTTTTCTTTCTGCACATCACCACCGGCGAAGACAATGTCAATAACATTATGGCGCTGGCATTCGGTATCTTGATTGTCATGCTGCTCATCGTCGGCTCGCTATGGATCATGAGCCACCTCGACCACAACATGATGCCGGTGTCGCGCATCATGCAGATGCAGCGTTAAGATCAAGCAGCATACCGAGGCCGCCCGGCCGCCTGAGCCAGGTGACCGGCGACGTACCGGTTCACACTGAGCCGCGCGGGCCGTGTCCGTCCGTCCGCATAATGGCGCTTGAAATACAGCGTCCGCCGCCGTGCAAACAGCCCACGCATCGTATCGACAATGAAGCTCCTGGCCGCATCGGTTTCCGCTGCAAAGGCATTGATAATCACGCAGTCGCCATCGAGGCATTGCTCGGAGCGTAGCCCCGCGCGCCCGGTCACCCAATGCTCGGCCAGCGCCTGCTCCGTCAACGCCCAGCCGAGAAATCCGCGCACCCGCTCATCCTGATCGACGACAAAGAAGAAATGCCCGCGCGCCACCTGATAGAACAAGACCTGCGACCATTCGCCGAACGGCAACGCCGCAAACGCCGGCATCCTGCTCAAGAACTCCACCGCCAGGCCAAGTGCGGCCGATTTATCGCTGGGTTTCCAAACAACCAGACGCGGTGCCGATAGAACGGCCAGATTATCTTTTGCGACGGCATGATCCGGCGCGTGACGCAGCGCCTCGCGCATCGCCGCCCGCGCACCTTCCAGCGCGCACTGACGGTAACGCGAAATGCCGCAGAGTACCCATAAATCCGCCGATTTTGGCGCGTAGCGCAGGGCGGCCGCGAACGCCTGCTCGGCTTGCGCATGCTTGCCCTGCGCCATCAGTGCCTGACCTTGCGCTGCTGCTTCTTGGGCTGGGGATCGGTATATGACATCAGCGGTCATGAGTTGCTCCAAAGTCAGCAAGGGAGGGACTTCTTTTTTTCAAAAAGGAACGCTTCCTTCTACCCTTATCTCCCCAAACCCGCGTGTGAGCTCCCTCACACACAATACCGCGCCACTTCGGCTAGCCTCCTCCCAGCACAGGCAAAACGGGAGAGTTCCGATGTTAAAGCATGCCATTTCCTTCGACGATAACAGCATCGATCAGCAGACGCTGAGCGGCAACACCGCCTTCGTCCCTTCCGTCTATGCCGGCTCCGCCTGGTTGCCAGGCACCTCAGCCATGTCGGCGTTTATGCCGGTGTCCCCGGCCGGCACCGCCGTTGTTGTCAGCACGCCAGGCAGCGGCCTGGTGTTCGACAACACCTATGCTGCCGGCTGCACCGCGCCCTATGAGGCCTGCATCGTTGCGGCAGAGCACCAGCTCGAAAGCCTGTTCACCAATACCGATACGATCAGCGTCACTTTCAACGAGCAGAATGAAGGTGCTAACGATATCGCGCTTGAGAATAATTCTCCCAAAGGCGCCTACAGCTACGCGCAATTGAAGGCCGCCTTGCTCAAGGTGGCACCGGGCGACGTGCTGCCTGCGGCCGATCCCTCAAAAGGTGGAACCTGGCTCGTGCCGAATGCTTACGCAAGGATGCTGGGGCTGACGACCGCCACCGGGTCTGATGTCACCCTCACGCTGAACACCTACTACCCTTGGCAATATGGTCAGGATGTCATCAACGGCATCACCCACGAATTGACGGAGGGCGGCTTGGGCCGTATCGGCTACCTCGGCACCAGCGGTACCGGCCCTTGGGGCACGATGGATCTGTTCCGCTATAATGCGGCCGGCCAGGCGGATTACAGCAACGGAAGAGATGGTGACACCACCTATTTTTCCTCCAACGGCGGCGCCACTCTGTCTGACCAGAACCTGCCGGCGAAGGGCGCACCCACGCTTTCGTACAACAACCAATATAATACGTCCGGCGTCAAGGTAAACGGCGGCGACACCGCCGACTGGTCCCAGAACTACGTGTTCGGATCGACCGGCGACGGTGAAACCCTGGCGCTGACGCAGACCGAACTTCAGGTCATGCAAGCTCTCGGCTGGCATCTTTCGCTCAAGCAGGATGTCGATGCGCATTCCGGCGCCTGGGAAACCCCCACCGCCTGGAGCACCGGGTCCATGCCCATCGAAGCGCAGGATGTCTATCTCAGCAGCGCGGACGTTACGCTGGATTCCAACGTCATCGTCAACAGCATCGCCACCAGCGCCAGCAGCATCCTGTCCATCGGCGACGCGACCCCGACCACATTGACCGCCGTCGATGGCACGAATTTGAACAGTGAGGACGCATCCTTCACCGCGACCGGCAATCTCGGCGACATTGCCGTCTATACCGGCTCGGCCCTGCAAATCGGTTATTTCAACGAAACTTTCGACAATATGGGGTCCATGCTGATCGGCAAGGGTGCCGGCGGCAGCGGCGCAGGTGATCTCAATATTGCCGGCACCATTGATCTGAACGGCGCCGGCACGCTCACCTTGGGCACAACCGGCACCACCGGCGATATTCTCAACGCCGCGGGCCTGTCCGGAAGCGGCCTGGTGAACGTGAATAACACCATCACCGGCAGCGGGCTGATCGAACTTGGCAGCTTCGATAATCAGTCGGGCGGCAAGATCGAGGATCAGGGTTCGTTGCAGATCAGTGCAGGCACTTTTACCAATGAAGGTGCCATCACCGCCGAAGCCGGCGCCACGCTCGACTTCGGCCAGGATGGGGTCACGCAATCGCTCGCCAATACCGGATCGGTCGATATCGACAAAGGCGCCGACCTTGCAATCAGCAGCAAATTTTCGGTCACCGGCAGCGGCCTCATCGGCTTCAAAGGTGCCGGCGCCGAGATTACCAGTGACGGCAAGGCGGCCACCTTCACCAACGCCAGCAGCATAATTGCCGTGTCCTCTGGCCAGATCGGCGATGCGGGTATCAAATCTTACAATGATCTGAGCTTTACGAATACCGGCTCCGTGATTGCTTCCGGTTCGGGTGTCACGCTCACGCTCAACACCGGCGCCAACACGATCAGTGCCAGCGGCGGGGTGCTGGAGGCCGAGAGCAACGCCACGCTGGTTATCGGCTCCAAAATCAACCTGGGTGCCGCGGCAACTATCGCGGCGAGCACCGGCGGCACGGCGCTGGTCAGTGGCGCGCTAAGCGGCAGCGGCACGCTCTCGGCTGGATCGGGCGCGGTGGTCGATCTCGCCGGCGGCGGCAGTTTCGGCGGCGCCATCAGCGGCGCCGGCACCGTGCTGGTGTCTGGCGCGAGCGCGATGTCGTTCCTGGGCAACGCCGGCGGCACCGGCACGCTGGAGATCGGTGCAGGCGCCACGCTCTCCCTCGGCCTCGGCGACGGCAGCGGTCAGACGCTCGATTTTCTCGGCACGACTGGCGCGCTCGATCTGTCCAACCCGCTCGACTTTGCAGGCACTATCGGCGGCTTTGGCGGATCGGATCAGATTCTGCTGCAAAATACGAGTGTTACCAGTTTCGCTTTCAGTAACAACTTACTGACGGTGAAGGACGGCTCGGCCACTGTGGCCAGCCTGCACATCACTGAGACCAGCAATTTGTTTTCGCTGACCGCGGAGGCTCATGGCACGCTTATCACCTTCGGCTGAGAAGTAAGGAAGGACTTCGTTTTTGAAAAAAGAAGCAAAAAACTTTTATTCGTTTGGCTGCGGCCTCTCCAGGAAAGCTCAGCCCAATGTCCAAAAGTTTTTTGGTTCTTTTTTTCAAAAAAGAACTGCTTACTTTTCTTTGAAAACCCGGCCAAAAATCTCATCCACCTCGCGCAAATGCAACCGTGGATCCAT
>Ga0116231_10014184_pt1 | contig 10825 bp, 7 predicted proteins | sample S1TSphgellanicum_2_FD_89695 | JGI IMG/M metagenome (GOLD analysis project Ga0116231, IMG submission 89695) | Host-associated microbial communities from peat moss isolated from Minnesota, USA - S1T2_Fd - Sphagnum magellanicum MG | ecosystem: Host-associated > Plants > Peat moss > Unclassified... | reverse complement strand
GGCCTGGCTGGCGGCGCGTCGCACGCGCGTGCCCTTCGTGACCACCTGGCACGGCGTGTATGGCGAGGATTTTCCCGGCAAGCGCCTCTATAATAGTGTGATGGCGCGCGGCGAGCGCGTGATCGCAATCAGCCATTTCGTGGCCGGCCGCGTGGGCGCGCGCTACCGGGTCGATCCCCAGCGCCTGCGGGTGATTTACCGCGGCGTGGATGCCGCCGTGTTCGACCCGGCGCTCGCCGTCGGTGACCGGGTGCACCGGCTGGCGCAAGCCTGGCGCCTGCCGCCGGGAGCCCCCGTGATCATGCTGCCGGCCAGGCTGACGCGCTGGAAGGGCGCCGAACTGCTGCTCGATGCCATGGCGCTCATGCCTGGGGATGCGTATTGCGTGCTGGTCGGCAGCGATCAGGGGCGCCGCGCCTATGTCAACGGGCTGGTCGCCCGCGCCGAACGCCTGGGGCTCGGCGGCCGCATCCGCTTCGCCGGCCATTGCGGCGACATGCCGGCGGCCCTGCAACTCGCCGACGTGGTAGTGAGCGCGAGCCTGAAACCGGAACCGTTCGGCCGGGTGGTCATCGAGGCGCAGGCCATGGGAAGGCCGGTGGTTGTTTCCGACCACGGGGGCGCGGCCGAGACGGTGCAGCCGGGCCTCACCGGCTGGCGCGTTCCGCCAGGCGACGCGGCCGCCCTGGCCGGCGCGCTACAAACCGCCCTGTCGCTCGACCCCAGGGAGAAAGCCGAGCTGGCGGAGCGCGCACGCGACAGCGTGCTGACCTATTTCACCACCAGCGCCATGCAGCAGGCGACGCTTGCCGTGTATCGGGAACTTCTGTGAAGCGCATTCTGGTCATCCGCCTCGGCGCGCTCGGCGACATGGCGCTCTCCTTCGCCGCCTTCGCCGCCCTGCGCGCGCACCATGCCGAGGACCAGATCACGCTCCTGACCACGCCCCCCTTCGCGGCGTGGATGCGCGAAAGCCCATGGTTCGACAGGGTGATCACGGACACGCGGCCAGGCTGGTTCGATCTGCCGGGGCTGCTTCGGCTCAGAGCAAAACTCCGCGGCTATGATTTCACCTACGATCTGCAAACCTCCCGCCGCTCGTCGCGCTATTTTATCCTCGCCGGCCGTCCGCCCTGGTCGGGCATTGCCCGCGGCTGCTCGCATCCGCACGCCAATCCGCGGCGCGATTTTCTGCACAGCATCGACCGCCAGCGCGAGCAACTGGCCATGGCCGGCGTCACGCAAACGCCGGCGCCCGACCTGGCCTGGCTCGCCCGCCAGGGCCCTGTGCTACCAAAACCCTACGCCATGCTGGTGCCGGGCACCTCGCCCACCCACGGCGGCGCCAAAACCTGGCCGCTGGAGCGGTTTGCGGCGGTCGCAAAGCTGCTGGCCGAAGGCGGCATGACGCCAGTGGTGGTCGGCGCCCGCGGCCAGCCGAGCGTGCCCGATGCGCTCGACTACACCGGCAAAACCACGATCCAGGAGCTGGCCGGCCTAGCCTCCCGCGCGTCGCTGGCCATCGGCGGCGACACCGGCCCGATCCACCTGGCCGGCGTCATGGGCTGCCCGACCATCGCCCTCTTCTCCCGCTTCAGCGACCCGATCCAGGCAACGCCAGTCGGCCCCTGCACCCTGATCCGCGAGGACGATATCCGCGCCATCACTGTCGATGCGGTCAGTCGTCAGTTGTCAGCCATCAGTCGTCAGAATAGGACGCACGTCATCTGACGACTGATGGCTGACAACTGGAGACTGATCCATGCCCGAAATTACGCTGCCCGACGGCTCCATCCGCCGCTTCGACGGCGCGGTGACCGGCACCGAACTGGCCGCCAGCATCGGGCCGGGCCTGGCCCGCGCCGCTTTGGCCATGAAAGTGGACGGGCAGCCGTGGGATCTGTCGCGCCCGATCTCGCAGGACGCCTCGGTGGTCTTCATCACCCGGCGCGACCCGGAGGCGCTGGCGATGATCCGCCACGATGCCGCCCATGTGCTGGCCGAAGCGGTGCAGTCCCTCTACCCCGGCACGCAGGTCACCATCGGGCCGGCCATCGACAACGGTTTCTACTACGACTTTGCACGGAACCAGCCTTTCACGCCGGAGGATTTCCCGGCCATCGAGGCGCGCATGCGCGATATCGTCGCCCGCAACGCGGGTTTCGTGCGCGAGGAATGGGACCGCGAGACCGCCATCGCCTTCTTCGAAGACCGCGGCGAGCGCTACAAGGCCGAGCTGATCCGCGACCTGCCGGAAAGCGAAACGATCACCATCTATCGCCAGGGCGAGTGGCTCGATCTCTGCCGCGGCCCGCACATGCGCGGCACCGGCGACGTCGGCACCGCCTTCAAGCTGATGAAAGTCGCCGGCGCCTATTGGCGCGGCGACCACCGCAACGCCATGCTCACCCGCATCTACGGCACCGCCTGGCGCGACCAGAAGGAGCTGGACGCCCACCTGCACATGCTGGAGGAGGCCGAGAAACGGGACCACCGCCGCATCGGCCGCGACATGGACCTTTTTCATGTTCAGGAAGAGGCGACAGGCAGCGTCTTCTGGCACCCGAAAGGCTGGAAACTTTATCGCACGCTGGAAGATTACATGCGCCGCCGCCAGAACGGCGCCGGCTACCAGGAGGTGCGCACGCCGCAACTGGTCGATCGCGTGCTGTGGGAACGCTCCGGCCATTGGGAGAAGTACCGCGAGCACATGTTCATCGCCACCGTCGAGGATGAGGAAAAGACGCTGGCGCTCAAACCGATGAACTGCCCGTGCCACGTCCAGATCTTTAATCATGGTTTGCGCAGTTATCGCGAATTGCCATGGCGCATGGCGGAATTCGGCGCCTGCCACCGCTACGAACCCTCCGGCGCCCTGCACGGCATCATGCGCGTGCGCGCTTTTACGCAGGATGACGCCCACATCTTCTGCACCGAAGCGCAGGTCCCCGAAGAGACCGCGCGCTTCGTCGAACTGCTCCGCTCCGTCTATGCCGACCTAGGTTTTGAAAGTTTCCGCATCAAATTCGCCGACCGGCCGGACGTGCGCGCCGGCGAGGACGAGATGTGGGACCGCGCCGAGGCTGCGTTGCGCGACGCCTGCACGCTCGCCGGCGTGGAATATGAGCTGAACCCCGGCGAAGGCGCCTTCTATGGCCCCAAACTGGAGTTCGTCCTGCGCGACGCCATCGGCCGCGACTGGCAATGCGGCACGCTGCAAGTGGATTACGTTCTGCCCGACCGGCTGGACGCCGAATATGTCGGCGAAGACAGCGCCCGCCACCGTCCGGTCATGCTGCACCGCGCCATCCTGGGCAGTTTCGAGCGTTTTCTAGGCATATTAATCGAGCAATATGCCGGCCGCTTCCCGCTCTGGCTGGCGCCGGTGCAGGTGGTGGTTGCCTCCATCGTATCGGACGCCGGCGCCTACGCCGAGGAGGTGGCGAGCGCCCTGCGCGCCGCCGGCCTGGAAGCGCGCGCCGATGTCAGGCCGGAGAAGATTAACGCCAAGGTGCGCGAGCACAGCCTGGCGCATGTCCCCGTGCTTGCCGTTGTCGGCCGGCGCGAAGCCGAGCAGCGCAGCGTGGCGCTGCGCCGGCTGGGGAGTGACGGGCAGGAGGTTTTGGGGCTGGATGAGGCGGTCGCCATGCTGGCGAAGGAGGCGATGGCGCCGGATTTGCGGCGGCTGACAGACGGGTAGGGCGGTCGCGGGAGCAGATGCCAACCATTGCCATCGTTGATGGGATACAAATACGGATGTTTTACAACGACCATACACCGGACAGGATTTAGTATGCCCGACATGCTCCAAAACACGATTGTCGATGCCGTTCCTGATCCCTCGACCGCAAGCGTGACCCTGACGTGGGCGAACGGCGCGATCACCGTCAGCAGTTTCAGCCATCTCGCCGGCCATGGGGTGTTCGCCGCCTTCACCGATCCTGCGTTCTTTGCAAAAGCCCATGTCGGTGCCCGTGGGCGCAGCCTGGAATGGCCGGACGGCATTGATTTCTGTGCCGATGCCTTGTGGTTTGAAGCAAAGCCAGCCGAGGCGCCGGATCACGCAAGGCAAGGCGCGTTGGCTGAAGGGTAAACCCTGCGAAACGCCACCCTGCGGGAGGAAGCCGTAGGATGGGTCTTGACCCATCACTTTTGCACGGCCGCGCATCGTGAACGCGCGCCATGATGGGTCAAGACCCATCCTACGGCTGAGGCGCGTGCGACCCCCGCATTCCGCCAGGGCTGCATGCGGGCTACATGGCGACGAATTATCTCAAACGACGCGCGCTACTCGTCCTTCTCCTCAACAACCGAAACTTTAGACGCGCCATGCCGGATCGTCGGATAAGGCTTGTCGCCCTCAAAACCCTTCCAAAGAATCCGGTTGAAAAGATCCGCCGGCACGCGGTCTTCGCGAGACCAATCGAAACCCTGCGTCTCGTGCGCCCACCAAGCGGCGGTGTGCACCGGATTCGCCGGATCGCTGTCGGCGAAATGCGTGCCTGGCACATCGTCTGCTGTGCCGCGCAGATAGGATGACGCGGCCACCTTAAAATTCCAGTTGGATTGATTGACATCGAACACGTCGGCCATCGGCGCCGCGTAGGCATCGTTGAGGTTCAGGTGGTCGGTGCCTAAAATATCCTCGATGGTGCGGATCATGTTGACCGTCGTGTAAAACGTGCTGACCACAGCTTTCTGCTTCACGTAAGGCCCGACGATATAGGCGGTGCTGCGGTGCGCATCGACATGGTCGGCCCCGTCCTGCGCGTCATCCTCGACCACAAAGATCAGCGTGTTGCCGCGGTAGCGGCTGTGCGCCACGGCGTCGGCGACCAGGCCGACGGCGTAATCATCGTCGGCCTGCTGCGCCTCGGGGGTGTCGATGCCGCCCTGCGCGGTGCCGAAATTGCCCATATGGTCGTGCATGAAACGCAGCAAAGTCAGGTTCGGCAGGTCGCCGTTGGCCGCGAAATCATCGAACTCGCGCTTCCATTCGCCAAAACGCCAGAAATCAGGATACGCGTTGTCAAAACTGCGGAAATACGGATCGGTCAAGGGGCGCAGCGTCGGGTTGGTCGAATAGGCCTGCACTTTGTTGTTCGCATAGGGCGTGGCATCGGTAGGCGGGATGTAGCCCGGCGTGCCGGCCGGTAAATTGTACGGAATCAGATCGACGTAATAGCCGTAATTGCGCACCGTCAGGCCTGCGCGCGCCGCGGCATCCCACAGATAGCCGGTCTGCTTGTCGCCATCATTCGGCCCGTCCGGCGCGTCATCGTTGTTGGTGCCTGGAAAGAAGTTTTCGGTGCCGCCGGGCAGCACGCCGGTGACCGGCGCATAGAGCGGCTCGGCCACTTCGCGCTCGGCGGTGGACGCAATGCCGACATCGACATTGTTGTTCTGCCCTTCAGCATTGTAGGGCGCGCCGCGGAAACCCTGGTTGAGCGCAGTGGGCGCCGGGCTTTCCGCGTAATCGACGGGGATTTGTTTGACGTTGAGATCGGTCTCACGCGCTGCCACGCTCCATTCCCAGCCATTGCCGCTGACTTCGGCTGGATCGAAGAAATTGTCGAGCGTCACGAAATTATTCGCAAACGCATGGAAATTCGGCGTCACCCGGCTGCCGAACACGGTCAGCGACGGGTCGCCATTGGCGCCGTTCGAGAGATCGCCGAGCACCTGATCGAAGGTGCGGTTTTCTTTCACGATATAGATGATGTGCGTGATCTTCTTCCTCAGCGCTTCCATCGTCGCTTGCGCCGCCGCCGACTCGGGCTTGCTGTAGCCGTTGTTGGCGGCGACCTGCGCGGTCAAGGTCGCGAGCCCCGATGCGTCGGGGATCGGCATGGACAGCAGCCCGGCTTTTTCGATCTGGAAAATATACTGATTCGAGGCGTAGCAAGCGTTCTGCTTGTCGCTGTTGCCCCCAGGGAATTTTGTGCCTTTGAGCTTAAGGGTCGTGCTGCTGCAAAAGTTGGTGTTCGGCCCGGCGTCGCTCTTGCCATTCACGATATAGAGTGCGCGGCTGGTGGCGGAAACCGCATGCGGATACCACCCGGTGGGGATCAGTCCCGCCACGGTATGCGGCGTGGGACCGGTGAGCGGAATGACAGCCACCGCATTCTGCCCGCCGTTGCTGACATAGAGCGTGCGGCGGTTCGGCGATATGGCCAAATTGTTCGGCGCCGCACCGGTGTAGCGCTCGGCCGCCGGCGTCAGGCCGGGTGGCGCGATCGCGTCGATCTGCTCGATAACGGTGTTATCGGCCAAATTGATGACGGCCACATAGTCGCTGTTGTCCTGCGCCACATAGAGTCTGGTGGGTGCGGCAGGGTCGTCGAAAATCATGCTGTTCGGGTTGCCCGGCAGGCCGATGCGGGTGACCAGTTTGGGCGAGCCTGAGGATATGTCCAAAACCACCACCTGGCGGTCGCGGATGGACGAGACATAGACCCTGGCCTCACCGGCCACCGCGACCGCGAACGGGGTCTCGCCGCCGGGCTGGCCGGCGCCGGTCAAAGGTGATGTGTTGAACGGGCGCAAATCATATTCGTATTGTACGCTGTTCGTCGCGGTATCGATGACGCTGATCGACTCGTTATAGATATTGGCAACAACGAGCGTTTTGCCGCTCGCCGACAGAGCCAGGCCGGCGGCCGAAGGCGATTGCATGAAGCCGATGCCGCCATTGCTGAAACCCTCGGCCGCCTTGATAATCTGGTGCCCGAGCGGAATGGTGGCGGAGAGCGCCCAGCCGGCGCTGCCATGCGTGTAGGCATAAATCTGATCATCAACGCCGCCCGATGCATAGAATCTCGTTCCGTCCGGTGAGAATACCAAACCCTCGAACGTGTCCGGAATCTTGATCACCTGCTTGAGAGACGGCGCGCCCGCATGGGCGCCGGCGATGTCATAGACAAATACATATTCGTTGGAGTCGGCGGCTTCCAGATAGCCATAGTCGCTGGCGTTGGCGGCGTTCGAATAATCCACATCATTGAAACCGCTGGTCATGACCAGCATGGTGGCGCCGTCGGGGCTGATTGCGCTCTTGATCGCCTGGCCGGCGCGGTAATTCGGGTGGTCGGCCAGGCCAGGGTTGAAGTCCTGGAACACCGCGCCGGGGGCGGCGGTGGGCGTGATGGTCTGGCCGGAAGGCATCATCGCGCCGGGCACCGCCTGCGCCGCGGACGCGGCAAGGCAAGCCCACAGGATCGTGGCGGTTCTCAGCCAGGCGCGCATGTCCATCCCTTCTCCGGGTTCAGCCAGGCGCGCAAATTAGGCGGGCCCGTCCGGCCGATTGATGACAGTTTGCAGACAAATTGGCGAAAGGTTAATTCGCAGACATGGAGCCTGGCAAAACACCCCGCATCAGCCACATACTTGAGACGTCGCTCTACGTGTGCGATCTGGCACAGTCAGCCGAGTTCTACGCAAGCATCCTGGGGTGCGAGCTATTCCTGCGTGACCACCGCATGTGCGCGCTCGGTCTTCCGGGGGGCGGAACGCTGCTGCTGTTCCTGCGCGGCGGCGCGGCGGTGCCCAGCGACACGCCGGCGGGCACCATCCCCGCGCATGACGGCGCCGGCACGCTGCGTGTCGCCTTCGCCATCCCCCTGGGCGAGCTGGCGGCCTGGGAGGCGCATCTGGGGGCGCAGCATGTCCCCATCGAAAGCCGCATCACCTGGCCGCGCGGTGGCACCAGCCTGTATTTCCGCGACCCCGACGGCCATTCGGTCGAAGTGGCAACGCCGGGGCTATGGCCGAATTTTTAGCGGCGCGGGGGATGGTCCATCAAACCGCCTCTCCACCAGCGCGAGGCCTCGTGTTGAACGCCCGAAGGTGGACTTCGTCCTCCCTACGAGTCTGGCGCCTGCCCCAGCACCCAACCCTCCCATGACGCGATCCACGGGTCGCTGGGCACATGATCGTCACGCTGCCCCGTGACGACGCTCAGCACGCAGAGCGCCCCGAATAGCGAATCGAGCCGGTCCTCGCCGGCCGCATCCGCACCAAAACCGCAGGCGAGTGCATCCTCCAGCGGCGGGGCGGCGGACACGCCGAGACGAGACAGCGAGGCGCGCAGCGGGGCGGCGTAGGCGACGCGGTCGGCCTGGCGGCGCTTGCTGCCGGCGCGCCTGACGCCGAGTTGCGCCATGGCGTCGGCCGGGTAGGTTTCTGCCATGACCATGGCGCCAGCTTCGAGCAAAACACGCAAAGTACCATCGAACGGCCACAGGCGCGCAGGCCGCGGCGCATGCAGCGCCGGGATGATCAGCTCGCGCCACGCCGCAATCGCTGCCTTGCCCGACTGATTGGCGCCGAGCGTCCAGAACAGCGGCGCGCCGGCGGGGCGCTGCGCCGTCGCCAGGTCGCAGGCGCGGCACAGGGCACCGGCATCCGCCAAACCGAGCGCCCGCGCATGCGACAGGCGCGTCATGCCCGCCATCGCGCGCGCCGGGTAGAATGGCCGCGCGGCGGAGACGTCCGCCAACGTGCCGGCCACATCGAAGAACGGCGAGTCGATGGCCAATGTCTTGAGAAAGGACGGAAAATTCCCGCCGGCCTCCAGATGAAGCGCGACATAGGCGCGCGGCAGGCCGATCGGGCAGTCGATACCCAGGGCTACGGCCGTACCACCGGCCCGTGCACACAGCCGGTCGAGCAGCGTTTCGGGCGGCCCCACCGGCACCGGGGCGTCGGCCAGCCAGCTTCCGTCGCGCGGGGCGATGACGGTCATCCAGCGTTTGGCGGCGTCCCGGCTCCAGTCGGCATGAACGACCAGCGTATCAGGACAGCGGCTTATGCGCTTTCTCGATCAGCCGGGCGAAAAACCCCGGCGGTTTCACGGGCTTGGGGCGAGCGGCTTCGCGCTCGCGCTCTTCGCGGCGCGCCACCCGGTCTTTTTCGGCGAGCCATTTGTCGAGCGACATGCCGGCACGCTCGGCGCGGCGAGCTTCATAGGCGCGCTGGCCTGCGGTGAGTTTTTTCGGGGTGGACATGCCTCAACACTAGCCGCTTATCGGCGCAAATCCAACAGGCTCGCGATGCAAGTCGACTCCAGAGACCACGACAGGCACTGGCGCGGCAACCTGGCTGTCTGTGTGCTTGGGTCCTTCACCACCATCATCGCCATGACGCTGCTTCTGCCCTTCCTTCCCTTGTATGTGGAAGAGCTGGGCGTGAAGAACCGCGCCGCCATCGCCCAATGGTCCGGCGCCGCCTATGGGGCGACGTTCCTCGCCGCGGGGCTGATGGCGCCGGTCTGGGGGCGGCTGGCCGACCGCTATGGCCGCAAGCCGATGCTGGTGCGGGCGAGCCTGGGCATGGCGGTGTCGATGTCGCTCATCGGCATGGTCCGCAATGTCTATGAGCTGGTCGGGGTGCGGCTGTTCGCTGGCCTGGCCGGCGGCTATGCCTCGGGCTCGACCATCCTGGTGGCGACCCAGACCCCGCGTGAACGGTCCGGCTGGGCGCTCGGCATGCTGTCCAGCGGCATCATGGCCGGCAATCTCGCCGGGCCGCTGATCGGCGGCGTGCTGCCGCCGCTGATCGGCATACGCAGCACCTTCTGGATCGCCGGCGGGCTGATCTTTTGCACGTTTTTCGCCACCAGTTTTCTGCTCCGGGAAGAGAAGCGGCCGGCTTCGGCCCGGTCTGCCGCAACACAACTCGGCTGGGCGGCGATACCGGATAAGCGGCCGGTGATCGCCATGCTGGCGATCGGGGCACTGCTGATGATCGCCAACATGTCCATCGAGCCGATCATCACACTCTATGTAGCAGGACTCGTCGATGCGCAGCACGTGACACAGGTCTCCGGCCTGGCCATGGCAGCGGCCGCGCTCGGCAGCATTCTCTCCGCGTCGCGCCTGGGCAAGCTCGGCGACCGGATCGGGCATGTGCGCGTCATCGTCGGCGCGCTCGCCATCTCGGCGGTGCTGCTGCCGCCGCAGGCTTATGTGACGCAGGGCTGGCAACTGGTCGGCTTGCGCTTTCTCATGGGGCTGGCGCTGGGCGGCCTGCTGCCCTGCATCACCAGCGTCATCCGGCACCATGTTCCGCGCGACAGCGCCGGGCGGATTCTTGGGTATGCCACCTCCTCGCAATACGCCGGCCAGGTGCTGGGGCCTGTGTTGGGTGGTTTCGTCGGCGGCCATATCGGCATGCGCGCGGTGTTTTTAGGCACCTCGGCCCTGATGGCGGCCGGCGCGGCGCTTGCCTGGTCGCGCGCCGGTCGTACCGCTCAGTCCCATACATAAAAGTTTTTTGGTTCTTTTTTTCAAAAAGGACCGCTTTCTTTCTAAATACCTCAGAACCATATTTGCATCCGGAAATATATAAGGATATGCTTATGTGTCGATGGTCCCGCGCGAGCGGGTGAAAAGGGAACGCCGTGAGTCTCGGCTGGACGGACACGTCCGGGGACAAGTCGGCGGCTGCCCCCGCAACTGTCAGCGGCGAGCCCCGGTCCGTCTGCCTTCGGGCAGGCCACTGAGCCTTCGGGTTCGGGAAGGCAGGATCGGCGGCGCCGAGCCGTGAGCCAGGAGACCTGCCATCGTCGCACAAACCAACGCCGCCGGGCGGGGTGCACCGGGGGATGGAGACAGGACGATGATCACCCTATTTTCTGAGGGGACTCTCGCATGACCATCGCGAGCAACCTCGGCTTGCCGCGCATCGGCCACCGGCGCGAACTGAAATTTGCCCTGGAGCGCCACTGGGCCGGCGAGCTGGATGACGCCGGCCTGCACGCCGCCGGCGCGGCCCTGCGCGCCAAACATTGGCGGCTGCAAAGCGGCTCCGGCATCAGCCATGTGCC
>Ga0116231_10014182_pt1 | contig 10827 bp, 5 predicted proteins | sample S1TSphgellanicum_2_FD_89695 | JGI IMG/M metagenome (GOLD analysis project Ga0116231, IMG submission 89695) | Host-associated microbial communities from peat moss isolated from Minnesota, USA - S1T2_Fd - Sphagnum magellanicum MG | ecosystem: Host-associated > Plants > Peat moss > Unclassified... | reverse complement strand
ATTGAAGTTGAGGCGATACTTTTGGTTAGGGTTGCTAATTGCTTCCTCTCCAGTGTATTGGAGTTGTTCAATTAGGTATTCGTGAGAAGCTTGGGCGAATCGCTTACGTTCCTCAGAATCTAGATAAATGTAGTTAACCAATAGGGTGCAATCTTGGAATGAAATTCCGAGACCAGTAATTGGTGTAGTAACTGCATCGTTAACAATTACACATTGATTGACGTTCTTGAACTCAAAGTCAACACGGACGTCGTGGTATTGCAAAGCAATCAATGGTAGGGCGAGACCATCATTGCGGCAATGGAAGAACATGAGTGGAACGAACAATTGTGTAGCTGGAATTGTTGGTGCAAGTGATGTCAATGCGGAAGTGTTACCGATCATTTGAGCATAACCAGCATCTTGACCAGGTTGGCGGGTAAGTTCGTGCCAAATGCTGAGCCAATCACCCCAATGTTTATCAATTCGTGAGCCACCAATGTTGAGTTCAACGCTTTCAATAACGTTGACACCAATTTGTGGTCCCCAGGCAATCAAACCACCACCGTTTGCGGCGAAGGTTGTATCTGAGCTAACATCTAGGGCTGGTAGGTGTAGTTTGAGGTACATCTTGGTAACGAGATCACCGTTACGGATGATTGGGCATGAAACTTTACGGCCGAAATTTACGGCTCCGTTGAAAGTCTCTTCAATAGCTTCAATGGCGAAGTTGGTGTGTCGTCTATAAACGACCTTGAAAAAAGTAATTTGTGGGTTACCGGTTAGGTAAACATCTTGCAAAATCTATATAGTTTCCTATATAGCCTGACTATATCTTAAGATATCTATTGATATCCGATTTCCATTTAGTCGATGAACTGCAAAGTAAATAATTTACTTCTTGGCTGCTGATTGCCCAATCTATAATATTTTCACTGTCTCCAAGTTATCGTCTTGGCCAGGGAATAATTTCTTATTCCCCTTAGTAATTATAGCTTTAGGGTGTTCCAGCAATTTGAAAATCTTGCAGACCATAAAATGATCTACTAGCAGGTTATATAATAGTATGTAAATTTTTAAAACATACTATCCCAATTATTTCAGAGCTTTTACAATTTGGTTATATTGGGAACCAAACTGTCTCCCCACTGTTGACGCCCAAGATGTGTTAAGCGCCATAGGCAACGAGTTGCATCAATCCTCCTCCCATATTATATTATATACTAAGGTAAAGATATTTTTTCTTTTTATTATTCAAACAAAACTAAACTATTTTCATCCATTTTGCGGTTATAACTTCTAATTTATCATTAATTTTAATGATAAATTAGTTTTACATCTAAAATACATCTGACTATAATTATAATACTAAAGTATTTCTTTTAAATTCCGAGAAGCGTATTCATAAAATTATCCAATTCGAAATTTTTTGAGCATTTTTTTGATAATTCAAATGACTTATTATTAATCATTTTAACACTCCATCCTAATTGTAAAGCGTTATATAAAACTATAATTTTTATTATGAATAAATATTTTTCTCGCTCGTTCATATATTTAAAACTATATATTTAAATATTTTGACAAAACGAATTTATCAACATCCATATTTAAAGAATATAATATTACTAATATTATTGATATACTATGTCAACGTTCAAGCAGAAGCCCAAGAAAAACGTTAAAAAATCAAGAAAAGATACGGGCATCACCCTAGATATGAAGCATATGGAAATGTTAAAATTCTTTGAAAATGAAAAAAATAATTTAAATAATTATAAAAAATTATTAACAAATTATAAAAATAAATTAACCGATCTAGAAAATAAAGATCCAAAACAATATACTAATGAAGATATAAAAAATAAAGCTAATCTCAAATCAGATATTGCTGAATTGGAAAATAAAATTAATTCCATTGAAAATGAAATTGACGAAATCGATTATTATTCACAAACTATTGATATCCTCGTAGATTATTATAATATTCTTGATGATAATGATCAAACTGATGATTCTAAAACATCTGCTAAAAGTCGTCCTAAAAAACAAGCCCAAATAATGGATTTTTTTGTAAAAGATCAACCAGTCATTTCCAAAACAAAAAATAGGGCATCTCTACTTGAAACCTATCAAAAAATAACTGAAAAAAAGTCAGTCACAAAATCAGATATCAATGGACCTCGAATTTGTGTCAATTGTAATATCGAAAAGATAATTACCGTTGCGGATGGTGCACATATCTGTCCAAATTGCGGTGAATTAGATGAACTAATATTTGAAAATGAAAAACCGAATTACAAGGAATTAAGTCAAGAAACAACGACAGTTTATCCATATAAAAGAATAAATCATTTCCAGGAAATATTAAATCAAGTGCAAGGTAGGGAATCAACACAGGTTCCAAATGAAGTTTACGAAAATATACTAATCGAACTTAAAAAAAGAAGAATTACTGATTTAGCTATTTTAACTCCTAAACTTATGAAACAAATTCTTAAAAAACTAAATTTTAATAGATATTATGAACATATCCCCCATATCATTAATAAATTAACAGGACTTCCTCCTCCAACTTTAACAAGAGAAATAGAAGAGAAATTTAGACAAATGTTTAAAATGATTCAAGAACCTTTTTCTATTTATTGTCCCAAAGAAGGACCCAATAAACGAAAGAATTTTTTGAATTATTCATATGTATTATATAAGTTTTGTGAGTTATTAGAATTGGATCATTTATTGGTTTGTTTTCCATTACTTAAAAATAAAGAAAAATTACAAGATCAAGATAGAATATGGAAAAAAATATGTAATCATCTCGATTGGGAATATCATAGCTCCTGTAATTGATATAAAGTTTTGTTATAATTATTAGTAATATGATTAGTTATAAAAGAGTTGAACAATTTGAAAGAACCCTTGAACAATTCCAATGTAAAACCACAATTTTACCTGACCCAATATATCAAATAATATTAAATAATATTACTGAAGATAAAAGAAATGATATTACTCCATATCAATTACATCAATTATTAAAGAAACAAAAATTAGATCAATATCTGGATTGTATACCAGCAATTATTAGTAAATTAACTAATAAAGATGTAACACCATTATTTAATGAAACTCAGAAAACGGTAATAATGAATAAATTTCACAATGTGAATAATTCATTTAATTTACTGATAAATAAAAACTTTTTCCCTTACGTATATGTTCTTTATAAAATATTAGAATTATTAGATTATAATGATTATTTAAAATTTATTATATTTAATTCTAATCTATGGGCTAATAAATGGGATGCTAATTGGAAAAAAATATGTGAACACAATGGTTGGAAATTTAATCCAACGAATTAGTTTGATATTATGATATAATAAATTTATATTATAATATAAATGCCAGGAGGCTTATTACAAATTGCAACCTATGGTACTCAAGATATTTTTTTAACCGGTAATCCCGAAATTACATTTTTTAAAACAGTATATAGAAGACACACCAATTTTTCAGTTGAATCCTACGAAGAACCATTCGACGGTATCATTAATTTCGGCGAAACTTTATACTGCTCCTTATCTAAAAATGGCGATCTCGCTTATAGAATGTATCTAAAAATAGATCTTCCTTCTGTTGCACTTCCTAGAGTATTAGATCAAACACTTGTATCAAATGCAACTAGCCAATTTCAAACTGCGACACAGACTTATCAAAATTTAAATACCTATGCTAATTTCGTATTCCAAGCATATAATTTAGTTAATACTGAATTACAACCAATCAATGCAGACCCAAATAATATCGCATCCGAATTAAATTACTTTTTCTCAGCAAGTATTGATACTATTGCATATAGTGAAGCGAAACAAAATGTTGCTCCTGTAATAGTTGGTAATACTGATATTCAAACACAGGTTAATAATGTTGTAGCAAATACTTCCTTAAATACTTCACAAAAATTACAGCAAATACAAAATGTAATAACTTCCATTAGTCTATATCTCAATAATGTCAATCAACAATACTTCCAACAATATCTAATACAACAACAGGTTTATAATGATGCCGTTAATCCAAATTCAAATTTCGCTTGGATCAAAAAATTAGGTCATTTTATATTTAATTATGTTGAAATTGAGATAGGAGGTGTTAGAATTGATCGTCATTATAATGATTGGGTAAATATATGGTATGAATTGAGCAATAATTACCATTTGAGAGATACTTATTCTAAAATGATCGGTGATATCGCCGAATTAAATGAATATAATAGAACAACTAAACCAATTTACAGTTTATATGTTCCTTTATATTTTTGGTTTAATAGACATAATGGATTAGCTCTTCCCTTAGTTGCAATGAGATATAGTGACGTGAGAATTATTGTTAATTTACAGAATGTTGAACAATGTGTGATTACTGATTATGATAATAGTAATAATGATTTAGTTGATATCATTAATCTCGATAACATTAGTTTATATATAGATTATGTTTTTCTCGATCAAGATGAAAGACGGAAATTCGCTCAATCAGTACATGAATATTTAATCGAACAAATTCAATTTGATTTATTTACTAGTTTTGTTAATCAAGATGTAACTTGTCAATTGGACTTCGTTAGACCATGTAAAGAAATTGTATTTGTTGCTCAAAGAGAATTTGTAGTTAATCCACTAGATTTATCAACTGATCCAGCTTGGCAAAATTATACAGTAAATCCTGTCCCTTATATAACCGATACTGCACAATCTGGATCTTTAATATCAATCACTTTAAGTACTGCATCTAGTAATACTAATAATTTTTATGCCACTTTTTACGTTCAAATAACGAGTGGTACTGGAGCAGGACAATTAACTCAAATTATAAGTTATGATGGAACTAGCAAAATAGCAAATGTTGCGGGTTGGACAATAGCTCCAGATTATACCAGTAATTATTCATTATTTCAAACCTATCCATTAGAAAATCCAATCAGCACAGCGTTGTTAACGCTTAATGGTGAAGATCGTGCCAGTATACAACCTGGTATGTATTTTAATTATGTCCAACCATGGGAAGCTCATAGTGATACACCCAGCAATGGAATAAATGTATATTCCTTTGGTTTACATGCTGAAGAACTTCAACCATCGGGAACATGTAATTTAGGAAGAATAAATGATATCAAATTACAGTTATCAATGACCGATGATTTTATGACAACATTAGATTCAAATACATTCGAAGTAAAAGTTTTCGCACAAAATTATAATATCTTACGAGTTATGGGTGGATTAGCTGGTCCTGCATTTAGTATATAATCATATTTTTTATTTCATTCATTTTTTCAATATAACTATCAAAATATTTATCAAACAATCCGAATACCTTTTTTATTTTATTATGAACTGATAAATAAAATAATACTTGGTCTTCATATATCATTTCCATAAAATCAATATTCGATATATTTGGTATACCACATTTTATAAAAAAATTCCTTCCTAACAATTTATATGCTTTTTTCAGTCGCATTACCATCTCATCCCTAAATATATTTTGATTATCTTTAGATGATGCAAATTTTAATCTCATAATAAAATCTATACTGCCAAAATTTGCATCATCTAGAGATAATAATATTGGGACGATTTTACTCTTAATATGATGAACACCTTTTAAAAAATTTTCTTCATTTGCCATATTTCCATATTCAATATTTTTTATTTGTTCCATAATCAATTTTAATTTACTTCTAAATTTATCTAGTTTTTTAATTTTTATAATAATATTTTTTAAAAATTGTTCTTCTTCATCTGTTATGTTATCATTTTTTATTGATTCAATACACTTCATATTGAATCCACCAATCGATATCTTATTTTTAATATTTTTACAACGCATTTATAAGATTATTTAAGACAATATTATATATTACTTAATTAAATGCCTGGTGGTTTATTACAATTAATTGCATATGGAACACAAGATTTAGTTCTTTCTGGCAATCCAACTGTTACTTATTTTAAAGCAGTTTATAGAAGATACAGCAGTTTTTCAAGGGAAGAAGTTGATATCCCGTTTAAAGGAAAAATTAATTTTAATAGTAAAGCTATATGTCAATTACCCAAAGACGGCGATTTATTAGATAGTGCTATTTTACGAGTAACTCTTCCTCCTGTAACATCTGTTTATAAATATACACCGACTCAAGAAGTAGCATTATTAATACAAAAAAATAATACTCAGCAATGGAATCAAATAATATATAATGACAATATCTTCAGGTTACAACAAATGCAAAATTACTTAAATATGACAATCCCCAAGTATCTGATTTGGTTAAATTCATCCTCATTCGATTCATCCAATTTCATTGTAACACAATATATATTACCGTTCTTTGATATAATGAGTTTAGAACTAAATACATCATTATTAATAGGTGATTCAAATGTTTATTATGCTCCATTATCATCTAGTAACTTAAATTACTTATTAAATGAAACATCGTTTGATAATGATTCAAATAATAATTTACTTAAATATTTTACTGGAACACAAGTACCTCTAAATTTTATAAGAAATTATTATAGTCCAAATATTTATCTGAATATTGAAGTAAATGCCAATTTAACTTCATGGGATACATTCTTTCCTTACAATTCATCCATTAATCAAACAGTTCTATTAGCCGGAAGTATCAATTTAATAAATGGTAGCACTGTAGTAACTTCCAATTCTCTATTTTCAAATAATTTAATAGGTTCACTAATAGCAGCTAATGGTGTTCCAGAAGGATCAATAGTTATATCATATACTAATTCATCTACTATAGTAATATCAAATCCAGCAACATCAACTATTACAACCAATGGAACTTTTACTTTTTTTAATGCATCTATTAATGTTTATGCAGGTAATCAATTAGTTACATCTAATGGATTATTTTTTAGTGGATTGGTAGGTGCTGCAATAAATGGTGAATATATTCCTTTAAACACATTTGTCGAAGCCTTTATTGATATAAATACTATATATATAAGTCAGACTGCTACATCTTCAGGAACTATAACAGCTACTTTCACCTATCCAATAACTACACCATGGTTAACCACTTATGAAAATCCATATAGTGGTAATATTTATTACGAATATGATAATAGAGCATGTTTTGTATATCAAGTTTCCGGCAATTCTTATCTAAAAGTTGCAAAATTAATTATGAATTCATTTAATGTAACCGATGGAACAACTTTTGCACTATGTTTCTTAGTAGAAGGAACTGTCGCAGATGTCACTAATGTACAAAATGTATTTTCAAATATTGATACAACAAATTTACCATCATATGTTCCTTTATCAATATCATCAACTGGAATTCCATTAAATGTCGCAAATATTATTTCAGTAACAGAAACTGAAAATTTGAATTTTGTTGAAAATGCAATCGGATATTTAGGTACATATGATGATCCATATCATAGTATCGTAGATTACTTATTATCTCAAAGTGTATTTAATCAAGAATTAACAGGAACAATATTTACTGGGAATAAATTTTTGAACTTTGTTTATGAAATAACAGAAGATAGCTTATTCCGAAGAATGTTGGTTTTAACTATTAATGATGATTTAAGTTCATGGAATATTAATTTATCCAACCCTAATCCCCCATTCAAATTCATAGATTATGCCTTACCGGTTTCTGGTGGATTGGGACAAAAATATCCTCTATTATTTTTTTACACTTATAGCACAGTTACCGATTTATATACTCAATTCGGATATGGTATTATCGTCAATCTTTCAATTGATAATTCCACAACAACATTAACTATTGGTTATTTAGCCGGAAGACCTGATATAGTTGATCCCACTCTATCCACTACACCATTTTATATATCAATAGAAGGATCAACTAATTTAGATACTGTTACTCCAGTTTCAATTTCATCCTTTGTTACAATTACAACATCCAATGGAATAAATACAATAAATAGTTACATTCATTTGGTTAATAATTATACTTTAACAGAGAACTACGAAACATATTTATATGATAGAATTGATAAAATGGTTCTCACAACATCAACTTTCACCAATGTGGATAATTCACAATATTCTCCAAGAGTAATTCTTCTAACATTTGTTGAAAATTTAACATCCTGGTTTAATCCTTTATCAGTTTATAGTACTGCGGATTTAACAACTACTCCAATTTTTAGCGGAACAATTACCTCAATTAATGCTGGAGTTAATTTAACGACAATAGAATTATATGTATTATTAGATCCCACAGTAAGTCTTGCTGGAATCAGTGAAGGATCATATATTGGTTACACTCGATCAGGTAATACTTATAGTAGTATTATAAGTGGATTCGCTATTACTGCTATAACAACAAATTATAATAACCAAACACAATATAATTTTACAATTACTGTAAATAAAAATATCACTTCATGGTTCTTAACATCTTTTATTTTATTCAGCGTCCAAACAGGTTTAATTGAATTACCTCAGGCTGAAGCAGTCTTAGAAATTAATTCAATCAATGCATCTAGTAATAGTTCATATGTATATTGCACCTATGTTGTTAGTGATAATAATAGTCTTACCAAGATAAATAATGTGGTTGTTAATTCATATGCATATAATTTAAATAATACTGCACAATTTTCTCAAATTAGAGTTGTTAATTTTCTAGAATATGATAATTTCGTTACATATCAATATAATTATAATAACCCTCCAGCAAATATAACCAATTCAAATTTCAAAACATTAGTTGAAAACAGTATGCAAAATTGTATGATAAGTAATCCAACCATATTAAGAAATATATTCAACCAATTATATAGTGGAGTAAATTATAGTTTTAGAGCTTTTGATGTAGTTGATCCTGTTACTAAAGAATTTAATGGTGTAACGAATGAATTCTTCAATACTAATAATTTAACAGCATTTTTGGATAATTTCTTATTGAATGTATTTAATCCACCTCCAACTTTTTATGAAAATGGTTCTTCTTATCAAACACCATACATTAATTTAGTTACTCAACAAAATGATACTTATTTGAATTATAACCAATTAAGTTTGAATAATACAATTGTTCAAGTGATTTCCAATACTCAATATAATTTAGCAGGAACTATAGCTCAAACTATTAGATTTTATAAGGGATCAGCTATTGCAGGTACTCCAGAAAGTTTCGGAAATCCAGACTATAATATCATTATTACATTAAATTCAAATTTAACTTCATGGGGTTCCCTAATACAATCTCCAAGTACTCTAAATATTAGAAGTACTAATACATCAGCTAACCAAATTTTAGCAGTTATTCAAATAGATAGTACAGAAATAACTGGTAATGTAACTACTATCAATTGTCATATGATATCATCATCTTATTCTATTGTAAATATAATACCTGGTAATTTCATATTTTCTAGTGATGATACATTAAATTATGTTATAATGAATGTTGAAAATTTCTATAATGATTACAGTAGTCGATTAAGTACATATCAATCGCTAAATGGATCATTTTTAGTAACAATTCAAACAACCTCATTAGTTGTAACTTCTAATGGTTTATTTTATCCATCACTTTCAGGAACGACTATAAGTGGGACAGGTATACCAAATAATACAATTGTTACAGCATTCTTAGATATAAATACAATAACGATTTCTAATTTACCAACGGCAAATATTAATACCAACGCAACATTTAATTTGACATATTCAATCACCATAACAAATAATAGTAATGTAGTAACTAATACAAGTGGAAGTTTTACAGTTTCATTAGTTGGTACAGTAATAAGTGCTACTGGTATTCCAACAGATACAACAGTAACTGAATATGTAAACGTAAATACAATAATAATATCAAATAATGCAACAGCTACAAGTGTTGGAATTAGCGCCACTTTTATGTTTATATTAAATTCAATACCATCCAATGGAACATGGTTTATAAATTATTTATTATTAAATTATTCAACCGAAGTCAATAATCAATTAATATCAACATTCTCTCAAAAAGTACAAAATATTACAGATTATATTTATAGTTCTGATGGCGAACTTAATGCTCCAATAACTAATATAGTGAGAAATGGCGATGGTACTTATCAATTAACTATTAATAGTAATTTAGCATTAACTTCATGGTTAACATATTTATCAGTTGGTAACGCAATCAGTATTAGACAAACCACAACAACTACTTATCGAATTGCTAATATGTCAGTAATAAATGTATCATATGGATCACAAACTATTATTAATGCATCACTCAATATAGAACAAAGTATTCAAGATGAAATTAACTATATAACTAAATTTATATTTCCAATAGCAGATCCTACCTGTGTTGCTCAAGTAAGATTAATTACAGTGAATGGACAAATTAATTTGAATATTGCTATGAATTTGAGTACCAATAGTACTTGGAATACGTATTTAGTAGTTGGAGGTACATTAGGTATGCAAGAGGGTACAGTAACTAATAACGTATCTACACCGGCATATAATTCTACAGCAGCTGGATATTTTGGAACTCTAACTATTGTATCCATCACATATACATATTGGGCAACCAATATTATATGCACTGGTGGAACTTTAACTAGAGTACAAAATAATAATGATTATTTACGACCTATTACAAGCGGAGTTAATAATATAGTTTCATTAATAAATGCATCAGATACAACAAATATAGAATTAACATTTTTTGAGAATATAGAAAATGGATGGATAAATGATTTAATTACAGATAATACATTTTTTATTCAATATAGTGGAGATTATTTTGATACATCCAAGGCTGATATGGTT
>Ga0116231_10014181_pt1 | contig 10827 bp, 6 predicted proteins | sample S1TSphgellanicum_2_FD_89695 | JGI IMG/M metagenome (GOLD analysis project Ga0116231, IMG submission 89695) | Host-associated microbial communities from peat moss isolated from Minnesota, USA - S1T2_Fd - Sphagnum magellanicum MG | ecosystem: Host-associated > Plants > Peat moss > Unclassified... | reverse complement strand
TTTTTCCCATGGGAAACATTTTTAGCATTGACATCAATTGGATTGTATTAACAAACAATACATTGTATGATTTGAGGATTACAAAAATAAATTTGTGCACCATCATGTTGACAACCAAAAACCCTTAATAACTTGTAATGCAATGCCAAGGATATCATATACATTAGTTGGCTAGAAGTTGTGAAATAAGAAGTGGCCAAGATGAATCTCCCTCGAGATTTTATGCTTCTTGTGATCCTTCAATAATACTTTTAACAAGACACAAATTCACCATATTATTCATTGTTTTCAAATGCTCTTGTGTGAAAGAAGACAAAACACTTTTAACACAAACAGAAACACAACAACAAAAAAATGGAAGGGGTGAAAGAATAGAAAGTTCTTATGTTCTTTTAATTACAATATAAACACAATAACAATAAAAAAATCGAAGGTTATTAAAATCACTTTTTTACAGGTTTATTGTAAACCCAAACATCATGTAAAAACTTTGAAAACACACATGGCAACAACTTTGATTTGCAAAAATACATGAACACAAAGAATGACCAATTGAGCCCACATATACACATGGGTCTTTTTCATATATTTTTAGATTTTTTCATTTTATCTTTCAAGGTCAACTTATCTCCATCTCTTGCATAAATCCCTAGTTATTGGCAAACTAATGCCAACCACCCTATCCTTAAGAACTAATTATTTTAGTGGTGGTTTCATCTCTTAATAAATAGGAAATGATAAGTCCAAATCCACCATTAATAACAAAAAAATTAAGTACGAATAGGCCTTGTAAGCCAACTAAACTAACAAATTTACCCATTGGGTCCAACCACACTATTAAGAGTCACACGTGCCCCTTAAGACCATTGTTTTTTTTGAAGAATATTTTTGAAATTTGTTTAGTATGTCTTTCAAAATAAATTAAAAATCTTTAAAGTAGTCTCAATATTATTATGTTAAGGTGTATATTAAAAAATCCCGAAATATGTCATAAAAATTTATTTTCAAATTGTGCTTTTAGTGTGAAAAATTCTTTTAAACTGCTTTTAGGTACCTTTTAAACAATTGTTACAAAGTTTTAAAAATCCTTAGAGGTATTTTTCACTCATTAGATTGATTCCAAAATTTTATGGCATGTACATAATGTATTATTCACAATAACATTTTATAAAATTTAATTAATTAATTATTATTATTGATTTTTACAGTTCAAAGTTCAAAAAATAAAACAGTGGTTACGACTTCTAATGGTACATGTTAGTATGATTGCACCCCATTAATATATATATATTTTGGTTCCATTCTGGAATTAAACTTTGATTATTTTCCCTTATAAATAATTTTGTTACAATGATTTGTATTAGTTAACATTGATATTCATTGCAAAACATTATATAAGAGGAAATAATGAAAATACAAAATGCAAATCAATTCAATTGCAATAAAAAAATTTCGAGTGAATTTTCAAATTCAATTTGAAAAATATTATTTCTTCCTATACAAAGCAATGATTTTTTTTTGCAACAATTTTTTAACTAGTAGAAAAAAATTGTTGTTAGAATGGATGATTACATGAATGAATTGTGCAATCACACATCCAATGAATTGAAGTTTAAATTGTCATTGTTATTTTTCATCACTTCATTTCAGAGGCAAATGTTTTTTGAATCTATCACATGAAATGTAATTTTCCTCTCACTAAATCAATTGACATTTGTGATATTTTAAAAATATCAATGACACCCATGAAAAGGCCAAACATCTATTACAACATATTGAACTCTTTAATAAGAAATTGAACCTAATTTTCATGGATCATGTGGAAGGCTTGACAAATCAAGCAACTTAAAATTCCTTAAAAATAAAATATTTGCACAACATAATGTTAAGTAGTGATTAGAAACAAGATTTTTTTTTGAATTTGGTTTTCCATTTTGAGAAATTAAAAAAAATGAATATTTGGTTTTAATAAGTAGCCACAAATACAAAATGAAGCTTAAATTTGGCTAAATCTTCATATGCATGATTGCCACTTTGACTACATAAAAAAATTGACCAAAACACATGAATATGTACTATGTGGTAGTGTATAAGATTAAATGGAGACTTAGTCTAAAGTAAGTAAAGACAAAAGTCTTGCAATAATTTAAAACTTAATAATTTTTTTAAAAAAAAGATTCTAAGTATAATGTGTTGTGTCTAGTATGTGGAAAACGAAATGTTTAAAAGATTTTCAAAGTACAAGACTTAACGGCCTCCAATTCACATTGTCTAATGTGTGAAGCAAGATGTGGTTTAAAAAATTGATACATTTTCATTTTTACTTCCATGAAAATTAGAAAAACAACCCAATGGAGAGGGTAAGTGAAGCATGAAAATATACATTTCCTTGTAAGGTTGCTATGTGTGATGTTTTTTATGCAACATGCATTCAAAAAAATATCCTTAAATATGGTTAAATCTTTGTGTGCATGATGGCCACTTAATTGGCTACATAAAAAATTGATGAAAATTGACCAATGTGTATTATGTGGTAGTGTATAAGATCAATGGCAACTTGGTCTAAAGTAAATAAAGACAAAAGTTGTGAAATAATCTAAAACCTAACCTAGGAAAATGAGAAAAAATTAGATTTTAGATGTAATATGTTGAATCCAATACATGGAAGACAAGATGTTTAAAGTATTTTCAAGGTACAAGATTTGATGACCTCCAAGTCACATTGTTAAATGTGTAAAGTAAGATGTGGTTTAAAAGATGCATTCATTTTTATTCTTATTTCCATGAAAATTAGAAAAACAACCCAATGGAGAAAGAAAGTTAAACATGAGAAGATATGGTTCTTTGTAAGGTTGTTATGTGTGATGTTTTTGATGCAACATGCATTTTGAAAGGCATGCTTCAATTTGACTCAATCTTCTTGTGCATGATGGCCACTTTGGTTACATAAAATAATTGACCAAAGCACATGAATATGTACTTCGTGGTAGTGTACTAGATCAATGGTGACTTGGTCTAAAAGTAAATAAAGACAAAAGTTGTGCAATAATCTAAAACCTAATCAATGAAAACAAGAAAACTTTAATTCTAGATATAATACGTGAGTACAATAAATGGAAAAAATATGTTGAAATTTTTTTCACGGCACAAGACACGATGTCCCTCAAATCACATGGTCTCATGTGCAAGGCAAGATGTGTAAAAGTTGGATTCATTTTCAGTTTTACTTCCATGTAAATTTAAAAACAACTCAATGGAGAAGGAAGTTTACTCATGAAAATATACATTTCCTTGTAAGGTTGCTATGTGCATTGTCTTTTATGCAACATGCATTTTTAAAGGTATCCTTAAATTTGACTATTTCTTTGTATGCATGATGGCCAATTTGGCTACATTAAAAAAATGACCAAAACACAAGAATATGTACTATGTGGTAGTGTACAACATCAAATGGAGACTTGGTCTAAAAGTAAGTAAAGACAAAATTTGTGGAATAATCTAAAACCTATTCATTGAAAACAAGAAAAATTAGATTCGATGATACCCATGAAAAGCCTAGACACGTGATACAATATGTCGAGCTATTTGACAAGAAATTCAACTTAATCCTCATGGTCCCATGGGATGTCACTCCTTGTATAGTTTAGCAAGCACTTGAACTTATTATTATTTTTTGATATGTTAAGAAATAATGAAATATGTTAATTATATTTTAATAATAAATTATAGACACCCAATTTACATAAATTTAGTATATTATAAATTATTATTTTTCAATAATTCGAACCCTATATTTTTTTGTGTGATGTTTGGAACGAAATGGAAATATCCTCCACAACATAGACCATGGTGGAAGGCTTGACAATCCTCCAAAGTAGAAGGGCTAACTAAGGCCAGATGCAATGCCTTCAAACATGCATTCACTAGTATTATAATTTGGATGCTAAAGCTTTGGAGGACCACTGAATTGTGACTTCAAGGACATGGAGTATTTTTGCATAGAAAGAGGCTTGCCACCAAAAATTTAAGGTTCATATTGTGTTCATCATGGAAGGCCATTAGGTATGCATGATGGCCACTTTGGATACATAAAAAATTTGACCAAAAACCACGAGTATGTACTACATGCTGGTGCACAAGGTCAAATGGAGACTTGGTGAAAAAGTAAGTAAAGATAAAAGTTGTGCAATAATTTAAAGGCTAATTAATGAAAGCAAGAAAAATTTAGATTCTAGGTATTGCACGTTGAGTACATTACCTGGAAGACCAGATGTCTAAAAGTTTTTCCGGGTACAAGATCTGATGTCCCTCCACTCACATCATCTAACTTGTAAGGCAAGTGTGCATTAAAAGATGCATTTGTTTCATTCTTACATCCATATAAATTAGAAAAATAACCCAATTGAGAAGAAAAAATAAGCATTAAAAGATGCATTCCTTGTAAGGTTGTTATGTAGAATGCTTGTCATGCATCCAATATTTGAAAGCTTGTTATTTGGCAATGAAAGCTTAATCAATGACTTCAATCAAAGATCAGAGAGTATGTAACAGAGGTCAAGTTATTTTGACAATAATATTGATGAATGGAAAGGGTATGGAATTTGACATTTTTCATGTACACATTGCACAAGATGTGGTCTTCGGGTTGTCCAGCCACCACCCCATATCAGGTCTCCTTGAAGGAATGCCAATGTATACCTTTGGCCAGCAACAGAGCACCAGGTGAAAGGTCTGAACCAATTAGACCAAGATACTTAAAATGATCAAGTTAAGGGCACCAACAATGCATATGTTGTCATGTAACTTGTATCTATTGCTCCCATTAATATAAACTGGTTCAGTCTCACTGTCTTTATGGGGTAGAGAAGAGCAGCATTTAGAAAGCAAGCAAGGATCTTCTCAACAAAAGGATAGTATATTACACCCACTGTGCTGTTGTAGTGGATCTTCTCAAGACTCAATACTAATTTTCACCCATCATGAGAAATGGGTATTGTAAACTGTTAGGTCCTTCCTTATGTACAAGGTGTGATAATCGTCAACCATACAAAATGTGCTTTAAGAAATGTGTAATTTTAGTGTCAAAACTACCAAGTTAACCCCATGTTGTGCCCTTATTAGAGAATCCACACTGACTGTGAGAGAATATGGATTCCCGTTTAGTAAATGAAGTTTGGTACCAAATCAGGGATGATGTTTTTCATCATTCAAACAAAAACTCCTACCATTTGGTGAGCCACCTTGAAAAAATCAGCTTATAACTGACCTCAGTGTAGACTAAGCTGAAGGGATCTACAACCTTTACGGACAGATGTACTGGTTGTGAAAAGATTGTTCTGGCTACACACATCCCAAATGAACTGCCTATACTGCCAGATCTGCTTGAATTTTTGTGTGTGCCCAAATAATTATTTTGCAAAGCTCCGCCTGATTTTTTTTTAATTGTAAAAGATGGGCTAACGCCTGGTCCAAATTACCTAGTCATATTGACACCTTAGGATTTGCAAATGGCCAATAAAGGGATTTGAAGGAGCTCTCTTTATATTCCCCTTATGTACATTTGCACAAAAAATCTGAACTTCAAATGCTTCACCTGTAACCTTTTCTATGCACAAGCACTTTAATCAATTTGGAATATATTCCACTAAATAGTTTGATGACTCCATATACAAGGGCAGCTTCAACACATGTCAAATTAATTAATTTCGAGGATTCCATGCCCAAAAAATTCAATACTCCGTGAGATTCTGTATTTCTGTTCAAAGAAATTTGTTCAAAGAAAGAAATCTATAATTGGAAAAATCAACATTTTTACAACTAATGTAATATTTTTCAGAGCAGCTAAGGTAACTATGGCATGCCAATGAGTTCCTTACTACTTAGGGTACAAGATTGTAGAAATCCCTCAAGGTATGTACAAGGTCTGAATATATGTCTGGAAAGCAAAGATGTTCCTTAAAAGATGTATTCAGTTATATTTTAGTGCATTTTCATGTGAACCAACGCAGAACTCCATAGCGCAGCACATGAGTTAGTACAATGAGATGCATTCAGGCACCAGAAGAGGAATTAGAGCTTGTAGGTTGGTTACTTGCCCCAGGAAAGCTGGATTTGGCCAGCAGGGTTCTGTTTTTCAATTATGTGACAATCAGAATTTAGGCCAATCTTTTGAAAAACTTCAAATTTAAACTAGAAAACAAAAATTTCCCACTTTGCGGAAAAAGCTCACTACTATGGTGGGCCTATAAAGAGGTTGCGTGGCTCACCATCACAAAGACTAATAGATAGGAGAGAGTCAAGTGAAACAGAGGGCCTTGCTACGTTCCTGGGCATTGCTGGGGGGAACAATGTCTGCTGTGCCTTGCGATGGGAAGATGTGCCTTCACAGATGCTTTTCTTTACTTTTCTTTTTGCCCCTTTTCTAATGTTATCAACGCAATCAACACTGCTGTGCAGTTATTAAAGAACAATTTGTCACATGGGTCATTTCAACTTGGAGCGGCTGGTATGGGCAAAAGCCATTGTGAAGAGTCAGTACTATTCACATGTAATATGGGTACTGATGATTCTTCTACTTCAACATGCATTAATTCACACTAAAAACTTTCTACTGGCCAATAAAAACATACCGATGAGGGACAGGGGTCCTGGTTTATGAAAAGTCAGGAGAGCCTGAACAACTGTGTTTTTAAAGAAATATGATTTCAACCTATACAAAGGATTTCTCATGGAAAAAATGACACAAATTTGCCAGATTTTGAAAGGGTTTTTTTTCAAATTGTCAGTTTTTATGATTAAATTCCCCTAGGGAGCCAAGAATATGGAAGGATTCTGGTTTTTTTATCTACTTTCATATCTAGTACGTAGCCAAATTTGGCTAAATTATTTTGTGAATGATGGCCACTTTCGCTATGTCACAAAATCCTAAAAGATAACCCAGTACAAGATGTCAAGCATGTGCAAGATAGTCAAAAGGGTACGCTTGAAGATATGTTCAACTTGTAGGCCCAGGTACGGGCAAAAAGCATTGTGAACAGGTATTACTGTTCACATGGAGTATGGGTATCAATGATTATTCTTCTAGTGCAACATGCATTAAATAAAGTTATAAAAGTTGCTCACTCACCAATCAAAATATACTGAATTATGAGAGTTATCAAAAGTCAAGAAAATCGACACTACATATCAAGCATGAACGACAAAAGAGGCCTGAGAGATCCATTTTGAGGAAGCTTGTTGCATAGGATGTGTTGAATGCAACACACCCCTTAAGTAGCTTGTTACCAACTAAGCCACTGCAAATTTCCACCTTCTATAGATGGAGCCTCCAGGGGCCACAGTAAAGCATTATACACCAGCTCACCATCCACTGGACACCTCTTATTACTCAGTTGTGTACGAACCTTGACTGAGTGAATATTTGGTTTTATGTTGGTAACCAATTTTGTAGGAAATAGGTCTCATGTAGAGGTAGATAAGGAGGAAAATGGGTAACTACTATGTATGTAGATAGTTTATACATAGTCAAGGGCCGTTTTTACTACCTACCTACTAACAACCTGCTTGTGGGTTGTCATGCAGGTTGTTAGTATGTAGGTAGAAAAAGAAGCAACTTATCTAACACCAATGGTTAGCTAAGGAACTGGAAATCAAAAAGGGGCCTGCCACCAAAAAGTTTAAAGTTCATATTGTGTGCATCATGGGAGGACGTTAGGCTACTAGGAGGCAAAATTTTATTACCTAGCAAAACTGAAAATAAAAATGTGATTTTTATGGGGGGGGGGATTTTGAGTTGCTAGAATTCCCAAAAAAAAAATTTCATGAAATTTATATATTTGGTTCTAATAGGTAGTCAAAAATATGAAAATGATGCTTAATTTTGGCTAAATCTTTGTATGCATGATGGCCACTTTGGCTACATGAAAAATTTGACCAAAACTTACTAGTATGTACTATGCACAAGATCAAATGGAGACTTGGTGTTAAAAGTGAATAATGACAAAAGTTGTGCAATAATCTAAATCCTAACTGATGAAAACAATAAAAATTTAGATTCGTGGTGTAGTGTGTTGAGTACATTACCCTAGAAGACTAGATATCTAAAAGTTTTCAGGATACAAGATGTGATGTCCCTCAACTCACATCAACTAACATGTAAGGCAAGATGTGTCTTGAAAGATGCAATTGTTATTGTTCTTACTTCCATGTAAATTAGAAAAACAACCCAATGGAGAAGAAAAGTAAAAAATAAAAACATACATTTCCTTGTTTATGTAGGATGCTTTTCATGCAATATGTGTTTTAAAACACCTTATTCGGCAGTGAAAGCTTAATCAATGTCTTCAATCAAAGCTCAGACAGTATGTACCAGAGACCAAGGTGTTTTGACGACTATAAAATCAATGAATGGAAAGGCCACGGAGTTTGATCTTTTTCATGTACACATTGCACAAGATGTGGTCACTGCTATCGGCCATTACCCTATATTGAATCTTTGAACCTTTGATCTTTCTGTGGTGGGGGAAGCTCTCAAGCAATGCCACGTGTCTAGCTTTGGCCACCAACACAGCACCAGATCAAAGGTCTGGACCAAGTAGACCAAGATGCACATAAACTTACAGGATCAAGTTTAGGGGCACCAACAATGCATATGTTGTCATGTATCTTGTGTCTATTACTCACATCAAAACTAGTCCAGTCTTACAGCCTTTACCTGGTAGAGAAGAGCAGCCCTTAGAAAGCAAGGATCATCCCAACATAAAAATCATACATCAGAACCACTGTACTGTTGTGGTCTCTCTTGTCAAGACTCAACACTAATTTTTCACCCATCACTACAAATGGGTATTGTAAGCTGTTAGGTCCTTCAACGTACACGGTGTCAGAATTGTCAACCATACAAAATGCTCCTATCATTTTGTGAGCAGAATCAGAAAAATGAGCTCATTGCTGACATCAGTGTAGACTAAGGGTAATGGGTCTACAACCATGATGGACAGGTGCACCGGTTGTCAAAACATTATTCTGGCTGCCCACATTCCAAATTAATTGCCTGTACTGCCATTTTTGCTTGAATATTTTTTGTGTTTGCCAAAATGATTATTATACAGAACTCTCCCTGAATTTTTTTGAGTCCTAAAACATGGGCTAGCATGCAGCCCAAATGACCTAGTCCTGTTAACACTTTAGGATTTGCATATGCCCAATAATGGGCCTTGAAGGAGCTGTCTTTACATTCCCCTTATGTACATTTGCACAAAAAATTTCATCTTCAAATATTTCACCCATAACCTTTTCTTTAGTCAAGCACTTTAATCGATTACAAATATATAATCCACTAAATACTTTGACAACTCCATATATCCAACAGCAGCTTCACCACATGTCTGTTGAAAAATTAATTAACTTTGAAGATTCCTTGTTGAAAACGTCCAATACTGAGCCATGAGATGCCCTTTTTCTGTTCACAAAATTATGTTCAAAGAACGAAATATATTTTTGAAAAAACCAACACTTTTACAAAAAATATAATTTCTGTTGAAGCCGCTAAGGTACTATTACATGTCAAGGAGTTCCTTGCTACTTAGAGTACAAGGCTTTACCATTCCTGAGGTCTCTTAAGGGTACAATGTCTGATGTGCGTCATGACAGGAAGATGTGCCTTAAGAGAACCTTTTATTTTCTTTTTTCACCTTATCAAACCAATCAACACATTCTGTGCAGTTATTCAGAACGATTCTTCAGATGGGTCACTTCAACTTATAGCGCCTAGTATGGGTAAAAGCCCTTGTGAACAGTTCATCATATTCACATGTAATATCCATACCCATGATTCTTCTCATTCAACATACATTAATTCCCGCTACAAAGCTTTCTACTCACCAATAAAAACATACCGGCTGAGGACATGGGTCCTGGTTTATGTAAAGTCAAGAGTACAACCATGTTAATATAATTTCAACCTATACAAAGGATTTCTCATGGAAAAAAATGATCCAAATTTGACAGATTTTGAAGGGCTTTTTTTTCAAATCACCAGTTTTTATGATTAAGTTCCAGTAAGGAGCCAAAAAAATAGAATGATTTTGTTTTTTTACTACTTTCATGTAAGTACAGCGAAAAATTTGGGTAAATTATTATGTGAATGATGACCACTTTGGCTATGTCACAAAATCCTTTTAAAAAACCCTGGGTACAACAAGTCAAGCATGTGCAACATAGTAAAAAAGCTATGCTTGAAGATATGTTCAACTTGTAGCCCCAGGTATGGGCAAAAAGCCTAGTGAACATGTAATATGGGTACCGATGATTCTTCTAGTGCAACATGCATTGAATAATTTTATAAAGCTTGCTCATTGACCAATCAAAACATATTGAATTATGATAGTTCTAAAAATTCAGAAAAATGAGCATTACATGCCAAAGTTTGAACAACAAAATCAATAAGCTATGCATGAAGATACAAGTATGACGATCAATGTCCATCATTTGAGTGGGTTAATTAGTGTTCCAGGTCTGACATTTGGCATCAAGCCAAGAAGTGGCTTAAGAGACCCATTTTGAGGAAGCTTTTGCATAGGATGCGTTCAGTGCAACACACCCATTAAGTAGCTTCTTTCCTACTAAGCCACTGCAAACTTTCAGCTTCTATAAAGGTAGCACACAGGAAGATGGAGATCAGTGTCAGCCGCAGCCCGGTGGTCCGTCACGCAGGACTCGCTACGGACTGAAAGCTTGAATGTCGAAAGGTAGCCTTGAGAAGGAGGAGGGCGTGGGCCAGAAGCCTCGTGATCCGTAGTGGACTGCAAGCGTGCAAGCTCTAAAAGC
>Ga0116231_10014180_pt1 | contig 10829 bp, 6 predicted proteins | sample S1TSphgellanicum_2_FD_89695 | JGI IMG/M metagenome (GOLD analysis project Ga0116231, IMG submission 89695) | Host-associated microbial communities from peat moss isolated from Minnesota, USA - S1T2_Fd - Sphagnum magellanicum MG | ecosystem: Host-associated > Plants > Peat moss > Unclassified... | reverse complement strand
CTTCGCCGCGACCTGGTTCATCGGCCAGTTCCAGGGCGTGATCAGTGCGCAGACACCCACCGGCTCGTGCACCAGCCGGACGTTGCCGCGGAGTTCCTCGAACTTGAAGGTCTTGAGCACGTCGATCATGGCTTGAATGTGGCCGACGCCGATGCGCGTCTGCGAACCCTTCGCCAGGGTGATGGGGGCACCCATTTCGGTGGAGATTGCGGTGGCGATCTCGGCGTAATGTGCGTTGTAGGCGGCAAGAACCCGCTCCAGCAACGCCAGACGTTCCGCCGGGCTGGTGCGCGAGTACGCGTCGAAGGCGCGCCGCGCGGCGGCCACGGCCCGGTCCACATCCTTGGGGCCGCCCATCGAAATGGTGCCGGCAACCGCCTCGGTGGCCGGATTCACCACGTCGAAATCCTTCGGTTCGATCGGATCGACCCAGGCGCCATCGATATAAAACTGCCGATTGTCATAGAGCATCGAGATGTCCCCTCAGAATACGTCTGCAAACCTGCGCGCATTCTACCTGTTGACCGGCCACGCGGGGGGTCGGGGACGGACGCCGCGCACTTTTCTGCCGGGGCGGGGCGGCCCTATCCGCCACAGTTCGCATTTCTGCGACGGCAATCTTGCTAGGCTCGGTGCGGCAACAGTCAACAGGACGCGCCGCATGGATCGAAAGCCCAAGGTGGCGCTGGTGAGGATGGCGCTGGCGCTGGTGCCGATGCTGTGCGGGCTGTTCCCTTGTCCAGCGGGCGCGAGCGCCGCGGCAACGTCCGAATACAATCCGCTGCGCCACCAGCAGACACCCATCGCCATCGGGCCGCAGGCGGGTCGGCTGATCGTCGGGTTTCGCGCGACGGCGGATAACGCCGTGATGCGCCGGATTGACAGGAGCGTGAGCCGCCGCGGCGTCGAGTCCGTGCAGGCGCGCACCACGGTTGCGGATGTCGTCATGCTCGCCCAGCGGGCGGGTCTGGACGTGGCGAAGTCCCGCCAGCTGACCCCGAGCATGCATGTCCTCTACCTGCGAAATACCTTGTATGGCGCCGCAGTCGACGCGACGCTGCGGGCTTTGCGCGCCGATCCGGCCGTGAAGTTTGCGGATATCGACCAACGCCGCTATCCGCATACCGTGCCCGACGACCCGCTGTTCGTGGCGTCCGCCAATGCCTCGGGACAGTGGTACCTGATGACACCGGACACCGCCACCCCGTTGGCCGATGCGGCCGCCACCGACGCCGTCTCCGCCTGGTCCATCACCACGGGAAGCACCGGCACCGTGATCGCCGACGTCGATACCGGTGTGCGCTTCGAGCACCCCGATCTCGAGCGCGCCGGCCTCGGCGGGCGGCTGTTGCCGGGCTTCGATTTCGTCGCTCAGGACCTGACCCCCGCCGGGGTCGCGCTCGGCACGTTCCTGATCGCGAACGATGGCGACGGCTGGGACCCGGACCCCTCCGATCCCGGCGATTGGATCGACAGCACTGACCAGAAAAACACCCTGTTTCCGGCGTCTGCCTGTCCCATCCAGGATAGCTCCTGGCATGGCACGCGCGTGCTGGGTATTCTCGGCGCGCTGACCAACAACGACGTCGGCATTGCCGGCATGACCTGGAATCCCTTGCTGCTGCCGGTCCGTGCCCTCGGCAAGTGCGGCGGCTACGATTCTGACATCATCACCGGCATGCAATGGGCGGCCGGGATGCCCGTCACGGGTGTTCCCGACAACCCCTATCCGGCAGACATCATCAACTTGAGCCTGGGCGGGAGCGGGACCTGTCCGAGCGACTATGCGGATACCGTGAGCTCCCTCACCGGCATGGGCGTGCTGATCATCGCCTCGGCCGGCAACGGCAGCGTGCCGCCCGTGACCGCCGCGGTGGACGCGCCGGCCAACTGTCCCGGAGTGTTGGGCGTCGCCGGGCTGCGCAACGTCGGCACCAAGGTGGGCTACAGCAGCCTGGGGCCCGAAGTCGGCGTCGCCGCGCCGGCCGGCAATTGCATCAATTCTTCCGGGGCGTGCCTCCGGTCCATCGACACCACGAGCAACACCGGCTTGACCGTCCCCGCGGACAGCTCCTACACCAATGAGATCAGTCCGAACCTCGGCACCAGCTTTTCCGCGCCGATCGTCGCCGGTGTGGCCGCGTTGATGCGCGCCGTGAATGCAAATCTCACGCCGGCCCAGTTGATCGCCCGGATCAAATCGAGCGCGATGCCATTTCCGCAGCCCGCGGGGCTTCCGGTGTGCCCGAGCGCAGATCCGGCCAGCGGTGAGTGTGCATGTCCCAACGATGGCAGCGAGTGCGGCTCCGGCATGGTGAATGCGCTGAACGCGGTCATGGCCGCGCAGCGTCCGATCGCCGCCGTCGCCCTGCCCGCAGGCAGCGGCGGGGGCACCGTGGTGCTCGATGCCTCGGGCAGCGTGGCGGCGTGCAGCCGCAGCATCGCGGCGTACTCATGGGTGGCAAGCGGCGGCGTTGCGATCCAGGCGGGCACGGCCACGGCGCCGCAGGCCACGGTGACGCCGCAGGGCGCAGCGGGAACGATTACGTTGACCGTGACCGACTCGGGTGGCGCCACCGACACCGCGACCCTGTCGGTCGATGCGGCCGGCGCCGTCACCCGGGCCGCGGCGACGCCGGCCAGCGCCGGCAGCAGCGCCGACGCGTGTCCGGTCGCATTGACCGTGACGGTGGCCGCGCCAACGGTCACGGCCGAGTTCTCGCCGGCCAGCGTGGGCGAGAATGTGCCGTCGACCCTCACCCTGACCCTCGCGAATTCGAACGCATTCGATGCGACGCAAGCCAGTTTGATCGAGACGCTGCCGTCGGGCTTGGTGCTGTCAAGCACCACCGCGTCGGCCGTTGCGCAGTCACCGGGCACGACCTGTAGCGGCAGCGGGTCGACCTTGGGCGTCGCGGCCGGCACAGTGACCCTGACGGGAGCCAACATTCCGGCGCGTGGCAGCTGCGTCATCACGATACCGGTGCAGAGCGCCGCGCCGGGGACCTACGCTACGACGGTCGCCGCCCATGCGCTGACCACGGGGCCGGCCGGTTCTAACGCGAGCGCCGCGACCGCGACATTGTCGGTGACCGCACCCGCCAAGGGGGGCGGGGGAGAGATCGACGGGTGGGACACGTTATTCGTCCTGGGCGTTCTGCTCGCCGGCCGGCGCGGCTTCAAGCGAAAGCCTCCGTCGGGCCCGGCGGAGCGGCGCGGGTCGCGCCGGCATTGAATGGGGTCTCCGGGGGCCTTCTAGGCGAACTTCGCGGATTCGAGGCTTCGCCGACGCTAAGTAATTGATGCACTTAGGGTGCACCCCCCAAGGTCGGCACTACAGGACGGTGGTGGCGGCGGTATGGGCGGCGCTGATTTTCGGCGGCGGTTGAGCGGGCAGCGTGAGATGCAGTCGTTCCAAGAGCAGCTCGAGTTCCGGTTCGGGCTGCGTGTAGCGGGTGAGCAAGAGCTCACGTGCGTCGGTGGTCGGGATACGCACGTCGACCATCTGCACGGCGGCAAATTTCTCCAGCGCGCTGCGCGCGGTCAGGCCCGGTGCGAGCGCCTTGAGTTGGCGACCGAGGGTCACGTACAGGCAGTAGGCGAGGAAGGCGACGAACACGTGCGCCTCGATGCGTTCTGGATCCTGATGGAAGATCGGCCGGATGGCCAGATCGCTCTTGAGCGTACGGAACGCCTCCTCGACTTGGACGAGCTGCAGATAGTAGTTCCACAACTTCACCGGATCGGTCTCGGTCAGGTTGGTGCGCAACAAGTAGCGGCCTTCGCGGCGACGGACCTGCTTGAGCTTCTGTTTGTTCAGGCGATAGGTGAACCCTGAGCCTTCTTTGTCGACTTTGACGTCGACGAGTCGCCATGCGGCCGCGACCTTGCTCTGGGCACTGCCGAGCTTCATCAGCAGCGCATCGCGTGACAGCTCCATGTCCTTGAGCTGCGCGAGTCGGGCCCACAACCATTTGAGTTTACGCCGACGCATAGAGCGTTCCTTGGCGATCCGGTCGTGGCTCTCGGCGAACACGTACAGTTCGTTATCCTCAGGCAAGAGCTTCACTTTCACGCCCACCCGGGCTTCGCGCCAGGGCTTGGTTACCAGAGATTTCTCGAGCCGGTTCAGGCGCCCTTTCGGCGTGCCGCACAGGTACTGCACCGGCGGCTCGCTGCGGCGCATCTCGGCGAGGACTTCCTCGGTCGGCACGCCGCGGTCCATGCACCAGATGCGCTGCGCTTTGCCATACTGATGCTCGATCTTCTGCAGGAACGAGCGCAGCGTCTTCGAGTCGTTGGTATTACCGGGCAGAACCTCATAGGCCAACGGCAAGCCTTCCGGGGTCACGATCAACGCGATGACGATCTGCACGCAGTCGAAGCGGTGATCGCGGCTGTAGCCGTGGCGGCGCTTGTCATCCTCATCGAGTGGCGGGTCGGACTCGAAGTAGGTGCTGGTCAAGTCGTATAGCAGCACCTCGAAGGAGACGTTGAACAGGTCGCGCCAGCGGCCCGTCAGATGCGTGAACAGCGCTTCTTTGTGGGCCAGCAGCCGGTCATGACAGCCGTACAGCACGTGCGGATCGGCGAGCGACTCATCGGTGCCGAGCAGATCCGCCAGCGCCGTACGCCCGTACCATTCCCGATGCAGCCGCCACTCGCTGCCCGGGGCGATCAGGCGATACGCGGTCAGCACAAACAGCACCAAGTCCCAGCGTGTTTTCTTGCGTGAGGGCGGCAGGCGCTCGGCCCAGAAGACATCCAGGTCCAATGTTTGCCACAACGTCAGCGCCAACCAGCACGCGCCCCATTGCCGCGGTCGATGCAGCTGCATCGCCGTGAGCTTGAGCCGCACGATCGACTCATCCGGTAGCAGCCCCTCGCAGCGATCCTCCGGGAACAACGCATAAGTTCGCGGCGCCGACTCCCCGTCCTCGAGCACCTCGATGGACCGGCGCCAGGCCAGTTCCTGCGAGGAGTTGATCTCCCCGAGATACAGCACGTGCCGTTGCACCACCCGGCCGCCGGCGACACGGCGGTTCTCCACCACGCTCCAGTAGCGGTGTTCCTTGCCGTCCTTCTTGCGGGTCTTGGCACGCAAAAACATCTTGGCACTGCATTATCCGCATGGCCACCGCCTTGACCAGAGAGTAGGTCGGCACTACACGCGTTTCAGCGGAAACGTGCGCCTCGGAGAATCAGAAAATCAACAACTTGGGGAAGGGCCGCGCCGTCGGCGCGGCCTCAATCAGAGTCGAATCCGCGAAGTGCGGCTAGGTCGCCCGCGAGGTGCGATTCGAGCGCGCCATCCAAAAGCTGACGCCGACGATGATCAGCGTGACCACCCCGATCGTCAGCGTGGCCAGCACGTTGACCTCCGGACTCACGCCGAGCCGCACCTTCGAGAACACGACCATGGGCAGCGTACTGCTGCCCGGCCCGGAGGTGAAGCTCGAGATCACGAGATCGTCCCAGGACAGGGTGAAGGCAAGCAGCCAGCCGGACAGGATCGCCGGAAAAATGATCGGCAGGGTGATCACGAAGAATACCTTGAGCGGCCTCGCACCAAGGTCCATCGCCGCCTCCTCGAGCGCCGTGTCGAAAGTCGCGAGCCGCGACTGGACGACCACGGTCACGTAGGCCATCGAAAAGGTCATGTGGCTCAAGGTCATGGTCGTGATGCCGCGTCCCGCCGGCCAGCCGATCAGTTGCTCGAGTGCGACGAACAACAACAGCAATGAAAGCCCCGTGATCACCTCCGGCATCACCAGCGGCGCGGTTGCCATCGCGTTGAGCATGAAGCGGCCGCGGAAGTTCGTGAAGCGCGACAGGCCGAATCCCGCGAGCGTCCCGAGGATCACGGAACCAGAGGCGTTGATGACCGCGACCTTGAGCGAGATCCAGGCGGCATCGAGGATTTCCTCGTTGTTGAGCAGCGAGTGATACCATTTCAGCGTCGGCGAATTCGCCGTATCCCAAACCGTCACGAGCTTGGAGGCGTTGAACGAGAACACGACCATCGACAGGATGGGTATGTAGAGAAAGGCGAAACCGAAAGCCACGCAGCTGATGAGGAACACCGAGCGCCGCTGATTCATTTCGCCCCCGCCGATTCGCGCGCCTGGATGCTCTGGTACCACATCATGAACGGCACGAGCAGCAACAGCAGCAGGATCGCCACCGCGCTCGCCACCGGCCAGGCGCGGTTCGAGAAGAACTCGTCCCAGAGAATACGGCCGATCATCAAGGCGTTCGGGCCGCCGAGCAGCGCCGGGATCACGAATTCGCCGACCGCCGGAATGAAGACCAGCATCGAACCGGCGAGTATGCCGTTGCGCGACAGCGGCAGAGTGACCTTGTAGAACGCCTGCCATGGGCGGCAGCCCAGATCCTCGGCCGCTTCGAGCAGCTGCCAGTCCATCTTTTCGAGGTTGGCGTACAGCGGCAGGATCAGAAACGGCAGATAAGAGTAGACGATGCCCACGTACATCGCGAACGGCGTGTAGAGCATGGCCAAGGGCTCGTGAATGAGCCCCAATGCCATGAGCACGTTGTTGATGACTCCGTTCGCCTTGAGCAGGCCGATCCAGGCATAGACGCGCAGCAGCAGGGAGGTCCAGAAAGGCAGGATCACGAGCAGCAACATTATGTTACGCGTCGCGGGCTTGGCGCGCGCAATTCCATAAGCCATCGGGTAGCCGATCAGCAGACAGATCAGCGTCGAGATCAGCGCCACCTTGAGGGAGTTGAGCAGCGCCTTGAAATAGAGCTCGTTGGTGAATAGGAACGCGTAGTTGCTGAAGTTCAACTTGATCGACAGCTCGTTCTTGGCGTCCCATTGCAACAAGGATGTGTACGGCGGGATCGCGAGCTCGACGTCGGCGAACGAGATCTTCAGCACGATCACGAACGGCACGAGGAAGAACAACAGCAGCCACAGATATGGCAAGAGGACGACCAGACCCCGACCGTTCAAGCCGAACCGCTGTGACCAGGGCATGCGTCTCATCGGCTTAGCGTGTGACCACCACGGGGCTGGTCGCGTCCCACGAGAGATAGACCTGCTGGTCCCAGGTGATCGCCTCGGCATGACGCGAAGTGTTGGGCTGGGTGACGCGCACGATCTTGCCCGTAGGCAGCTTGACCAGATAGATCGACAGATCGCCGAGATAAGCGATGTCCTGGACCGCGCCGCGCACGACGTTGTCCGGACCCTCGGGCGGAGCCGTCGACATGAAGACCTTCTCCGGCCGCAGCGCGGCCCAGACGGTCGCCTCGGGCGCTGCGCTGATGCCGTGGCTCACGTAAATCGTGCCGCCCAGCTCCTCGGAGCCGATGCGCACGTACTCCGGTTCGTCCTCGATCAGCTTGCCCTCGAAAATGTTGACTGAGCCGATGAAATCGGCGACGAACTTCGAGCTCGGAAACTCGTAGATTTCGGATGGTGTGCCGGCCTGGACGATCTCGCCCTGATTCATGACGCCGATGCGGCTCGCGAGCGTCATCGCCTCCTCCTGATCGTGGGTGACGACGACGAAGGTGACGCCGAGCTCGTCCTGGATGCTGATCAGCTCGAACTGCGTGCGTTCGCGCAGCTTCTTGTCGAGAGCGCCCAGGGGCTCATCGAGCAGCAACAGCTTGGGGCGCTTGACGAGCGCGCGTGCGAGGGCGACGCGCTGGCGCTGGCCGCCCGAGAGCTGGTGCGGCTTGCGCTTGGCGAAGTCGCCGAGCTTGACCAGGTCCAGCATGCTGGCGACGCGTTCCTTGATCTCGCCTTTGGGGACGCGGTCCTGTTTGAGGCCGAAGGCGACGTTCTGCTCGACACTCATGTGTGGAAACAGCGCGTATGACTGGAACATCATGTTGACGGGCCGCTCGTACGGCGGCACGCCCGTCATGTCCTCGCCGTCGATGAAGATCTTGCCCGAACTCGGGGTTTCGAAACCGCCCAGCATGCGCAGCAGCGTCGTCTTGCCGCAGCCGGAGGCGCCGAGCAGACAGAATATTTCGCCCTTGTAGATCTTCAGGCTGATGTCGTCGACGGCCTTGAAATCCCCGAAGGACTTGGTGACCCGATCGATCTGCACGTAGGCCTTGGCATTGGGATCCTTCCAGGGTGCGGCTTTGACGGGCTGGGACGGGTTGCTCACGGGTGCGGCGGGTGCGGCGGGTGCGGCCATCGGCTTATTGGCCCGCCTTGAATTCTTGCCACATGCGCGTGATCGCGCGCGTTTGCTCGGCCGAATCCGCGAGTTGGACCGAGAGCCGCTTGAACTGTTCGGGCGTCGGATAAATGGCCGGATCGTCCTTCACGTCCGCATGTACGAGCGGCTCTGCGGCGAGGTTCGCATTGGCATAGCGCTTGAAGTTCGTCACGTCGGCGATCACCTGCGGAGTCATGGCGTAGTTGATGTACGCGTAGGCACTGTCCGGGTCGGGAGCATCCTTCGGAATCGCGAGCATGTCGAACCAGAGTATCGTGCCTTCCTTCGGGATCGCGTACTTGATGTCGATGCCCCGGTTCGCGTCGCGCGCACGGTCGCGCGCCTGCATCACGTCGCCGTTGTAGCCGACACTGACGCAAAGGTCGCCGTTCGCGAGCGCTTGAATGTATTCGGAGGAATTGATGTTGCGGATGTAGGGCCGGATCTTGGTGAGCACTTGGGACGCCGCGGCGAGGTCGGCCGGATCCTGCGAATTAGGATTCTTGCCGAGGTAATTGAGCACGGCGCGCAGCATCTCGGCCGGAGAGTCGAGCACGCTGATGCCGCACTTGGCGATTTTCGCGGCAACCGCCGGATCGAAGACCAGACTCCAGCTGTCCAAGGGCGCATCGGGCATCAGCGCCTTGACCATCTTCTCGTTGTAGCCGATGCCGTTCGTGCCCCATAGATAGATCACGCCGTGGGCATTACCCGGATCGTGTTCGGCGACCTTGGCCATGAGCGTCGGATCCATGTTCTTCAGGTTGGGCAGCTTGGACTTGTCGAGCGACAGGTAGACCCCCGCCTTGATCTGCCGCTCGAAGTACGAGGCGGTCGGCACGACGATGTCGAAGCCGCTGCTGCCGGCGAGCAGCTTGGTCTCGAGCGTCTCGTTGCTGTCGTAGTAGGCGACGTGCACCTTGATGCCGGTCTGCTTCTCGAAATCCGAGAGCGTGTTGGGCGCGAGATAGTCCGACCAGATATACAGGTTCAAGACTTTGGGCCCGCCCGCGGGAGCGGCGGCATTGCCGTCGGTGGATCCCGGCTTGGAGCCGCCGCAGGCGGACAGGAGGAGCGAACAAACGAGGACCACGAGACCCAAACGAACATCGCTCGCCTTCAAAACACTTCCCCTTGTTCGCACCCGCAACGCCGCACGTAGTTATATCGTAGCTGGGGCCGCGGGGACAGAGGGAATCGGGCTCAGGCTTCGCAGGCCGCTTTGGTGCGCACATGGCGCGGCAAGCCCCAAGCCGGTGCGCCCTGCGACGGGCGCTGCGCTCAGACGTTCAGTCTGCGCTCAGACGTTCAGCAAGAGGTGCTCGCGCTCCCAGGAACTGATGACCTGCGCGAAGGTTTCGTATTCGGCGTCCTTGACCGCCGTATAGGCGAGCACGAAGCGATCGCCGAACAAGTCGACCAGCGCCTTCGACTCGCGTAGCAGGCGCAAGGCTTCGGCCAGGGTGCGCGGCAGCGCGATCGCGAGGTCGTAGGCGCTGCCGGAGATGGGTTCGGAGGGCTTCAGAGCTTCGATCATGCCCAGGTAGCCACAGGCCAGCGAGGCGGCAATCGCAAGATAAGGATTCGCATCGGCGCCGCCGACGCGGTTCTCGACGCGCCTCGCTTCGGAGCCCGACAGGGGCACCCGCAGACCGGCGGTGCGGTTGTCATAACCCCAGTGCACATTGATCGGCGCCGAGGAGTAGCGGCTGATGCGCCGATAGCTGTTGACGTTCGGCGCGAACAGGGACATCGCGGCGGGCAGATATTTCTGCAGCCCGGCGATATGTCCGAAGAACAGGTTCGAAGGCGAGCCGTCGGCATTGCTGAAGATGTTCTTGCGCGTCTTGGCGTCGATGATGCTCTGGTGTAGATGCATGGCGCTGCCCGGCTCCTTGGCCATGGGCTTGGCCATGAAGGTCGCGTACATCTTGTGGCGCAGCGCCGCCTCGCGCGCCGTGCGCTTGAACAAGAACGCCTGATCGGCCAGACTCATGGGATAGCCGTGCAGCAGGTTGATCTCCATCTGCGCCGCCCCGGCCTCATGGATCAGCGTGTCGATCTCGATGTCCTGGGCCTCGCAGAACGAATACATGTCGTCGAACAGGGGGTCGAATTCATTGACCGCCGCGATGCTGTAGGCCTGCCGGCCGATCTCCGGACGGCCGGAACGGCCCACCGGCGGCTTCAGCGGGTAGTCAGAATCGATGTTCGGTTCGACCAGGAAGAATTCGAGTTCGGGCGCCACGACGGGTTCCCAGCCATGCGCCTCGTACAGGTCGAGCACCCGCCGCAATACGTAGCGGGGTGCCATCGTGACCGGGCGCCCGTCGCCGTAGAAGCAATCATGAATGACTTGGGCGGTGGGTTCGGCCGCCCAGGGTACGACGCGGACCGTCTTCGGATCGGCCTTGAGCACGATGTCGATGTCGGAGGGGTTCATGGCGCTCTGATCGTCGGGATAGTCCCCCGTCACGGTCTGCAGGAAGATCGCCTCCGGCAAGCGCATTCCCTCCTCCTCGGCGAACTTTTCCGCCGGCATCAGTTTGCCGCGCGCGACGCCGGCCATGTCGGGGATGATCGCTTCGACCTCGGAGATCCCGTGTTCCTTCAAGAATTGCT
>Ga0116231_10014178_pt1 | contig 10829 bp, 12 predicted proteins | sample S1TSphgellanicum_2_FD_89695 | JGI IMG/M metagenome (GOLD analysis project Ga0116231, IMG submission 89695) | Host-associated microbial communities from peat moss isolated from Minnesota, USA - S1T2_Fd - Sphagnum magellanicum MG | ecosystem: Host-associated > Plants > Peat moss > Unclassified... | reverse complement strand
GCTTCATCGGTGAGCGTACTGCGTTCGATCACCCGGATCGATGCCTCATCGACCCGGTAGCTCTCAAAGATAATCAGGTTTACCATAGCGGCCCAGCATTCTCTCCTGAAATGGTTGTTCATGCGCCCGAATTCCCGTTGCTTGGCGACTCGATTGCTGAATTGCCGCCCATTGGTAACAGAGTAGAGGTCGCGTCGCCGCAAAAGGCCTTTGCCAACCATTTCTCAAATAAGATAACGCTTCCGTACGGTATGCCAACCATGATCAGGGTCCTCGATTCCTCATGGCGCATACCCTGAATCGCGCTGCCAATGCGAAATAGTTCAGCCATCACATCTCCGACGAAATCAGCAGGCATCGACACTTCACAGCGCACCATATCGTTGTGGTTCATCGATCGGACCCATTGAGAGAGGCACTCGCCGTCGGCGCCGGGGTGGTCAGCGCGGACAGGTGAAACGCTATAGCGATCACTTCCATGATGGCGACGATTCGGGCGTTTATCGAGCAAGAGGTTGCCGCGGGGAAGAAACCGGCGACGGTGCGCCGGTACATCGCCACCATCGGACGAGCGCACATCGGCGCTGGGTTGTTGAATCCCTGTTCGAGCGAAGCCGTGCGCCTAGGCCTCAAGAAGATGGGTCGTGAGACGTCGGCGCGGCAAGCGCAAGCTCGAGCACTGGGCTGGAAGGAGATCAAGGAGTTTATTGAGAGCGCAGGCGAAGGCCTTCGCGCCGACCGGGAGCGCGCACTGCTCTGCGTGGCATACGAGACGCTAGCACGTCGTAGCGAGCTCGTCGCGCTCGAGGTTCGGGATATTGAATTCCTGCCGAACGGTACGGGGAATGCCCTAATCCGACGCGGCAAGACTGATGCCGCCGGGCAGGGGAGGGTCGCGTACCTCTCGCGTGAGACGGTGAAGTGGCTGAGGATTTGGTTCGAGCATGCGAAGATCGAGGAGGGGGCGGTATTTCGGCGGCTCGTCGGTCGCGGTCAAATCGGAGGACCATTGAACCCGGGCAGCATCGCGCCGATCTTCAAGCGGGTTGCGCAGTGGATCGGAATGCCCGAGCGGTTTGTGGCGGAGATCAGTGGGCATTCCACGCGGGTGGGGGCGGCGCAGGATTTGGCGGAGCTCGATATCGACTTAGCGGCGATCACACAGGCTGGTGGATGGAAATCGACAAGAATGCCGCTGCAATACGCAGAGAAGATCAATGCGGCGAGGTCAGGAATGGCGAGAGCGGCGGCGGCGAGTGGGCGCGACAACTCAGTCTCCGAGGGCGAATAGCCATGCGGTGGCAGGTTTTTACACGAATCATACAGATTGGCCGATATCGGGCAGTCCGCCTGGACTGTCGCCCGGGGCCGCCCAGTTCAGTGACATGGTTTAATACAGGTTATGACTCGCGTTGCCGTCAATCCTGATCTGTTTCGTTGGGCACGCGAGCGGTCGCGGATCGACTCCTTGGTACTGGTCTCCCGATTTCCCAAGCTTCCCGCATGGGAAAACGCGGAGGTACAGCCTACCCTGAAGCAACTGGAGGACTACGCGCGAGCGACACATGCGCCGATCGGGTTTTTCTTTCTACCCGAGCCCCCAATAGAATCTGTCCCGATCCCTGACTTTCGCACCGTAGCCGGCCGGGTGGTTGCCCGTCCCAGCCCCAATCTCCTCGACACTATTTATGCGTGCCAGGAGCGTCAGTCATGGTATCGGGACTTTGCCACCGTGACGAACCAGAACCCGTGTTCCTTCGTCGGCTCATTGACGACGCAAACACCGCCCACCAGCGCGGCAGCCACGATCAGTCGGGCTCTCGGATTCGATCTTGAGAGCCGCCGCGACTGCCCGACATGGACGGCGGCGCTGCGTCGCTTCATCGATCAGGCAGACGCGATGGGCGTCCTCGTGATGGTGAGCGGGGTAGTCTTCAACAACAATCGACGGCCGCTGGAACCGGAAGAATTTCGGGGCTTCGCCCTGGTCGATTCGTTGGCGCCGCTGGTATTTATCAACGGCGCTGACAGCAAAGCGGCACAGATGTTCACGCTCGCTCATGAGCTTGCCCATTTATGGATCGGTGCGTCGGCGCTATCCGATTCCACCGCCGGCTCCACTCCGGATCAGGCGATTGAGCGGTGGTGCAACAGTGTGGCCGCGGAACTCCTGGTGCCGCTCGAACCGCTTCGCGCCAGCTTGGAAAAGGGTGAGGGACTGTCCGATACGCTGGCACGACTCGCGCGCAACTTTAAGGTCAGTAGCCTTGTGATTTTGCGACGTCTTTTGGATGCAGGGCATCTTGAGTCGACAGCCTTTCGGACCGCCTACGCTGCCGAGCTGCAGCGTCTCGCGGAGCTTCGGCAGGGGTCCGGTGGGGACTTCTATCGGACCACAACCGCTCGCGTGAGCCGTCGTTTCGGCCGCGCGCTGGTAGAAAGCACCCTCGAAGGTCGTACCCTCTATCGCGACGCTTTTCGAATGCTCGGAATCTCAAAGACCAGCACGTTCAAAGAGTTCGCGCGACGCCTAGACATGTCACTCTGATGGCGTACCTCATTGACTCTGATGTATTCATCCAGGCTAAGAATCTCCACTATGGGTTCGACTTTTGTCCGGCATTCTGGACGTGGTTGGTGAATGCCAACGCTGCCTCCCGTGCTTTCAGCATTGAAAAGGTGGGAACTGAACTACTAGCCGGCGCCGACGAGTTGAGCGACTGGGCAGCGGCGCGAGGACGGCACTTCTTCTTACCCCCCGACAACGCAGTGCTCACGGCGTTGGGTCGGGTCAGCCAATGGGCAGCGACCCAACAATATGAGCCCGTTGCCGTGAATACGTTCTTCCAGGTCGCCGATTATTGGCTCGTGGGTCATGCGCTCGCTCATGGGCACATGGTGGTAACGCACGAGGTCCCATCGGATTCCACGAAGCGGATCAAGATTCCCAATGCCTGCGTCGGGCTTGGCATTCCATGCGTCACGCCTTTTGAAATGCTGCGGTCGGATCGGGTGCGGTTCGTATTGGGGTAACCGAGCATTTGGTGGAATGGGCGTTACGGGTTCATTTTACGCACGCCAAGCATTTGGGGTAGACCCAACAGTCGTGTCACCAGGTGCCATTTGGTCCTCGCCCGGCGGGGGGATGTCAGGCGGTTGGGCCAGGATCGAGCGGCGGTCGATCAGATCGTCGTTGTTGGAGCATAAATAGCACTATTCCCGCCATCAGGGCGACATCCGCCACGTTGAATATCCCAGTTCGGAGCGGTCCGATACCCATGTTTAGGAAATCCGTTACGTACCCGTCGTAGCGGACGCGGTCGACCAGGTTGCCGATTCCGCCGCCACAGATAAGAGATAGAGCGATGAACTGTCCAGGCCCAGCCTGCGCCGCAAGAAATGCATACAACAGAACCGCCGCGAGGACGGCACCGGCACCCACAATGAACACGGCTGTTCTCCAGCGATGCGGCAGTGATTCTCCAAGACTCAGGAAGGCGCCTGGATTCTCTACGTATTCCAGTCGCAGCGTGTCATCGAAAAAAGACGCGGTCGCACGACCCTGCAAATGGTCTCTTGCCAGAGCCTTGGTAGTCTGGTCGCAACCGACACAGGCGACCAGCATCATCGTGACCAAGGCAAGTCGTGCAAATCGTTGCATGCGGTTTCTCCAATGCTCGATGATCGCGGTGCCCCTCAGGCTGCCGACGCGGCCATATTTCGGTACAGCGTTGATCGATTCACCTTGAACTGCGCAGCGATGTCCTGCACCGGCACTTCGTTCGACCGCAGCAGCGTGCGTATCGCCTTCAGTTCCTTGGGGCTGAGCTTCTTCGGCCGGCCACCGTTGCGACCACGCGCCCGCGCCGCCTTGAGGCCGGCGAGCGTGCGCTCGCGAATCAAGTTCCTCTCAAATTCCGCCAGAGCGGCGAACACGTGAAAGACCAGCTTGCCCGTAGTCGAGACGGTATCGATCTTCTCGGTCAATGACTCCAATCCGATGCCGCGGCCCTGCAGATCCTGGGTGAGCTGAATCAGGTCGCGCAGACTCCGCCCCAATCGGTCGAGTCGCCACACCACCAAGGTATCGCCCTTGCGCAGGGCCTTCAGGCAGGCCTCGAGCTCAGGGCGCGCGGTGTTCTTGCCGCTCGCCTGCTCTTCGTACGTATGGCGACACTTGGCGCGCTTCAGCGCATCCCGTTGCAGGTCCAAGGTTTGATCGTCCGTGGAGACACGGGCATAGCCGATTCGCATGGTGCAAAACCCTTTCGGTGGTACCGTTATCGCATCATAGATTTAGAGATTTTTTTTGCAACAGATTTAAGCTGTCTTGGTGTCAGTTTGCGTAGAAGATGTCCTTTATCGCCTTAAGGGCGTCCTAAAGGAAAAACCCGATTGGATGGTCAGTGAGATTCGCGCGTGTCGCAGACTTCCTCACCCTTATTTTCACTTCAAATTTCACTATTTTCCGCTGATCATTCAAACGTTTATTTCCCAATTAAGTCTTTACCGGTAAATCCAGCTTAGGACACGATAAAGACAAAAACTGGCTGGGTTGTGACGGAATTATTTCGGGCGCCTGATCGAATTGGCCGATGTACAAAAACATCAGACATGCCGTCAAACCAGCGGCGCCAGAGTGGTCCGAGCAGCCTGCCTGCGGGACATATTCAAGGAAAAATGCGGACAGGAATATGGGAAACTCACAATTCCGCTGGACATCACCAATGAAGTCCTGGCAGCTCACATTCCGAATCACAATCGGAGTCCAATTAAAGCGCGGGAAATGACAGTCGGACAAAATAGAACCGCCTAAAGAGCCCAGCCAGAACTCAATCGCCCGGTTATGCAACCGGTTTGTCGATCGCTACCTTGTCTCCTCTGCGGTCCTCACCGCCGGCATATTGCGGCAAAGTGGCAAGTGCGCCGTTAAACGCGGTGCTGATCTCGGTTTGGCTAAATCCCTGGTCCCAGAGTTCGGTCACCAAGTCCACAATGATTTGCTGCAGTACTGGCTGAGCCCGTTGATCATTGTGATATGGGTAGGTTTCCAGAAGGTGCCGGCATCGAACGCCAAACGCATACGCGGCCTCTGAACGCTGACCTTCCCACGGAATCTCTTCCTCATTGTTAGCCATAGTTGACTCCTCGGGGTTGCGCACGCTATTGCAAATTACTCGACAAGAAATCAATCGGCGCGCTATCTCGCCACCGGCATTCCGAATTAATTACTCTGCAACAAAGGCTGCATGCATTTCTGGGGACGCTACATGGCTTCCTTCACTCTGCGGACGCCGAATATAGTAATGCGAGAATCGCCCAAAGATATGGATTGGCTGCCATAGGAGGTGGCGGATTCCCTGGGTGCGCTTGGCCTGGAGTTAGAGGTTGTCCATTCAAATTGAATCGACTCCATCCACTTTGCCCCGGCTGCTGGACTTTCCAATACGGTTGATTTCCAGGAGTCTCTGGCACGAACTGACATTGAGCCCGGGGTCCCGAGGACTGCTGGGGTCCTTGGTATGATCCGGGCCTATTTCCTGGAACTGGCGCCTTGGGAGTATATGGTCCTCCCGGCAGGTTATCAGGCGGATCAGGGATTTCGCCGGCTAGCTGTAGCGACTCGCATTTGAAACCGGCCGGGCTCGCATTCAGCGCGGTTTCCAGCTCAGATTATCTGCCACTGATCGAGCGCGTCGGCTCAAATTATCTGCACCTCAGCTTGCATTCGACGCTGCCGGCTCGCATTCCATCCTGACCGGCTCACGCTATCTGCAACTGACCGGCTGGCGCGTCGGGTGTGTCAGGTTGAGCTATACCCTAACCGGGCGTCAGGAACCGGCCTCCAAAGTGTCCAACTAAAGTCGCTATTCGGATTGATTGACAGCCGCTGTCCAGGGTCATAGATTTCAATCTGACAGATTCACCGGAGAGCACCGTGCAGGGACAGCGCATCGGTTACGTCCGAGTCAGCAGCTTCGAGCAAAACCCCCAGCGTCAGTTGGAGCAGGTCCCGGTCGATCGGATCTTCACCGACAAGGCCTCGGGCAAGGACGCGCAGCGGCCCGAGCTCGAGTCGTTGCTGGCTTTCGTGCGCGAGGGCGATACCGTCGTCGTGCACAGCATGGATCGCCTGGCGCGCAACCTCGATGACTTGCGCCGGCTGGTGCAAAAGCTGGTCAAGCGCGGCATCCACATCGAGTTCATCAAGGAACACCTGACTTTCACCGGCGAGGACTCGCCGATGGCGACGTTGATGCTGTCGGTGATGGGGGCCTTCGCCGAATTCGAGCGATCGTTGATCCGTGAGCGCCAGCGGGAGGGTATCGCGCTCGCGAAGCAGCGCGGCGCCTACCGGGGGCGCAAGAAGTCGCTGCCGCCGGAACGGATCGCCGAAGCGCGTCGGCTCGTGGCGGCCGGCGGGGCGAAGGCGCGCGTGGCGCGCGATCTCGGCATCAGTCGCGAGACGCTCTACAACTATCTGGCCGCGGCCGACCCAGATGCCGTGCGGGCGGCGTAAGCAGATACCCATCGATTCACTGCTGCAATTGCGGCAGCGCCTGGAGCACCTGTCACTGAAGAGTCCGGAACGCGCAAGTCAGATCGCTGCGATGGCGAGTTTGTACGGGGTGTCCTCGACCACCATCTATCGCGCCCTCAAGGATTGCCGACGGCCGCACGCGGCGCATCGCGCCGATCGTGGCAAACCCCGCGTCCTGCCGGCGGTGGAACTGGAACGGTACTGCGAACTGATCGCCGCGCTCAAGCTGCGCACCACCAACAAGAATGGCCGGCACCTCTCGACCCGGCGTGCCATCGAGCTGATGGAAGACTACGGCGTTCAGACCCTCGAGGGGCTGGTGAAGGCGCCGAAGGGACTGCTCACGCGCCCCACCGTGAATCGGTACCTGTCGCTCTGGCACCTGGACCAGCCGCACCTGACCCGGGAACCGGTGGCCGTTCGCTTCCAGGCCGAGCACAGCAACGACTGTTGGCAGTTCGACATCACCACATCGGACCTGAAGCATATCGAGCATCCGGAGTGGATCGATCCCACCAAGGGGTCACCTACGCTCGCCATTTTCAGTGTCGTCGATGACCGCAGCGGCACCGCCTACCAGGAATACCGCTGTATCTATGGCGAGGACGTGGAATCGGCGCTGCGCTTCCTGTTCGGCGCCATGGTGCCGAAGGCGGATGCGGCCTATCCCTTCCAGGGCCGACCGAAGATGCTCTACCTCGACAACGGACCCGTCGCCAAGAGTCGTGTCTTCCAGAACGTCATGCAGGCGTTGGGGATCGACTGGAAAACCCATGTGCCGGCGGGTAAAGATGGTCGGCGCCCCACCGCGCGCTCGAAGGGCAAGGTCGAGCGACCCTTTCGTACTGTCAAGGAAGCCCACGAAACGCTCTACCACTTTCACAAGCCGGACACCGAAGCCCAGGCCAATGAATGGCTGCTTCGGTATCTGCTGCGCTACAACGACCAGCGGCATCGCACCGAGCCGCACTCCCGACTCGAGGACTGGATCAAGAACCTACCCGCCGAAGGTCTGCGCGAGATGTGCACATGGGAGCAATTCTGCCGCTTCGCGCGCGAACCCGAACGTCGCAAAGTCGGTCCCGATGCCCGCATTAGCATCGACGGGACAGAGTACGAGGTCGAACCCCAGATGGCCGGCGATTACGTCGTCCTGCTGTGGGGGCTGTTCGATGATGAACTCTACGCCGAATATGACGGTGAGCGCTTTGGGCCCTACCACCCGGTGAAAGGTCCCATCCCGCTGCATCGCTATCGGTCCTTCAAACGCACCAAAGCGGACGAGCGCGCGGATCGCATCCGCTCGCTCGCCGATCAGCTGGGGCTGCCAATCGCTGCGCTGGCCGGGGATGACGTGCGCCTCGGACCGCCGTCCGCCGCCGTTGCTGCGATCCCGCGTCAGCCGTTCGACGCCGATGCCCTCGAGTACCACTTCCCGACGCCGCTGGCGGCGAAGCTCGCCATCGCGGACGAGCTTGCCACACCGCTCGCCAAACTCTCCGCCGAGGACCGTGCCTTCATCGACCAGGTCCTCGCCGAGACACGAATGCGCCGAATGGTCCTCGCGCGGGTGCGCGAGCTACGGGAACTGGTGCGCAAGAACAAGAAGCCGGTCGCTCTGTTCGTCGATGAGGCCCATGACCTGAATCGTCACACTTTGACCGAGCTCAAGCGCCTGATGGAATTGGTCGAGGGCGGCGGCGGCCGGCTGTCCGTCGTGCTCGCCGGCCATCCGAAGCTGCGCAACGACCTTCGCCAGCCGACGATGGAGGAGATCGGCTATCGCACCGACGTGTTCTCCCTCCATGGCATCGCCGGCAGCCAACGCGAATACATCCGCTGGCTGCTGGGGGCGTGCGCCGCGGACAAGAAAGAGGCGGAGACCATTGTCACCCCGGAAGCCATCGACCTGCTGGCGAGCACGCTGCGTACCCCGCTGCAGATCCAGATGCATTTGAGCCTGGCGCTCGAGGCGAGCTACCAGTCCGGCGAACGGCCGGTGTCCGTCGAGGTGGTCGAATCGGTGCTCTCCCGCCAGATCGATGACCTGGAACCCACCCTCACGCGTCACGGCTACGGCATCAAAGATCTGGTCGAACAGTTCGATTCCAAAGCCGGCGAAATCAAGGCGCTGTTCAATAACACCCTGGATGCGACACGCACCGCCACGCTACGCGAGAAGATGCGGCGCGCGGGTCTACCGATATGACACCGAGCAACCTATGAGCGATCCATCCCTCGTTATCGGGTCGATCAATTCGAAGTGGCTAAGGATTACACCCCTTCAACGTGCTCATCCTCAGTGTAGCGACTACTGGGACGGCAACTGGGTCAATTCATCGGTGGAAATCTCCGTGGGAGCATTCACGGGGAAATATATCGCGTGCTTGCGGACGGACGAATTCCGCACCTTCCGAATCGGCCTCGAGCGTCTCTATCAGACGCTGGACGGCAAAACGGCCTTTGCTTCTATGGAAGATTGGCTGGCAATCGAAATTGCCAGCGACGGCCTTGGGCACTTTCAAGCGAAATGTACGCTCAGAGATGCCGCCGGTATCGGGAATACGTTGAAATGCGAGTTCAAATTCGATCAAACCGAGCTGCCCTGCATGCTGCGGTCGCTACGGTCGATCGACGAGGCATTCCCTGTGATTGGCGAATTACCAGAGCAACGCCCCACGTGAGATTTGCAGAGAGCGTGAGCCCAGTCCGAATGGAATGCGAGCCAGTGCCTTGGAATGCAAGCTCCGTTGCAAATAATCTGAGCCGAAACCCGCGGTCAGTTGCAGTTAGTTTGAGCCGGACATGACACTGAATGCGAGCCCGGTCGGTTTCAAACGCAAGCTGCTACAATTAGCGGTAGCAACTGTGAAAAAACAAGTACTTGCAAATGCTTGGCGTGCATAAAAGTCCGAATCTTGAGGTGACCCCGGATGAGGCGTCAAGCATCACGGCGGCCGGTTCCGAATGGACCCGCAGTTGGCGTGCGGCGCGCATCGTGAATGAGTCAAACTCCACCTCTCAGAACTTGGCCAGCCGTCGCCGCTACGCGTTGATCTCTATCCTGGTGCTGACGGGGGTGACGCAATTGACAGATATTTTGGCGCAGCCCGCGGGCTCCCCAACCCCAGAAAAACCGAAGATATATCAAGAGAAGATACCGCTCGGGGCCGATGAATTTCTCGGCCGGTTGGTCAGACTCGTCGATCAGAGGGATGGATACGTGACGCCCCAGAGTTTTGAGGCGATCTTTGGAATCCCATTTGCACATCACCGCACCGAAAGGGACGGCACCATGGTGCACTGGCTGGTCGCCGGCACGGACTGGTATTTCGATGCAGGAATCACGGAAACGGCGCCCAGTTTTCGCATGCCCGGGGATCCGGATTTCAGCGGTCAAATCAGCGACTTTTCCATTGTTTGGAAAACAAGCGTTTTCCCAGATCTGGCTGCGAACGAATGCATTACGGCTGGCCGATTCCGGAAAGCGTTTGCGGGTACTCGTTGGCAGATGCCTGAAACTTGGGGCAAAGTCCCGACAGCAGCAGTGAAGCGACCCATCGGCGCGCCCCTGGAAGAGTTTGCTATCAAGCGCTCGGCCACTTTTCATCTTCCGGACAGACCCGTCCTGCCCGAAATCCAAGTCCAAGGAAGCGGCGACGATGCCTCGGCGTGCATATCAGCGCTTTTAGCTCGAGCAAGACCCTGAACCAAGCAAACGTATGTGAGCCTTATCGATGGTTCGGCTGCCGCCCGCCATCAAGCCACGGACTCGGCACAAATGCACTTTTTTTTGCCCTAGCAGGCTGTTGAGGAACAGGCGGAATTATCGATCATGATCGTCTCTTCCATCATTTTCTCGCTTGTTGGCTGGGTTCGATCGGTTCGGGTGGATGTTATTGACCGTGGTTTTCGTGTTTTTCGTCTGTTTGCGCCGTCTTGCGGGCGCAAGTGCGCTACGCTTAGGCGAGCGTCGGCGGCCTGAGCAGATTGTTGACCCCCAGCAACGTGTAGATCCCCACCGTGAGCGTGGTCAGGAACTCCACTTTCCGTTTGCCGTACAGCTTCATCTTGCGAGGCGGCCGGCCGTCCTTGCTCCAGCCAAAGCACTCCTCGATCCGTTTGCGCATCCGCTGGCTGGCGATGTAACCGGCATGGCGCGTGGTGGCCTCACCTCAAGATTGGGATCAAAACGTACGATAGCGGCAATGCACAATGAGCGAAATCATAGAGATATCGAATCGCGCACACCCCGCTCAATTGCCAAATCATTAGCGGTAGCAACTGT
>Ga0116231_10014176_pt1 | contig 10831 bp, 9 predicted proteins | sample S1TSphgellanicum_2_FD_89695 | JGI IMG/M metagenome (GOLD analysis project Ga0116231, IMG submission 89695) | Host-associated microbial communities from peat moss isolated from Minnesota, USA - S1T2_Fd - Sphagnum magellanicum MG | ecosystem: Host-associated > Plants > Peat moss > Unclassified... | reverse complement strand
TGCTCTATTCAGGAGGGTTATGCCCATGGCCATGGGAACTTGTCCATTGCACAACATCGAGACACCTTACGGTATGCACACACACGAGGTGGCAGTTACAAACTTAAGGTGAGACAATTTGATGTTAATGACTTTGTGTATATCTAACAACAACCTAATGATACTCTAGACATTTTTTTCGGTCACACTATCTTGAGGATTAAGGTGATCAAGCCTTTATGACGCGTTCCCAAGTCCCAAGTTAGTCCCGAGTTGGGGCTAGGTTACTCAAATTGCGGAATTTCTGGGACTCGGGGCACGCTCCCAGCTTCTAGCACTAAAGGGGGTGAGAGGGGCGTGCTGAAAGCTCCGGGATAGACTAGGAAGAGGGACAAGCTTATTCAATTACGCGGTCCTGCATCCAAACCAACCAACAAGTTGGTTAAAACTCATTTTGCACCCTTTTGGTGTTGGGACAAGCCACAAGCTACCTCGGATTCACTTGACTCACCACGGCCCGGACTCAGGGGAAGCCACCACCTTCCCCCATATAGTATTCTTTGCAGCTCTCCGCTGCACTTGCATCCAAATGGTTGTTTTTCTCGGGACTCTCAAAGTGGAGTCCCGAAACTGTCCCAGTTTGGACTCTCGAGACTTTGGACGTTCATAACTTCTTGCCTTGAACTCGGACCGGGATGAGGTCTAAACCAAAGTTGTAGCTCTCTTCGAGAGCTTTTCAATGATGTGTTGCACTCCCCCTTCACGCATCGAAATCGGGTCGATTTCCAACTTGACTCTCGGCCCTTCTTTCGACCATAACTTGTGCTGCAGATGTCTAAGTGGCCCATGCGAGACCATTTTGGACATTTACACTTCAAGACCTTTCCAACGATATAAAGTACGTTTTAATGCGAAGTGTTTTGACCCTTGCAATTGTGCTCTGAATTTTCAGGAGTCCCGAAGGACTCCCAAGTCCCATTTTCGGGAGTGTGAGTGGCGACCTCATACTTCTCTCAATGTGGGGTTGCGACACTTTATGTGTGTTGAAGTTGTAAGGAGTTGACAAATGCACAATTTGGGATCATTCTAAAAATTGGGCGCCCTATCACCTGCCGAACTTAGATCCTACCATCATCACGTCAACTTGGATTCCTCCACTTGACTATCCATGTCAGATAGGTCAAAGGATAGACGATGTTGATCAGATGTTGATTTGCGATAATTGTAATGGTGGATACCATCTATTCTACTTCAAGTTGGAGCTCACTCAAGTTCCCGCCAACATTTGGTATTGTTCATCATGTTCTTTTGTAGCACCTTGAAATTAGCTTATCTATTCACCCATTTTATCCAACCCAAAGATAACCTGATTAAGGCTTCTAATGTTCATATACACCATGCCTGTTATATAGATTGAAAAGGATTCATCAAATTTTCTTTCACTCATGCAAAAATGCATAACCATTATATGCCCATTTAACTATAGCTCAAACTTCTTCATTATGTCATCACACCTCGACATCAACCCCTCATAGAGAATGCTACTACCTACATTACATGCTTGCCATTGAGTAGTCATTAACACAACAAAAATAAATTAAATAACTACAAACACAACAAGAAAACTTCTATCGCATAGAACATTTCGGTGGAATCATTTAGCTGCCTCAACCACTTCCTAGCTCCCCTTTTTATCTGGCCTCACACCATCCAACTTCCAAAACCTCATTCAATGTTGTTCCATCCTTAACCATATCAAGTGCTGGATAGATAAATCCTACATTACACACAAATAACAAATTCTCCTACTCTCCCTCACATGTTTTCTTGAAATTGTTATGGCAATCATTATATTGGAGAAACATACGACAATGGGACACTTTCCTTTGTCACTATGCAGAAAGTTGACAATAACTAAATCTAAAAATGAAAACCTAAAATGCATGTGTTTACATTATTAACTTATCCAGTTCACATTTTAAAAATTCACAATAGGTCACTTACATTTAAGTCATGGCATCATGCACATCCTGGCCATTTAACCTTGTTTCTTGGCTTTTTCTTTCATCAATTTTTGGTTTCTTCTTGTGTTCTTTCCTTAGAATAAAGTTGGGCAGGTTTACATCATCTTCTTTGTTGGGGAGGTGCTTTCAAATCGAAAGGAATAAACATTGTCACACCCCATGTGGGGTAAGGCCTCAAGGTACTTGAAGGGGATTCCTGAAATGAGGGAGGTAGGATGAGGTGGTAGCTGAATCTGGCCCCATGTTTAGGAATATCCTACCCATGGTGAATTTCTTTTACTGGTGAATTTTTGCCAAATTTTGACTTGAAAAATATTGTTTTGACTTATACAAAGGATTTTTTCTGGAGAAAATGGCCCAAATTTTCCAGATTTTTATGGTAAATTCTCATAGGTAGCCAAAAATATAGAACGCTTATTTATTTATTTTTCTACTTTTATATCAAGCATGTAGCCAAATTTGATTAAATTATTTTCTGGATGATCATCACTTTGACTACATCACAAAATCCTTGAAAGAACCCTGCTCCTCCATCTGTGGGCCTTCCCCACTATAAAGCGCAAGGAAAAAGGTATATAGAAGCCTAAACATACAAAGTCTAGATCATGAGGTGATTACATATAGTAAAGGAAGAATGAAGCCTCCCCTGAATCCGGACGGACAGTAGCTAAATATAGCGAGGATGTCGTGAAGCTTCCCCTTAATCCGGACGGACAGCACCTTTTTATGCCCACAAGAGGCCACCTCTTGTGTCGTAAAGTGCCTGCAGATTTTGAGGAGGCATTTTTAATGTCCATGTACGGTGCCTTCCAAGTCCACCACGAACTTTCTAAGAATTATTTCCACAGTTATAAAACTTGTCCATCACACTTACTGCAAGACACAGAAAGATGTGATGATTTAGTCCGGCCACTGGAAAATAATGACATTACCAAGATGTAAAGAACCAGGTGAAGAGAAGAGCTTTATTGTAAAACCCTAAACCCTACAAAGCTTTAGTGTAAAAACTTAAACCCTAAACCCTACAACTCCGGTAATTTACCTTCACAATAGGGAGGGTAAATATTTTATTTTAATGTGGGCTATTCCACTTTGTGAAGTTCCTGCTATTTTCAAAGTGGGTTCAAAAAATCCTGGAGGTTTATCTCAGCTGTTGATTCTACATCTAAGTTTGTTTGATCTCATCCATTGAGCTCTTCTTTATAAGGGGTAAAGGCCTTTGTATGAAGTGATTACAAGAATTAGGTCTGCCTGCACTCAGCAATGGCCTTTATCTCAGCTGTTGATTCTACATCTGAGTTTGTTTGATCTCATCCATTGAGCTCTTCTTTACAAGGGGTAAGGCCTTTGGATGAATTAGGACGGCCTGCACTCAGCAATGGCCTCTTGCAGCAGGTCCTCACTCTGAGTAATGTCCTCGTCCTTAGCCTTACTTACCCAATGCTTGCTTGAATGAATGTGTATTTACGAGTATTGGGTGGTTCTTTGAATTTTGGAACTACCATCTTCGGTTCTGGTTCTGCAAAAAATTTCAGAATGAAAGAATTCATTGATTTCAGTTTTTTCAAAAACTTCAAAGAATCGATGATTTTCATGAAAGAACCAGCAAAAAGAATTGCCGATTCTTTGGCTGGTTCTTTAACTTTTTTTAATTTTTTTGATTTGAATGTTTCGAGAACCAGCAAGTAAGTGAGTATATGCCCAGGATGATAGCCGGTGGGTATCTGTCCCTCATTCTAAGAACCACCAGACACTGGTATTTACTATGTACCTAGGACCTTGTTCATGGATGGTTGGAAAAAGCTTTTTCATTGCAGACCTCGCCACACAAGAAGCTTCCAACCAGTTGGGGCGGATGTTTCCTTTGTTTTTCTAATGCACCTTCTTCATCTCTGGTTTTCTTGGATGAGAAGGCTCGTATCTTGGACTTCAGTCCTTTCTTTTTTCTTCTCTTATTCCCTTGCCTGGTGCTTTTCCTTGATTGATTTATTTATTTATTTTCCTATGAAACTATCTGAACTTATTAAAGCTTCCCCTTCACTTCGGTTTGATCCTTGCCGGGTGTTTTTCCTTGCTTGCTTACTTGCTTGCTTGATTGATTGATTTATTTATTTTCTTATGAAACTATCTGAACTTATTAAAGCTTCCCCTGCACTTTGGTTTGGTACTTGCCGGGGTAATTCAGGCTGGAATTGACAGTTAACATAACTGCCAAGGAAAGCCCTAGGCTCTAAGTCTTTTTTTTTGGGTTATACTTAGGAAATTTGTGTGGAATTACTCATAAAAATTAAGCACTGATCATCGTTATAATCATACTTAGGCTGATGATTAGTACTTAATTATTATTTATAGGCATTTTAATTAAGTACTGATCAAATTCTAGTTTAAGTACAAAGCTGTTCAAGATCCTTGTTACTTTTCGTTTGTCTTGTTGACGTTGCAGAATGTGCCACGTCTTTTCGTTTGCTGCTCTCTCTGAGTTGGTTGATTGCCCAACCAAAGGAGTCAGCAGTGAGTCCCAGTAACTCTATATCAATGATATTGTTCTGGATCAATCTCCGAGTTTGCTCGAGTAGCCAGGAATTTAGCTCCAGCGATTTCATCTCTAGAGTTGAAGTTCAATCAATTACTTAATACTCAGTATTTGCTGTAGGCGGTGAATTTGTTTTTTGAGGTTTGCAAGTTGTACAAGCTTGAATCCCAGTGCAAGGATCTCTGAATATTGGAGGGAATTTTGGGGATAGAGAGAGAGAGAGAGAGAGAGAGAGAGAGAGAGTGTGTGTGTGTGTGTGTGTGTGTGTGTGTTTGGTTGGGGGGAGATGGGAAAGGGAGATGATGTAGTAGGAGCTGCAGGAGTTGGGAAGGAGCATCACTTGAAAGGGGGAAGAGGGTTTCGCAATCCATGGCCATCTTTCGGCTTCGAGCCGTCATTCGGAGATATCTTGAGTCTCTTATACAGAGTCTGATGAGCTTTCACCCAAAAAACAAACCCTCGATCCGTACCTTTTTCCTCATTTCGTTCAATGTCTTCTTGTTTGGTTCAAGTATATCCTCTAGAGCAGTTGCAACTTGAATCGGCCAGAATGGGCTGAGTGAGGAGAGGCATCGGACAATAAATATGTTCATTGTTTTTGTGCAATTTTCGACACATGAAATCTAACAAGCTGCACGAAAAGCAGGGCTGGAACAGCGGAAAGGATAAACCACTACCTGACGTGAAGGCTGCCTTGGGGACTCCGCTGAAACCGGATTTGGAAGCACTGAACAATCCACCAAGTCAGTCTGTTCAGGTTTCAAATTTCTCTCAACAATCTTGACCATTATCATCATCATCACCTATTTACATGTTTGGTCTCTATGACCTAATAATGTTTTCTTTCAGCCCATATTGCTTTTATGGAATATCAAGTACAAGTTCCAGCGTGATAATGGAGGTGTGGAAATCCATGGATGTATCTGCAGGCAACATGGGTAGGGCATGCCACCTTCTTGCTTCAGTTTGACAAAGTTAATGTGCTCACTGATCCAGGTAAAATATTTTGCCTTCGTCCACCTTTCATAGATATCTTGTAGATTGTTCAAAACTTCAGCAATTATGATTTTTTTTCTTTTTTTTCTCAATTTCCCCCTGAATCACAGCAATTTCAACAGCAAGGTGTTGCTCATGTCCCTCCTGTGACTGACGATGGAATCATGAATGTGTGGTGCGTATGTGTGTAGTGTGGTCGGACCGTTGCTCCCCTTCTGCTTATGTTGGTCCCAAAAGGTAAAAGACCTAACCCTTGAAACCTCATATACCAACAACAAAAGCTCGCAATGACATGAATGAAATACCTCATGATGATCATGAGGCTGATGATCAGTATGGTTGATATCGGTAGTTGGTACTGGTATAACTCCATGAACTGGTCCTCAGTTTTCTAGAAATTTGTGCAAAGTAGAATTTTCTTGTGTAGTATTGTACAACCTGCTTGTATGTTGTAGGCTGCCATGGTAATGGTACCTTGACCATTCGGAGACCTGAGAAAGATCTAAACATTCTAATTTAATTGTTTCAGGTTTGTACCTGTTCCATTTCCTATCAAGGACTTGCCTCCGGTAGATGTTGTGATCATCTCTCATAACCATTATGGTGAGTTTAATAAAATAAAAAATGGCCACATGATTTTGGATCCTTTCTGGGTGTAATGTTCTGGATCTTGGTGCATTTACTGGTGATTTAACATTAGGCTTCTTGCTCTGTATCCATTTTGAACAAAGCTTCAGCACTAGAGAAGAGCTTGCAGATTTGTAGCAAAGTTTGCCCAGTTTCTCAGCATTGGAGTACACGTATTGTATGTTACAATCTTGATAGCTTGACTGACATTTTGACAAATGTTGTGGCAGACCATTTGGATACAGCAACTGTGAAAGCCTTGGGCAACAAACCTCTGTATCTTGTCCCTCTTGGTGTCAAAAGCTGGTACCGACCACACTCTCTTTTGGTGACCCTGAATACCATATTGTTGCCAATACTTACTTAGTTGGCACTACTTGGTCTATTTAAAATCAGGTGCCAATGAATGCCTGAAGGCAGATATTGTTGTACCTCACAAGTGGAGAAAGACTAACAGATGTCTCTACAATTGCAGGTTCACTGATCTTGGCATCACCAATGTTGTAAGTACATGATTTGTGCCTTATTTTTTGGATCCTCCAAGTTGCTCTCAGTACTGATGTTGCTAGTCAATACTAATCTACAAGAGATGCTGCAACAGTATTTTTGGTAGGATCCAGGGTGAAATAATATTTCGCATGTGAATGTTGTTTGGAAATAGCTATTTTGGTCACAAAATCAATTAACCCATGTCTACTTTCCCCCTTCTGATTTATTGAGGTACAATATTATTGACAAATATGCTCAACTTGTAGATGAGGGTTTAGGGTAGACTCACACAGTAGACAGATACACAGTAGAGTCACAATCTCATGATGCCGTTCATAGACTCAAAAGGTATTGGGAATTACTTTTTGGCTCAGGTGGAGCTAGATTGGTGGCAAGAACACAAGGTTTCATTTCCTGTGGGAGATTCATCAAGGTCATTACGAGCTATCTGCACACCATGTCAACATTTCTCAGGCCGTAGCCTTATGGACAGAAACAAGGCAGGCATCTGCACATCCATTCTGAGATATTGAATTGTTTGCAGGGTGGTAGCATGTATGCACTAATGAGATCCACTGAATTATTTGAGCTGGAATGTTGAGCAGCATGGGATGTGGGTTTCTTACAATTGAACAATTTAGTGTCAGTCCATTCAAGGGTGATCAAATTTACAAGGACATTAGTGTAGATGTGGATGAGTTCTGCAATCTAAAGATATGGTTGGGGGCATGAGTTTGATCTGTGGACAAAGTTCTTTGAAAGTCCATCTCTAATGGGATTACTGTTGCTACAGACATTGTGGTGCTCATGGGTGCTAGAGGGTCCATCTAAGAAAATCTACTTTGGAGGCGATACAGGCTTTTGCACAGTACCAAAAGGCAGTGATTATGCAGGTGGTCATCCAGAGCTTGCTACTGTGAAAGCAGATGGCACAAAAGGTATTGCTAGTACTACCAACTCTCCTTGCATATTTTTCTTCTATGATTGGACAGTTTGTTACTGCTACACCAATGTTTGCAATATGCCTCATCCTTTTAGCTGATACCCTGCTTTCAGAGTAACCTTCATGCCTTTTGTTGAGATGTGTGACAATTCATTTGTGCACTGAGTGGACTCATATGTGTGTTGCATATTCGACCAGTGGAGTTTCCGGTGTGCCCAAGCTTCGCAGAGATTGGCAACCGCTTTGGCCCCTTTGATGCAGCCTTCTTACCAATTGGGGCATACTCTCCACGTTTCTTCATGAGTGCTATCCACTGTTCTCCAGGTAACTTCATTGTGTCCATTTGGTTTCTCTCCATACCAAGGTATAGCTTGATTTGCCTCTTTGGTCCAGAAAGTATAAATAACCATGTGAGTTCTTATCCATGCAGAGGATGCTGTGGGAATCCATCTTGCAGTAAGGGCAAAGCGCTCAATTGGCATGCATTGGGGTGAGTTGATTCTGTCCAAAAGCATGGTTGTGTCTGAATATCACAATTCTTGATTGAAATGGTCAAATGCTGGTCATCAGTTTAGGGCATCCATCCAATCTGTTGTTCTTTCAATTGAGTCCATTTTAACATTCACCCATATAACTGGGCAGGATCTGTTTGGATCTATTTTGGGTTTGTAGTAATGCTTCCTAGATCATGGATGGAGTTACAGGAGTGGGTATGGATTTATCCTGTAGGGAAGAATGCATTAATAGGACAAGGATGTGTGTATGCAGGAACGTTTAAGCTAACAGATGAAGCAATTTTGGAACCTCCTCTCCGTCTCGAAAAGGTTAGCATCAATTACCAAGAAACCAAAATTTCTATCTATAAACCACCTTCCTTTTTGTATAGCCTAAATTGCTGCTGTCTGCAAAGTACTTTTTATTCACATGTATACTTAGTAAAAAATCATTCAGAGCTTGTCACTGTTTGAAGAAGTCTGTTTAGGAAAACTGATCATTTCAATCCAAATGTAGAGTAGCAAGCAATTTGATATAAAATATGGGTAAGTCCTAGTTCAACACACCACAATTGAAGGTCCAGATCGTTGAACAGAGGGAATAGAAATCCACCAACCATATATGTTTTACGCCTGGAGGTGGAATTGGGGTGTATTCAGAAGCCATGGATACCACTAATGTCACAAGCACTTGAATTACGTGTAGGTAGACCATTAGAGATCATTAAGTACATAAAGTACAGAACTTGTTCTTCACCTTCCAGTGCAAATAGGGAATGGGTTTGTTGACTGAGATGAGTTTCCTATGTGTTTGCAGGAGCTGTCCCGTTTGAAGCTAGATCCCCTGTCTTTCATCACTGTGAAACATGGTGAAACCAAATGTTTGTAGTTGCATTAAGTGTGGTGGTATGTCGCGGAGCAGATACTCTTGATAGTTTGCAGTTTCACATTATTATCATATTGTGTGAATACAAAATCTAGAAGAATTGAAGACATCAAATGGTCAAATCTGAAGTGATATGCACTCAGTGCACCAACAAATTGTAACTACATGGAACATTATTTGCAGCACAAAAATCTACTAAAGTCTTCAAGGATATTAATGGCAACATAGATCTTGTAGTTCCAAGGTATAGGTGTGGTAGTGAGTTGTTATATAATTTGTTATGTTTGTGAGATGTCACAAAGCATCTCATTCTGGTCAACACGCCAGTATCTATACGGATTGTGTGATCATCCCCTTTTGTGGGTCACTGCTTATAGACATCTCTGGATGTTATCTTCAAAGACATTGAATGATGTTGAGATCTCCAGATAGGGAGTTCGATGTATTGCAAAGTGGCAACATGACAACCAATGCACACCAGTGCTTGAAAGTAAGTCAACTGTGTTGAAGGCGTTTAGCAACAGACTTTATGAAGCAGCAATTACGGCCTTATATGCAGCTTCAGTTCAGTTGTGATGTGATCCATGCCAATTGCGCCAGCAGTGACTCGCAAAAAGGAGGTATGTTTCATTTCAACTGAAGCACACAACAGATTGAAACCTCAAGCATAACTCTATCATACTTGGTAGCAAAATTCTGATGTAAGGACAAAGGGTGCAAAGGAAGTGTTTGAGGAGGAGGTGGCATGCATGAGTATGGTGAGGAGGAACGAGTTTCTTTTTGATGGCCTATTGTCACTATGGAGACTTGATTGACTTTCCAATTTTGACATTATGCATGGTCCTATCTCACACATCATGCCGTATTCAACCTTATCTCCAAAGTCCTTGAGGCCTAGATGAAAATAAACTAGAAGTGTCAAGGTTTTTAAAGCAACAAACAGACTAAAAGTCATCGTAAATGTTGTTTGTCCTTCTCTTGCCCTTCTCTTTTCACACCCCATTGACTATCCTTGACTACCAAGGTTAGAGTCATCAGGCTCTTTATCATTGACTCATCAAAAGTTAGTACGTGTGAAAGTCTTCTTTTTGAGAACAAGGCCCACAAATTCCTGGGAAACATACACATTAAATGCAACATTGGGTATGAGTTTTTTTCCAAGTGAATCACAAATAGTTAAACCCATTTCTTTTGACCTTTCATCCATCTCTTTATGTTCGCAATGGATTGGTGGTGGGAGGTTGTTCCATGAATGCACCTGTTCATCATTTTCAGATTTGATGAACTAGTTCCCCTGAGAACACATTTAGTTAAGTGCCTGTGGGCTGGAATTCTATTGGAATGAGTGGTGACCTGTATGGTGTGGCTCTCTCTTTTTTTGAGGAAAGGACTGGTGGGTAAGAGTTGGGTATATGGACCCTTGACTGGCAGTTCTCCAAAAATTAAAGAATCAGTCAAATAACCTACCCTGAACCACTGGTTCTTCACCAGTTCTTTGAGGAAACTGGCTGGTTCTTTGATATTTTTCTCAAATACCGTGAACTGGCATTTTTAAAATATTTTCAAATACTTTTCAAATGCAAAATTTGGGGGTTCTTTGATTTTGAACATTCTCAAAAACCCAGTACTGGAGGTGAGAACCTGTGTTATGCACCTGTGGGCCAGAATAGTATTAGGATGGTGGCCTGCTAGTAAGCCCCGGTGTTGTATGTAAGTGTGCCTATTACAGCGGCTGATCAACAAGCTGAAGCATTCAAAAGAAAGGAAAAGGAAAAATGGCATTTTATGCTTGTTACAGCAGCCAGCCTTCTCAACAAGCAAAAGGATCAAAAGAAGAAAGCTATCTCTCTTTTTTTGTTG
>Ga0116231_10014174_pt1 | contig 10832 bp, 9 predicted proteins | sample S1TSphgellanicum_2_FD_89695 | JGI IMG/M metagenome (GOLD analysis project Ga0116231, IMG submission 89695) | Host-associated microbial communities from peat moss isolated from Minnesota, USA - S1T2_Fd - Sphagnum magellanicum MG | ecosystem: Host-associated > Plants > Peat moss > Unclassified... | reverse complement strand
GAAGAGGCGTGCCCGACCGATGCGATCGTGCTCACGCCGCGCTTCGAGATGGCGGATTACCGGCGCGGCGCGTTCGTCTACTCGAAGGATCGTCTGCTGGTCGCCCCCTCCGAAGGCGTCGGCACCGCGCCGGACGAGCGCCCCGGCGGGATCCCGGCCGACCTGGGCCTCGTGTCGAACAAGAAATCCACCATCGACATCACCGCCGGCTACGAAGCGACGGCGCGCGGCAAGGACCTCAAAGCGCATCGGCGGGGACTCGCCGGGTGATCGCGTTCTGGCTGCTCTCGTTCGCGCTGATCGCGACGGCCGTCTTCACGATCACGGCCCAGAAGCCGGTCTATAGCGTCGTCGGCCTGCTCGGCAACTTCGTCATCCTCGCGATCCTCTATCTCACCTTGAACGCGGAGTTCTTGGCGGTGATTCAGATCGTGGTGTATAGCGGGGCGATTCTGATCTTGTTCCTGTTCGTGATCGCGCTGCTCTCGAGCGGCGTGAAGCCGTTCGACATCGGCCCCGATCGCGCGCCGCGGATCGGGATTCCGGCCGCCGTGTTCGCGCTCATCGGCCTGTGCATCGTCGTGTTCTCGGTCGTTCGCGCGCAGATCGCCGGCGCGCCGAATGCGCCCCAAGGCGTGACCGGCACGGCCGATTCGTTCGGCAGCGTCGGCGACTTCGGCGTCGCACTCTTCACGAAGAACCTCTTGCCGTTCGAGGTCACCGCGCTGCTGTTGATGGTCGCCGTGATCGGCGTCGTCTTGCTGGCGGGCGACGAGAAGCCCGCCCCGCCGCGCCGCAAGCCCAAGGCGCGCGACCTCGAGCGCGAACCGATCGTGAAGCCGGTCGAAACGGTGGCGCCCCGGTGACCGAGTGGCTCGCCCCGATGGAAAGTTATATCGCGCTCTCGGCCGTGATGTTCTTCTTGGGCGTCGTGGGCGTCATCGCCCGGCGCAACCCGCTCATCGTGCTGATGTCGATCGAGCTCATGTTCAACGCGGCGAACCTCGCGCTGGTGACGTTCTCGAAGCTGTGGGCGAACAACACCGGCCACATCTTCGCCTTTCTCGTCATCACGGTTGCGGCCGCCGAGGCCGCGATCGGCCTCGCGATCGTCGTCGTCGCCTTCCGTAAGCAGCACTACGTCGACGTCGATGAAGCGTCGACATTGAAAGGATAATCGTGCCCGCGCACCCGCTCGGACTCGAGGGAACGTTTCCGCTCCTGTTCTTGATCTGGCTCTTACCGCTCTTCGGCGCCGTTATGATCTGGGCGTTCGGACCGCGGTTCAAATCGTTCGCCGGTCCGCTCGGCGCGACGATGGTCGGCGTCGCGTTCCTAGCGACGCTCGCCGAGTGGCACGACGCGACCGCGATCTCGGGTGGCCTCGCCGGCGCGCACCAAACGCTCTTCACCTGGCTGCCCGGGTTCACGTTCGGGCTCTTGTTCGATCGCCTGACGCTCACGTGGACGCTCATCATCACCGGCGTCGGCTTCCTGATCCACGTCTATTCGATCGGCTATTTGGCGGGCGATAAGGCCTTCGCGCGCTTCTTCGCCTACTTGAATTTCTTCATCTTCGCGATGCTCACGCTCGTGCTCAGCGACAACTTCGTCGGGCTGTTGGTGGGCTGGGGGCTGGTCGGCCTGGCGTCGTATTTCCTGATCGGGTTCTGGTTCTACAAGCCCAGCGCCGTCGCCGCGGCGCGCAAGGCGTTCGTCATCAACGTCCTCGGCGACGTCGGGATTCTCTTCGCGATCGTCGTCATCGTCGCGCACGTCGGCTCGATCTCGTACGGCGACACGTTCTTGCAGATCCCGGCCTACACGCCGCACGATCTCTTCATCGTGTGCGTGGCGCTCTTCATCGGCTGCGCGGCGAAGTCGGCGCAGGTGCCGCTGCACACCTGGCTCCCCGACGCGATGGAAGGCCCGACGCCGGTCTCCGCGCTCATCCACGCGGCGACGATGGTCACCGCGGGCGTGTATTTGATCGCGCGCTGCGCGCCGCTCTGGACGGCGTCGGCCGACGCGCGCGAACTCGTCGGCGCGATCGGCGCGCTGACCGCGATCGCCGGCGCCGTGCTCGGCCTCGCGCAGTGGGACATCAAGCGCATCCTGGCCTACTCGACGATGTCGCAGATCGGCTACATGATCATGGGCGTGGGTGTCGGCGCGTTCGATTCGGGCGTACTGCACTTTCTCACCCACGCGTTCTTCAAAGCACAACTGTTCCTGGGCGCCGGCATCATCATCCACCACTTGGGCGACGAGCAGGACGTGCGTCTGATGGGCGGCTTGCGCAAGACGCTGCCGTTCGCGTTCGTCGCGATGCTCACGGGCGTGCTCGCGATCTGCGGCGTCCCCGGCTTCAGCGGCTTTTTCAGTAAGGATGCGATCCTCTCGGCGACGCTCGCGCACGGCCATCCCTGGCTTTACGCGATCGGCGTGCTGACCGCCGGGATCACGGCGTACTACATGTTCCGCCTGCTCTTCGTCGTGTTCTTTGGAACGTATCGCGGCAAGGTCGATCCCTCCGACCTCGGGATCCGTCATCCCGAACTCGCCGGGACCGCGTCGGCGTCCGGCCATCATCCCGCAGCGGACGACGCGCACCACGTGCATCCGCCGGCTTGGCTGATGTCGGGTCCGGTCGCGATCCTCATCGTGCCAACCGTGCTGATCGGTTGGCTCGCCTACGGGGGCGACGCATCGCCCTGGAAGACGTTCTGGGAACCCGTGTTCCCGAAGGTGGTGGAGACGTCGGCCGGCTTCGCGCTCCCGGAACTCGCCGGCACGGTGCTGGTCTTCGGTGTGGTGCTGATCGGGTTCGCGCTCGCCTACCTGCGCTACGGCACGCCGGCGGTGCTCGCGCAGAGCGTTCCGCGGCTGCGCACCGAGACGGTGCGGATGCCGACCGTGCTCGTCAACGAGTATTATTTCGATGCGGCGATCGACGCGCTGTTCGTGCGGCCGGCCCAGCTGCTCGGGCGCTTTTTCGGAACGATCGTCGATCCGCTGGCGCTCGACGGCGTCGTGCACGAGGCAGCGCATACGGCCGCCTGGCTCGGCCATCTCTTCCGCAGTTTCCAAACCGGGATCGTGCGCGTGTACGCGCTCTCGATCGCGCTGGGCGCCGCGTGCTTTGCTATCTATTACGTCGTGATCGGGGTGGGCCGATGATCGTCACGGCACTCGTGCTGGGTCCGATCCTGATCGGCCTTGCGCTCTACGCGATCCCGAAGTCGGCCGATGCGCTCGCACGCGGGATCGGCATCGTCGTCGCCGCCTTGTGCGCGATCGCCGTGATCCTGGTTCCGGGCGCCGGTGATGCGAGCGTGCACTGGCTCGCGCGCCCGTTCGATGCCGCGTTCCACTTCGGCTACGGTCCGTTCTCGTATTGGATCGTGCTGCTGCTCGCGCTCGTGACCTTGAGCGCGCTCACCGCGCTGCGCGTCCCGCGCTCGCGCGACTTCACCGCGCAGATGCTGATCTTGCTCGGTGCGATGGACGGCGTCTTCTTGGCCAAAGATCTGCTGCTCTTCGCGCTCTTCTGGGACCTGATGCTGCTGCCCGTGTTCCTGATGCTGATCGGGTGGGGAACGCCGGCGGCCGGTCACGGCACCGCCGCGTGGCGCTACTTGATCTACAACCTCGCGGGCGGCTTGTGTCTCTTGCTCGCGACGGCCGGGTTCGGCGTCGTCCACGGCACGACCGACGTGATCGGCAATCCGAATTCCGGCGTCGCGATCGGCGAGGTCTGGGGCGGCTGGATCTTCGCGGGCTTCGCGTTTGCGTTCTTGGTGAAGACGCCCGTGTTCCCGTTCCACACCTGGATGCCCGACACGTATGCCGAACTGCCGCCGCCCGCCGTCGCGGTCGTCTCCGCCGTGCAATCGAAGGCCGGGCTTTACGGCTTCATCGCGATCGGCTTGCTCTTTCTCGGCGCACAGATGCACGATGCGCAGGTGCTGATGTTCGTCCTCGGCATCGCGGGGCTGCTCTACGGCGCGTTCGTCGCGCTGACGCAGACCGACGTGAAGAAGATCGTCGCGTACAGCTCGCTCTCGCATCTGGGTTTGATCCTGATCGCGATCTTCAGTTTCGATCCGACCGCGCTCAAGGGCGCGCTGGTCTACATCGTGGCGCACGGCCTCTTCAGCGGCGCGCTGTTCCTCTCGCTCGGGTATCTCGAAGCGCGCGAGGAAACGCGCAGCCTGTCCCGGCTCGGCGGTCTCGGCGCCAACAACCCGCGCCTGGCCGGCGCGCTCGTGATCGCCGCGCTCGCCGCGCTCGGCCTGCCGGGGCTCGCCGGCTTCGCAGGCGAGTTGCTGATCATCACCGGGCTCTATCACGCGGGCTTCCTCATCCCGTCGATCTTGGCGCTCGTCCCGATCGTCGTCGCCGCCGCGTACATGCTGCGGCTCTTTCAGACCGCGATGAACGGTCCGCAGCGGCTCGATCTGCCGCAGCGCAAGGACCTCACGTGGATCGAAGGGCTCGCGCTCGTCCCGCTCGTCGCGGGCCTCGTTTTGCTCGGGGTCGATCCCGGGCCGCTCTTCACCGCCAGCGGAACGGAAACGGTCAGTGTCAGCGCCCTACGTTAGCCCACAAGATCTCGGCACGATCTGGCCGGCGCTCGCGATTGCGATCGCGTCGCTCCTTGCGCTGCTGGCGGATTTGTTTCTGCCGTCGGGCTCGGCCCGGCGCGGGATCGCCGTTGCGATCGGGATCATCGGCTTGCTTGCCGGCGGGATCTTGACCGCGCAGCTCTACGGTCATCCGTTCATCGCCTTCAACGGCGCGTATTCGGTCGGCGGCTTCAGCGTCGTCTTCAGCGAGATCGCGATCCTTGGGGCGATCCTCACGCTCGCGCTGGGGTTGGGGATCGGGCGCGACGATCAAGTCGCCGGGACGACGGCACTCTTGCTCTGGTCGACCGTCGGCGCGATCTTGATGGCCGGCGCGAACAACCTGATGATGGTGTTCCTCGGCCTCGAGCTGTTGTCGCTGGGCCTGTATTGTCTGTGCGGGATCTCGGCGCGCCGGACGTCGCGCGAGGCGGCGATGAAGTATTTGATCCTCTCATCGATGGCCTCGGGCTTCTTGCTCTACGGGATGGCGCTGCTCTTCGGCAGCAACGGCAGCGTGCAGTTTTCCGATCTCGTCGTCGCCCCGGTGAACGCGATGTTGCTGCTCGGCGCGGGCCTCTTCTTGGTCGGGATCGCCTTCAAGCTCAGCCTCGTGCCGTTCCATCTTTGGACGCCGGACGTCTACGAGGGCGCGCCGCTTGCGGTGACCGCGTACATGTCGGTCGTGACCAAAGCCGGCACGCTCGCGGTGCTCGCGCGGTTTGCCTACGCGGCGCTGCCGGTGCAAGCGGCGACCGAGATTCTGATCCCGATCTGGACGCTCGCGGCGATCTCGATGATCGTCGGCAACCTGGGCGCGCTCGCGCAGACCGATATGAAGCGCCTGTTGGCCTACTCCGGGATCGCGCAGGTCGGCTATATCGTTGCCGCGTTCGCCGGGCAATCGGCGCTTGGCTTGCGCTACGCGATCTTCTATCTTGCCGCGTACACGTTCATGAACTTGGGCGCCTTCGCGGTGATCGCCATCCTCTCCAACAGCGATGGGATCATCAGCATCGGGCAACTTGCCGGGCTCGCGCAGCGCCGTCCGTGGCTCGCCGGCGCGCTGGCGTTCTTCATGGTCGGCCTCGCGGGTCTGCCGCCGACGGCCGGCTTCACCGGGAAGATCCTGATCCTCGCCAGCACCGTCGGCGCCGGCTACGCGTGGCTCGCGGGCATCCTGATCCTCGGCACCTGCATCTCCGCGTACGTTTACTTCAAGATCGTCCGCATCATGTTCGTGCGGATCGACGAGGCACACGTGAAGCCGCTCGCGATCGTCCACAACCCGCTGCCCTGGATCTCCGTCGCCGTCTGCGCGATCGCCGTGTTCGCTCTGGGCATCCTCCCGATCACGCCGAGCGACGTCTTACCACTGGTGCGCTGACGGGCGCGCGATGGATGCCGAGCCGCCGCGGAAGATCCAGATCGTCGAGGACCGGTGGGCATCGTTCCGTCACATCATCGAAGCGGTCGCGATCATCGCCGCGGGGCTGTGGGCGTTCTATACGTTCATCTATCAAGAGCGGATCAAACCCGCGGCAGAACCCGCCGCGCTCAGCGACACCATCTCCGTTCATCGGCTCGGGCGCGATGCGAAGCGCGACATCCTCGGGATCACGCTGAGCTATCACAACGCGGGCAAGACCGAGATCGACGTCGCGGCCGATGCGTACAACGTCGTCGGCGTGCGGTATGCCGACGCCTCAAAGCCCTTTGACGTTCGGAAATCGAATCGAGAAGATTCGGGGGACGATGTGCCCACGACCTCGACCCACCTGATCCGCGCGTTTGCGGAGCTGCGCGATGCGGCGATCGGCGGCCAACCCGGCTTTCACATCATCCTCGAACCCGGCGACACCCTTACGGACGACGAGGTCGTCACCGTCCCGCGCGGGGCCTACGATCTGATTCGCGCCCAAATCATCGCGGTGCCGGTCAAGACGTCGCTCGGCCGCCGGATTCGGGTCGAGATCAAACACGGTCCGCGCGGCGGCGTCACCCTCACCACGCCCGAGCCCGACTTCGGCGAGGAAGACACCGAATCGAATTTCGCCCTCATCCCCTAACGATCAGCGCAGCAGGCCGGCGATCGTTCGGGTCAGGTGATCGTCGGGATCGAGCAGCCGGAAGCAGATCGAGAAGTGGTCGTCGCCCGGCGAGTCCTCGTACGCGGCGGAGACGCCGTGCGTGGACCAGGCATCGACGAGCGCGCGACCTTGCGAGCGGAACGCCTCGGACTCGTTCGCGCCGGTGCTCGCGAAGAGCCGGCAGCCGGGAACCGGTGCGTGCGAGATCGGGCTCAGCTCCGCGGCTGCCGCACGGTCGAGCTGGAGCCAGTCGTTTGCGAACGAGTCGCGGACCGGTTCGAGATCGTGCAGGCCGCTGATCGAGGCGACCGCATGGACGGGGCCGTCGAGCGCGCACATCGCGGCGAGATGGCCGCCGGCGGAATGGCCGGCGACGCTCAGGCGGGCCGGATCGGTCGCAAAGCGTTCGTGGTTCGCGCGGCAGAAGCGCACCGCGCGCCGCGCTTGCGCGACGATCTCGCGCAGCGGCGTCGCCGGCGCGAGACCGTAATTCACGTTGGCGATCGCGATGCCGTGCGGCACGAGACCCCGCGCGATGTACGAGAACTCGTTCTTATCGCGGCGTGCCCAGTAGCCGCCGTGGAAGAAAACCAGGAGCGGCGCGCCCGCACCGGCGGGGAAGAAGTCGAGCGTCTCCGCGGGCGATTCGCCGTACGCGATATCCGCCTCCATCGGAAACGCTGCGCGCGCGAGCGCGCTCTCGCGCAGAAACCGTTCGTTGTAGACCGCGATGTCGGGGACGGAGCCGACGGCGTCGAGCGGATGAACGGCCATCGGCCCTACCGGACGATTTCGGCGATCTTCTGCGTGAGCCGATCCTGCGGGTTGAGCATCCGGAAGCAGATCGAGAAGTGGTCGTCGCCGGCGGAATCTTCGTACTCGGCCTTCACGCCGAACTTCGACCACGCGTCCACGAGCGACGTGCCCTGCGCTTTGAAGGCCTCCGACTCTTTCTCGCCGGCCGTCGCATAGAGCCGGAAGCGGCGCGTCGGCGCGTAGCTGATCGGGCTGAGTTGCGCGGCGCTGCGTTCATCGAGGTTGAGCCACGCGTTCGCGAACGAATTGCGGACCGGCTGCAGGTCGTGCAAGCCGCTGATCGTCGCGACCGCGTGGACGGGGACGTCGACCGCGGCCATCGCCGCCAGATGCCCGCCCGCCGAGTGACCGAACACGCTGATGCGCGCGGGATCGATCTCGAGCCGGTCGTGGTTGTTGCGGCACCACTTCACCGCGCGCCGCGCCTGCGCGACGATCTCGGCGAGTTTGGTCTGCGGCGCCAGGCCGTAGTTCACCGACGCGAACGAGATGCCGAGCGGGACGAATCCCTGCGCGAGGAACGAGAAATCGCTCTTGTCCATCCGCCGCCAGTAGCCGCCGTGGAAGAAGATCGCGAGCGGCGATCCCGGACCGGCCGGAAAGAAATCCAGCTTCTCGATTGCCGAGTCGCCGTAGTCGAGATCGTGGACCATCGAGCGCTCCATCCGCGTCGTCATGCTCTCGCGCGCGTAGCGCTCGAGGTACGCGCTGGGATCGCCGACGGCACCGGCCGCATCGAGGGGATGGATACTCATGAACGTGTTTCTGCTAACGCGGAGCGAGGATCGGATCCAGAAAATCCGGGGCCGTGGTTCGTTGCAGGTACGGGATGCGAACGCCTCCGGTATATTCCAAGGTCTTGGTTTCGAAGGTCCCGCGATCGTCGACCAGCAGCGCGATCGTATTTTTGGTATCGGCATCGCGGACGATCGTCTTTGCGAACGCGCCCGGATTCCAGCGCCGGCTATCGACGCCGACGATCGTCATCCCCGGTGCAAGGCCGGCCCGCTCGCCCGGACTGCCGGCGACCACATCGCGGATCAGCCCGCCCGGCGCGATCGCGAGGCCGAGGCTGAAGCGGTAATCGGCGGCGTCGCCGCCGATGCGGGTCGAGGGGTTCGGATCGGGTGCCTTGGCGCCGAAGACGACCGAGTACCCGCCGCGCTCGATCCCCGCGAACGGCGGATGCGGCGTGGGCGCGTCGAGCCGCAGCGCGAAGAACGTCTCCCAATCGAACGGATAGACCGCGTTCAGCGCCGCGACGATATCGGCGCGCGTGTACGGCAGCACGGCGGGCGGCCCGTCGCCGCCGACCCCGTAGAACGCCGCCGCAAAATCGTCGAGCGATTTCTTCCCTTGCGTGTGCTCGCGGATCAGCGTATCCGCATCGAGCCACATCAGCTCGGATTCATCGTAGTACTCTTCCGACGCGCGGCGGTCGCCGGGGAAGCCGGCGCGGCTTCCGCCCAGCCGCGCTTGGAAGGTCGTATCGAGCAGCGAGCGCGTCCGGCGGCCGCCCTCGGCATCCAGGTACGCGTACTTGACCGCGATCGCCGCGCGATACTCGCCCGGCGTCCAGAAGCCCGCGCGCGCCGCGAGCACGTCGCTATAGTATTCGGTGAGGCCCTCGTAGACCCACAGGCCTTCGGTGGTTTCGTCCGCTTGGTAATCGTCGCGTACGAGGCCGGCGGGCCGGCGGAACTTGCCGTTCCAGGAGTGCGTGAACTCGTGCGTGAGCAGGTCGCCGGCGAACTTCTTGCAGGCGGCTTCGCTCGCCAGCGTGTCGGTGTCGACGCCGTTCCAGCTCGACTCGTGATGTTCGAGGCCCGTGTAGCCGATCGCGTCGGTCGCCGTGATCAGGAAGTGATAGGGCGCGCGCCAGTGATGCGAGCCGAAGAGTTTCTGCGCTTGCGCGACGAGCTCGGTGAAATGCGCTTTGACCTTGGGGTCGATGACGGGCGGCGCGGGACTATCGCTGGCAACGTCGAGCACGGCCGTCGGTCCGAGCGACACGCTCGTCATGTTCGCGCCGGCGAGGACGGGCGAATCGAAGAGCCGCTCGATCGTGACCGGCGCGAAGTCGATGCGATCGCCGCTGCGCTTGGGATCGTCGAGCGCCGTCGCAAATGACCAGCCCGCCGGGAGCAGCATGCTCGCCTGCACGGTCGTCTGCGCGATCTTCGTGCCGCGCGGATAGAGCAGCGTCGGGTTCCAATTCACGAGCCCGAGTTGGCTCGTCGTTGAGCCCGGTGCGAGCAGCGAATCGTAGCGCAGCTCGAGCGACGTCGCGCCCGGCGGCGTCTCGAACGTGAACGCGAAGAGATCGATCGGATCGCGGCGCCAGACGACGCGTTTCCCATCGACGGTGCCCTCGAGCATCACGAGATCGACGACCGGGTTCGCGGGCGCGTGTTCGCCCGGCACCCATTTCGGAAAGACCAGCGTCACCGGGCCGCCCGAGATCGGGACGGTGAGTTTGTCGTGCAGCACGTTGCGCGGCGCTTCGCGCGCGTCGACGAGCAGGGTGAGCGCGGTCATGAACGCGAGCAGAGCGTGCATTTCTCAGCGCCCCCCGCCGGACGTGCCGGCCGCGGTTTTCGGCGCCGCGATCGCGGCGAGCAGATCCGGCGTCCCCGGCACGCGCACCAACTGCGGATAGCGTTGACCGCCGCGATAGGGCACGCTCGTCGTCACGATCGTGCCGAGATCGTCGTAGATGAGACCGATCGGTTTGCCGTCGTGCGCCGCGGCGTCGACCGCGATGCGCAAGCGCTCGACCGAGAACGCCTCACCGTTGATAGCGAGCAGCTTCGCGCCCGGCGGCACGCCCGCGCGGGCGAGCGGCATCCCTTCGATCGTGAACGGGACGCTGCCGTCGGCGGCGATCGTCGAGCCCAGCGAGAACGTCATGTCGACCGAATTGCCCGCGCGCTCGCGCATCTTTTGGAATCGGTTCGGCGTCGGCGTGAAGACGAAGCGCCAGCCGCCGCGCGTGATGCCGTCGAGCGGCGGGTGCAGCGCGATCGCATCGACCCGGGTGCGGAAGAAGCCCGCCCAGTCGTAGTGATCGACGCGGTCGAGCGCGGCGATTACGTCGGCGCGCGTGTACGGAACGACCATCGGCGCGGTGTTGCGGCCGTAGCCCAGGAACGCGCGCGCGAAATCGTCGAGCGATTTCTTGCCGTGCGTGCGGGTGCGGATCAGCGTATCCGCGTCGAGCCACATCAGCGCGGCTTCGGTGTAATAGTCCTCGGCGCGGCGCGCGAAACGGCCGCTGGGCGATTGCGCCGCGCGCGTG
>Ga0116231_10014173_pt1 | contig 10836 bp, 6 predicted proteins | sample S1TSphgellanicum_2_FD_89695 | JGI IMG/M metagenome (GOLD analysis project Ga0116231, IMG submission 89695) | Host-associated microbial communities from peat moss isolated from Minnesota, USA - S1T2_Fd - Sphagnum magellanicum MG | ecosystem: Host-associated > Plants > Peat moss > Unclassified... | reverse complement strand
TTCTTTGACAAGACCGTCTAGATCCGCCCCAGCACCAACAACACGACGATAATAACAACAACCAGCCCCAATCCGCTTGATGGGTAATATCCCCACCCCGAGCTATAAGGCCAGGTGGGTAACGCGCCCAGTAATAGCAAAATCAGTATTATAAGTAATATAGTTCCCATTTGAGCTGCCTCGTTTTTATTTCGATTGCAGCGTTTTAACGCAACGGGTAGCGAAACGTTTTCAAGGAATTTTGAAATTATTTTCTGTGAACCAGGAAAGCGATGAGGTAGCCCAACGCACCTGCGGCCGCCAGTGCCAGCAGCGGCCTTTGATGAACATTCTGCTCAAGCGCTTCACCGACACTACCCGCCGTGGCTTGCGCCGTCGCCGCCGCGTGGCGCGCCTGGCCTGAAACATCGTCCACCACGCCCCGCAGGGTTTCACGTGCCCGTGCGTAGCTCTGTTCGAATTTGCCGATACCCTGATCGATCCGGCCGTCTGCCTGGAGTTTGGCATCTCCGGTAAGGTTCCCGGTCGCGGTCTCAACCTTCCCGGTCAATTCGTTCAGCGTGCCTTCGAACTGATTTTGATCCATCTTCGATTTCCTATATCTGCTGCGGTTAAGGTCCAGTTTCTCTGACCGCTCCGATCATAACCCGCGACGGCGAGACGGGTTTCCCACCTGCTTCAGCGCCAAGCCGCAACCGCTCAGCCACATATCTTCGGAATAAATATAGCTCCGATGAGCGAGAATTATCTCAGAAAAAAGACATCATTAATGATCCCGTGCGCATCCTGGGGGAGTTATCCCGCGGCAGGAAAGAATTCTGTCGCTTTGAGCCGCGAGCCACTTTTTGAAGGTGGGTTTCGCCGGTTAGCGCGAGGATCCCGCAGATGGGCGTTACCACTTGCTATTTGCCGAATGGAACGGTCCAAGCCGTCCACTATGAGGAGGAGTTAAAATCAGATACAAAGTGGAAATCCTTCAACCCTAGCGGGAATTCTACCGATTGGAGCGCAGAGGTATCACCTCCCAGGACAACTGCAAGAAGAGGGTTTTTGCGCGGCGTCGCACGTGCAGCGCTTGGCCTCTCGACTGCAGCTTCCACATTTGCCGCGGCGCAGACGCTCGCCACCAATGGTTTTGCCTCGGTTCTGGGTGACGAGGACATGATCCCGGCCGTGTCCCAAATACCAGAGCGTGTGGCCCCCGCGCCACATATGGCCGCCGTAAACGCGTCGGATCTGCGCGAGTGGGAGGCGTTTCGCACCCGATTTGTAACATTTGATGGGCGAATTGTTGATACTGGTAATAATGGTGTTTCGCACACAGAGGGCCAGGGTTGGGGCCTCCTATTCGCCGTGGCGTTTGACGACTTGGCGAGCTTTGAGCGTATCCTCGCCTGGACCAATAACAACCTGCGCCGGCCGGATGACGCACTTCACGCTTGGCGCTATGTGCCGGGCAAAGCCCGTCCTGTCGAAGATTTGAACAATGCGACAGATGGCGATCTGTTCATCGCTTGGGCCCTGTGGCGCGCGGCCTATCGCTGGGGGCGTCCTGATTATGCGGTGGCGGCCAGAGCCATTGCACGTGATGTGCTGCGCTTGCTCGTGCGCCCAGCCGGTTCACGCACAGTGTTGCTGCCGGCCGCTTTCGGGTTTGAGCGCGGCGGCTCCATTGATCTCAATCTCTCCTACTACTGCTTTCCGGCGCTGCGTGAGTTGGCGCAGGCCCTGCCGTCGCCGATCTGGGGCCACCTGCATGACGACGGCTTAGCCATGATTTCCGAAGGGCGGTTTGGCCGTTGGCAATTACCGCCAGACTGGCTGAGTGTGGCGCGCCGAGATGGCAGCTTGTCCCCAGCCGCAGGTTGGCCGGCACGTTTCTCTTATGACGCTATACGGGTACCGCTTTACCTATCATGGTCAGGGCTGATACAACCGCAGGTACAGGAAGCCTTTTCGCGTTTCTGGCGCGAAACTAATCCTTTGCCCGCCTGGGTAGACTTACGAAGTGGTAACCTCGCGTCTTATCCAGCCCCCGCTGGTATAGAAGCAGTTGCCAAAATTGCCACAGCGCCTTCAAAGACCGCATTGCCAAGGGATTTTCCTATGATACGTGCTTCCACAGACTATTATTCTGCTGCATTAATCCTTCTCGCGAGGCTTGCTTGGCAGGAGGGCGTGCAGATTTAGGCTTTTCTAAAAAAGCGCCGTTAATTTCATGCTGTGTGACAAGGAGCGGCACTTGAGACCTTGGGCGGATAAGACGAGGGACGAAAAATGACAGGCGCACCGGACGGGGACGTTGATCGGGCCTTGGCTGCAATGGGCGCGACGCCGCTAAAGTATTATAGCTTTGGCGTCGTGGCCGTGCGACCGCCAGAGCATGAGCGCACCCGGTCTGATAGCATGGGCGCTGACCGCCCGAGCTTCCCGTTTGGCATCTCGACACCGGCCGGATTGGCCCCGCCACTTCCCCCATCAGGGGAAGGCACGAGCGAGCGCTATCGGTCACATTCCGTCGCTTCAGTGTTCCCGTTGCTCGGTCTCGCCTTGCCAGAGGCATTTCATATCGATGTCGAGCCGGTTTGGCCGGTCGGCCCGCCGGTCAGTGAGCAGTCGGTTATATTCGACCGCTCGACAGCGACGACCGCAATGGGCCCGGGACATGCGCGCCATGAGAGTCTTGACCAGTCCAAATTTCCTGCAAATGTCGATATGTTCCCGCAGGACGCCGTGAAGTCCTCACCCGCTGTTTATGCAACGCCGCCAGATGGTGAATCGCAGGCTTCGTCCGAAACTGGCGGGGTGTTTGTTATGCCAGCCTGGTTGGACCCCGCTGGTGCCGCCAACGGGTCTTTGAGAACGGCGCCAACTCCACCGCCATTACCTCTCCCGTGGCTCGATAATATGCCCAATGTTAATATGCCCAATGTTAATATGCCCAATGTTAATATGCCAAGTGTTGCGCCACCGGAACCAGTAAGGCCGCCGCTGAAAACAGACGCTTTGCACGATTGGGCTAAGCCTACGCAAACTTCAACAGATCTACCGGCGAACCAGTCCAACTACGGCGCATCGGTTTATTCCCCATTTGTTAAAAATGGCGTGACGACTTCCGATAGTTCGTTTGAAAAAACACAGGAAACTGCGGCAGATTCGCAGCCTTTGCCGCCATGGTTGCAGGACACCGCGCCCTCGCGGTCCGGCGAGCCTCCGGCACGAACCCTTGACTGGAGTGTGCCGAACCTCAGTCAGCATCCTTTGGATGCCCACAACCCGACTGCTTCCCCAGAAACCCCGCCGGAGCCGTTTTTAGCGCATCCGATGCCGGCTTTTGCACCTCCCGCCATTGTGCATAAGACGGAGCCGCAGTCTTTGCGACCCGTGATTCATGAGGAACCGGCAAGGCTGCCAGAGCCAGTGCCTCATGAAGAGACGTCGCCAAAATCAGTGCACGACACGCCCTATGAGGCCGATCCGCGTTACGACCAAGCAGACCCGCTTCATCAGGGTCCGGAGGCCCGCTTTGGGTCTCAAATTTATCCTTTTTCAGCGACTGATGCGGAACCAACATGGCATGACCCGCCAGTCGACATGTCTCGCCCAGACTTTGTCGAAGTCAACAAGCCTCATTTCGCGGCGCCAGAGATTATGAATAGTATGAGCGCCCCTGCTCCGTTATTTCCCAATGCCGCTCCTTCCTCAGCGGCGGATTTACCAGGTCCTTGGACCGGTTCTGCCAGCAAGCCCACGGACGAAACCGGCAAAATCCAAGCGCCGCCTGCCCATGTCGGGCCGAATCATGAGGATAGAGATCAGCTTTTTGCTGCGCTGCCGGCTGTAACGCCTCCAGTTCCCCCACCGAAACCCCCGGCCCCAGCATCGAGCCGACCCCTCGCAGATTTGTTCCGCACCCTCGGTGGTGGCGGCGGTTCCAACCTGCCTCGGTCTGATGGCCGGAAAGAATGGTGAAGCACTCTCAAAGCACCCGCCATAAACGGCCGCGTCCCAACAAAAATGGGCGCAAACGTTATTGCCTACCGCCTCGCGTTCCAAACAATCCCACTTTTCTGGTGGACTAAATGCCACTTCTTTGCGTCTCCTCGCCAAAAGGCGGGGTGGGAAAGACCACCCTGGCCGCAAACATCGCCTGGGAGTTAACCCGCCGCGGCGACCGCGTTATTGTCATTGATTTGGACCCACAAAATTCGCTCGGGCTCCATTTCGGCATGGATTTGCGCGACTCTGCTGGATTTGCAGCAAATCTGAGCGCGAGCGACAATCCACGCGCCGCGTGGCGGGCGGCGGTACGAAACGGGCCGACCGGCGTGCCGTACCTGCCGTACGGGCAAACCGGTGTCGACGGTGCCAACGCTATATCCCGCGCAGTGGCAGATAACCCGGAACTACTCGTCGCTTCCGTTCGTGACATGTTGACCAACCCTGGTCTCATTGTGGTGGCAGACATGCCGCCCGGCCCAAGCCCAGTGCTCAGTGCACTCGTGCCACACGCCGATTTGGTGGCCGTCGTGCTGTTGGTTGATGCCGCGTCTCTCGCCCAAATCCCGGCCATCGAGGGCGGGCGAGCCTATGGCTCGGTCGCGCCCTCCCGCTTGGGATTCATTCTGAACCAACTGGACATCAGAACCCGATTAGGCCGCGCGTCTGGCGATTCCGCCTCCCGACACCTTGGAAATAGGTTGTTAGGCGTGGTTTATCGAGACGAGAATGTGTGCGAGGCGATCGCTTCACAAAAAATGATCGCCGACTACGCCCCTGCCAGCAAAGCCGCAAAGGATATTAGAGCGTTGACGGTCACTATTGCCCGTCGACTTGTCCCTGTTGAGTCGCCCGTCCTGCAGGAAGCAAGATTATGAGCATGAGTTCGATGTCGGCGAGGGCAGACCGTAGGCTGGGGCGGCGGGCCAGTGAAGGGCGCGCGACGCCATTAGAGCGATTGATCGATGGGTTTGTCGCATTGCTCGGCGCCGTCGTTGTGCTTTCTGTTGCAACAGTTCCGCTCAGTGCGCGCGAACAGGCGATCCTGGGCCTGATCTGCGCAGGCGTCTTCTTTCTCTGCAACTTTGTCCGTGGGCGCGGCATGACCATGTTTTTGGTTATGTTGTCGTTGGCAATATCACTTCGCTATATCTTTTGGCGTGTGACCGAAACTTTAACATTCGGCTCACCATCGGAATTGTTTCTGGGAATATCGTTAGCTTTGGCCGAGGTCTACGCCATCACGGTTTTGGTGTTAGGCTATATTCAAACGGTTTGGCCACTCGAACGCAAACCTATGCCGCTTCCAGATGACATCGCCTCTTGGCCTACCGTCGATGTCTATGTGCCAACGTATAATGAGCCAATGTCCATCGTTCGCGCCACCGTTTTGGGTTGTATGGCGATGGACTATCCCCGCGACAAATTTAACGTCTACATTCTTGACGATGGCCGGCGCGATGAATTTCGGCAGTTTGCTGAGGCTTGCGGCGTTGGTTATATTACCCGAACGACCAATGAGCATGCCAAGGCCGGCAATTTAAATTCGGCGATGAAAGTCACCACTGGCGAATTTATTGCAGTTTTTGACTGTGACCACATCCCCACTCGGGCTTTTCTGCAAATGACTCTGGGATGGCTCGTGCGCGAGCCGAATCTCGCAATGGTGCAGACGCCGCATCATTTCTACTCCCCTGACCCATTCCAGCGAAATCTTGCCGCCGGCACGAGAGTGCCGAGCGAGGGCAACATGTTTTACGGCTTGGTACAGGACGGGAATGATTATTGGAATGCCTGTTTCTTTTGTGGTTCTTGCGCCGTGATTCGCCGGGCCGCCCTGAACACGACGAACGGTTTTGCGACAGAAACCGTTACCGAAGATGCGCATACCATGCTGAAACTGCATCGGCAGGGCTGGGACAGTGCCTATTTGCGCCTCCCGCTCGCGGCTGGGTTGGCGACGGAGCGGCTTGCCCTTCACATCGGTCAGCGCATCCGTTGGGCACGTGGTATGATTCAAATATTGCGGCTCGATAATCCGCTGTTTGGTAAAGGTCTTACTGTAGGTCAGCGTATTTGCTATCTGCAGGCGACTGCCCATTTTTTGTTTGCAATTCCTCGCTTAATATTTCTTGTCGCGCCTTTGGCATATTTGTTGCTTTATCAAAACATTATTGCTGCCTCGCCGCTGGCGATTATCGCCTATGCGTTGCCCCACATCTTCCATTCTGTCGCCACGAATTCGCGTATTCAAAAAAATTGGCGCCACTCGTTTTGGTCCGAAATATATGAAACGGTCCTGGCGCTGTTCCTGGTTCGCGTCACCTTAGTCACATTGGCAAGTCCACGCCGTGGTAAATTCAATGTCACAGCAAAGGGCGGGCTGCTGGAGAATGGTTACTTTGATCTCCGCGCGGTCTACCCGAACCTGATTCTAGCGGTGTTCCTCATCGCCGGTATTCTTCGCGGCCTGATCCGTTTGATTTTTTTCAAGAACGACCTGCTGGTGTTTCAGGCGCTTTTGTTAAATACCATCTGGGCCGTCTTTAGCTTGCTCGCGGTTATGGCTGCCTTGGCGGTGGGCCGGGAGACCCGGCAGGTCCGTTCGCGCGCCCGCGTCAACGCGACCTTGCCGATTGTCATCTATCTGCCGGATGGGCGCGTGGTCACTGGCACCACGCGAGACCTGTCGCAAGGCGGCGGGCAAATGCAAGTCGACCGGCCGGAGGGGGTTCCTTCCGGCGCGAATATCCATATCGAATTTACCCTTGGCGTCGAACCGCTGCTGGTTCCGGCCCGGGTCTTGCGATGGGAGGGGCAGGTTCTGCAAGTTCGTTTCATGCCGGCGTCAATTGCCGACGAGGCGCGGGTTGTACAGGCGGTCTTTGGCCGCGCGGATGCCTGGACAGACTGGTCGGGCAATAAGCCCGACCAGCCAATCATGAGTCTCTGGCGCGTGTTGGTCAGTATCAAGGGGCTTTTCCGTCCGCCTGATCGCACCCCGCCGCGGCGGCCGCCCGAGATGCCGACACCTGGTGGGCCGACGGTGCCAACGGCCGCCGCTCGTCCACCCCAGTTGGTGAGTGGTTCCGTGGGACAGTTGGTGCTTTTGTTGGGCCTGCTGCTCGCCGCCGGGCCGGCATTGGCGCAAAGCCGTAGCAACCTCACGATACGGCCGATCCCTGGCGCCGTGGCACCCCTATCATCGCAGAGCAACGTCATCGGACCCGGAACGCCGGCAGCCGCGGTCCCGCCTCCACCAGGCAATGTTTTGGGCGCAGCACCGGTCTCAACCCTGCCTCCACCCGTCCCGCCGGCGGTGCAACAATCCGGTGGGCTCCCGTTGCCCGCAACGGGAGCGCCGTTTGCGAACCCAGTGCCTGGCGCCCCACAATTTGCACCTGGCGGTGCGGGACAAGCATCCGGGCAGGTTTCACCAACCGGTGTGCGCGTCTTGACCCTGTCGCTGAAGCAACTTGGGGCGCAAGGCCCGCTTGCTTTGCGTGGCAGTAGTGAACTGCAAGGCGTTCAATTTGGTATTCGAAGCGATGAGGTTGTGACTGCGGCACGGCTCGACCTGACCGGGGCGATGTCTCCCGCGTTGCTCCCCGACCTCAGCAACGACACTGTTACCCTCAACGAACAATATGTGGGCACCATCCCCGTCACGTCTGGGCAGCCAAACTTTAGTCTGCAAATGCCGGTCAGCCCGGTTTTTTTCCAGGACAATAACCGGCTGAACTTCCGCTTCACGGGCCGAACAAAGTTGGAGTGTGAAGATCCGCTCAGTGGGCTTCTATGGTCGACGGTTTATGACAGTTCCACCTTGACCATGACATTACAGAGATTGCCGCCGCAGCGCGACCTTTCCCGCCTTCCGCTGCCGTTCTTTGACGCGCATGAAAAAACCCAACTCACTCTCCCCTTCATAATCTCTGGGTTGCCGGGGAATGAGGCGCTAAAAGCTGCCGCAATTGCGGCTTCCTGGTTTGGCTTACAGACGGATTTTCGTGGAGCAGCGTTCCCCGTCGTGGCCGATGCCCCGGCGGAAGGCAATGCCGTGATGGTTGTGGTTGGTGGTGAGGGGCGAACCGGCCTTCCATTGCCGCCGATCAATGGCCCAACCCTTGCTGTTATTGCCAATCCTTCTGACCCTATGGCCTCTATTCTGCTCATAGCCGGTCGTACGGGTGAAGAGGCGGTGACCGCCGCGACAGCTTTGGCTCTTGGCAGTCGCGCGCTTGGCGGCGATGTCGCGACCGTGCAGAAGCCGGACACGCCACCAAGGGTGCCGTACGATGCGCCGTCTTGGATACCCACCAATCGACCGGTGCGGCTTGGTGAACTGGTGGATGCTGCGGATTTGCAGAGTTATGGCTATACGGGGCTCTTACATGTTCCATTCCGCACCGCGCCCGATTTTTACACGTGGCGCAACCGCGCCTTCCCGGAGGTTCTCCGCTGGCGCGCTCCAACCGGCCCCATCATTGATGTGGCACCCTCGCGTCTCGACGTAGGAATTAACGGGCTCTACCTCGACAGCTTTGGCCTGACGCAGAATGACCGACAAAATAGCTTGGTGTCTCGTCTGCTGACATTTGGCAGCAACCGTCCGGATGCACGTGTTGAAATTCCCTCATACGACGTCTTCGGCCAAAATGATTTGCAGTTCTTTTTCGATGCGCGTCCTTTGCATCGTGGGGACTGTGTCGCGATTCCGAACGATTTGCGGATGTCGGTTGATCCTGACTCAACCATCGACCTGAGCCGGGCGTATCGTTTCACGGCCTTGCCGAACCTCGCGTTCTTTGTGGGCGCCGGCTTCCCGTACACACGCATGGCCGATCTTTCGACATCGGCGGTGGTTCTGCCAGATCGGCCGACCCCTGTGGAGATCAGCGCCTTTTTGAATATGATGGGCCGTTTCGGTGCCATAACCGGGTATCCGGTGGTGAATGTTTTGGTCGTGCGCCCCGATGGGGTGAATACCGTCGCTGACCGTGACTTATTGCTGATGGGAACGATGCAGCGGTTGGGCACCGCGGCGGATTTGCTAAATAAATCGCCTTATCGCATAAATGGGAACCGACTCACGGTTTCGATTCCTAATTCTTTAGACAGTGTTCGTCGATTGTTTGGTGACGCAGCAGATGAGGAGCGGCGGCGGGCGACGGCGGTGCTGTCGGCCCCGCTTTCTGCAAGTGCTGCGGTTTTAGTCGGTGCGGAGTCCCCGCTTGCGCGGGGACGGACTATGATCGCTATCTTGGCAGCCGAGCCGCAGGGGCTTGACGGCGTGGTTGCGACGTTCCGTGATACGACGAAAGCGCCTTTGATTCAGGGGGATATGGCGCTTTTGTCGGGTGACCAGGTGACCTCTTACCGGGTGGGTCAAACCTACACGGTGGGCCGGTTGCCATTCTGGTTGTGGCCGAGTTGGGTTCTACGGGATCAGCCTTATGGGGTGGTAGGGCTGATGCTGGTTGGCTGCGCATTGCTCGGGTTAGCGCTTTACTGGGCGATGCGGCGGCGTTCCTCGGCGCGTCTTCTACAACGCCCTCGGGCTAGCTGAAGGTAAAAGTCTCCCATGACCCCCCATCCGGCAAAAATGCCAGGATCGTTTCACGAAAAACCGTCTTATGACGGTTTGCACGTCTCGCGTTTGTTCAAGGCTGGGTTTTTCAGCCGACGACTTCTTCTTGCCGCGACGATGCTTTCGCCCTACGTCGCTTTGCCGCAAGCGGCACTTGCCCAAGCAGGCGCGAATTCGGCGCCCGCGGGTGCAATGCCGGGGCAAAGCCTGGCTGTTGGTGCGGCAGCGGCAGGCCAAAACGCCAATCCTATTATTCCTGCTCAAACGCCTATCCCGCCCCAACTTTCCATTCCTTCGCAAACGCCGGGGGCGGCGCCTGGTGCCGCCGCGGAGACTGGCCCGACCGGGAAACCCGCCCGGACGGACGCCGTTGGGATACTTTTGCAACAAGCGACGTTCTGGCGGGCACAAGATCAACCGGCGCGTGCAGTTGAATCGTTGAACCGAGCATTGTCGCTCGATCCAAACAACGCTGATGCGCTGGGCATGTTGGCCGAGTTGCGGGCCGATCAGGGCGATACCGCACGCGCCAATGAGGCACTGAGCAAGCTACGCACGGTCAGCCCGTCTGATCCGCGGATTGCAGGAGTAGAGCGCTCCCTACGCATTGGTCCCATCAGCCCGGCGGCGTTGTTGGAGGCGCGCAAACTGTCGCAGCAGGGGCGCAGCGCCGAAGCTGCCCAGCGATATCAGCAAATATTTAAGGGGAACCCGCCGCCAGATGCGCTCGCAGCGGAATATTATCAAACGCTCGCTGCAAGCGAAGGTGGCTGGGAACGGGCGCGCGACGGTTTGGCCCAGCTTGTTCGCGAAAACCCGCGCGATTTGCGCGCTCAACTTGGGTACGCAGAAATTCTGACCTATCGCGAAGGTGCGCGCGCGGAGGGTATTGCCCGGCTGGCGCAGCTTTCCCAAAGCCCGGCCGTCGCGGAATCGGCAACGCGGGCTTGGCGCCAAGCCCTGACCTGGTTGCCGATGCAGGCGAGTAGTGTGCCGTTGATCACCGCTTATTTAGACAAGCATCCCGGCGACAGCGCGTTGCAACGGCAACTCGAACTGGCCCGCCACCCGCCGAATACCGGGCCGCTGGACACAGCGGGCGAAGCGCGCATTGGCGGTTTCCGTGATCTCGATGCGCGAAATTTGTCCGGCGCCGAACGGGGCTTTACGGAAGCGCTGGCGCTTAACCCAAATGACGCTGATGCGCTGGGAGGGCTTGGCATTGTGCGTCTGCGCCAGGGCCGGAT
>Ga0116231_10014172_pt1 | contig 10836 bp, 7 predicted proteins | sample S1TSphgellanicum_2_FD_89695 | JGI IMG/M metagenome (GOLD analysis project Ga0116231, IMG submission 89695) | Host-associated microbial communities from peat moss isolated from Minnesota, USA - S1T2_Fd - Sphagnum magellanicum MG | ecosystem: Host-associated > Plants > Peat moss > Unclassified... | reverse complement strand
CATGTTTGGAAACATGTACAGGTATTGTGCATAGCCAGCTTTGCTTGTGTATGAGAGATGCTTAAGTTGAAAATCCAGGAAGGCTTTCATATAAGATAAGCTTCAACATGGAGAATTCTGTGAGTCAAACTACTAATCAATGCAGAAGAACAAGGAGTTGTTGAGGGGTTTAAGAATGGAAGAGTACATGTGATGTGCAGACATATGATGGAATGGTTATTGGTGAGCATTCACGTGAAACAGACCTTGAGGTTAGTCCACCCATCTCAATTCTTGATATATTGGTTTATGGGTACCTATGGATACTTAGCTCTGCACTATGTCAGAAAAGAAGGAAATCATCATTTCATGAACCTGGTTAGTTTAATGCAGTTGTGCCCATTCCACATGCTCGGTTTATCCATCTGTGGATTCTAGAGTTCCAACTTAGTCTGTACTTAGAGTTGTTGGTTTGGGGTGATCTGAATTGTTGAGGCTGTAATTGTTCTTTATTACTCAGAAATTTACAAGGCCAATTTTGATATTAAGTCCTAACTTTGAAGCCTATCCACTCCTGACCAACTGATATCAGGAAATTGGGCTGAAAACAGACATTCAACTTTGCATGAACAATTTCACAATAATCTCAAGTTTGAATTTATATCACATGACACTCAGAGGAGATGACAATGTTGAACTTTCTTCCAGAACAGTTGGGACGTGATAATTATTTTGTGGCTAGATCCAGGGGCTGGTCTTGTACCTGGACTTACAACCAGGAAACTGCTGGTCCAGAGTCCAGACCAGGGTGCTCACATGACAGGAAAAAGGTTAGGTTGTTGACAAGTTTCTTGGGGGTACAGGTCAATCCAGTGCGCAGTAAGGAGTTAAACAACATCCGAGCTGCTGGCAAAGATGAAAATGTCCGTCTGACACCTCCTCGAATGGTAAGTGTAAATAAATCACATGATGTTTTACCAACAGAGGCCTTGAATAAAAAGATTGTGACTAAAAGCTGCTTTGCAATTTCTAAAACTGTTAAATAAGCTTGTGGGAGCAGCATATTTTTTGCTGTGCAATGAGGCAGACAAGAAACATCTCAGGTCTCTGATTCTCTTTCGACTATTGACTGGCAGATATTACTGGAGGAAGCTATTGGATATGTGGCTGGAGATGAATTAATTGAGGTACTCTCTCTCATCCGCAGAGCTTGATATTGTTTTCATGGATTTGAACTTCAATGCAAAGCTCTTATTTTCTGCCTCAGTGGAACCCCCTGGAACAGGGGATGGGACTGCAGGCCCCAATGTTTACTGATTTTCAGAATTCAGAAAGTACAAAAGTGGGAGAAGGTGCCAACAGTTGGCACCTTCCCCACTGCCAACAATGCCCTTGTGGCACCATTCAGACTTGAAATCACTCTTGATCATACCTTGCTTGCTTGCCTCTCTAAGATGCCTATGCTTACTGAGACAGAACTAGGTCACCATGCAACTATTTTCTGCCTCACAATATAGGGAATCGGAGGTGGTCTGAAAACAAAGCATTGGCCAAGCTGTGTATCATCAGTATAGCTGTGGTTAGATTACACACCTCAGTAGGCTTCGAAAATAGTATTGTCAAATATCAATGTTAGAAGGTGACTCACAAAGTTGACACACATGCCTCAATCATCTCTTCAGTTATGTTTGATGTTTACTGAGTTCTCTAGATGTGATTGTTACAGTGGAATTCTGTTTTTTGAAGTGCCTCATGAATCACTCACTTTCCTTTGAGACCCATTATTGCAGGTGACGCCAAAAGCAATAAGACTGCGGAAAAAGTTTCTGGATGCATCAAGGCGTAGAACTACAAAGCGTGCAAAGAAGGCAGATTGAGACTAATTGCATTGTTAATTTTTTTTGGTGCTGCACCTATAATTAGGCATTTTGGGTAAAAGTGCTTACTTACTACTACCCAGTTTAGGCTCCAGAGTTAAATTTAGTCAATTTGCTCAGTTCTCACTAGTAGCCCTGTTTTGGTCAGTTGCCAAAAGATGAGGTCGTTGAAAAAAACAGGACATTCATAGCAAGTAGAGAGTGTTTCACACAGGAATTTAGCATATGAGGATAATTTGGCATACAAGGAGGGCATCACCAAATTCCAATGAACTTTTCTTGTATACTTGGATTGGTAAGGAACATTTATTGTTTTGTCCACATTGATAATTCATGTTAGATTTTCTAGATAGGTATCAGGTCAGTAGCTTAGTATGATTAGAAACATTGGACATTGTTCCATCTCTGTCTTCATCTCATCTTCATGGAGCAATCTCATCTTCTGCTTGTGGTCCACAACTATTTGACTATATGATTCTGGTTATCTTGCAGATCTGGTATCTGTGGCTGATTTAGGATTTATACAATTGAGAGAGCCTTGAACCCTGGACAGTTTATATAAAACTCGACATTTCAGGTAATAACAGCACTCCTGAGCAGAAGAAAGACCAACTTCATGCCATCATAGCTATCACACTTCAACTAAATTCATGTCATCATAATAGTGAATTGTTTGTCACATTGGACAAGAGGTTTGCTTAACAAAGAAAGATTTCTATGGCCAATATGAACCTTGAGTAAACGTGTCCCCATAGTAAATCAATCCCTTCTCCAAAAATGGATATTTCTCTTTAGAGTTTCATTGTTTAAAAAGTTCTTCAGATATCAATAAGGCTGGCAGGTTGCTCAATGGCCTTTGAGACAAACATAACAGTGACAGAATTTCAAGGATTCCAGGTTCAAGGATTTGGGTCGATGATGATGTACATGTCCCTGTTACATTAGTGTAATTGTGTATGGCAGTTGATTAAGCCAACAACTCCAATTGTGTGTGCTAGCTTGACTGTATACTGTTGGATTCTTTTTCAGCTACTGAGTTTCAAAATTTTGGATTGCTAGAGAGCAAGCTTAGTTTCCTGGATGGAGATGGTTTCTGTTCAGTATGCTCCGTAATTTCAGCAATGACCATGCGTTCTTCAAATTTTTGTCATCATGCACTATTTTGATGCCGCAGTCCTTCTGAACATGGTGGTGAGTTGGACCATGTATCCCATCGGGTATCAAGACAGTATGGAATGGTATTGTGAGCTCAGAAACATGCCTACATGGATGCCATGAGCTCCTAGGAAATCAATCCGAGGAGGCCAGAGGATGTCATGTAATCATGACATGTCATGATTACATTCCCAGGATGGTATGGCATCTATGTAGGCTCATTTCCAAGCCTGATGTACATGGTTGGCCATACAAAGTGGACATGTTATCTGATTTCCATGTGCAGGCCTAGGTTGGCCCCAAAGAACTGTTGGAGTGACATGTCATGCTAGAATCCCCACCAGACCAGTTGGGATGACATGTCAGCCTAAAATCTACTTCCAAGGCGTTGTGCAGGTATGTACATAGAATTGAAAAACGTGTGCAACATTTATATTGCTATTCATGCACACCAATCTCGAAAACTAACCTACATGGACACCATGAAAGAATCTATTGCTTGTAAATTGCGTTCACAAAGTCAAGCAGGTGTTTAACTAGGTACATGGACTTCGGGTATCTTTCCATTAGGTTGTTATGATCACAATACTCTAATGGAAAGCAATTGAAATGGAGCCTTGTTTTGTGTTGCATAAACATACATTTCATTGAAGAGAGTTGAAATTGAGCAAGAAATTTATAAATAATTAACATTACGAACTTTTCATAAGGAACTTTTTAAGAAAGCTTGTAGGAATATATGATCAGATAAGAAAGGAAGACGAGTGTCATGCTCTAATGATTCTTAAGTTGAGGCAAACAAAAGGATAATAGGAGTCAATCTCTAATGATTTTAAAGTTGAAGCATAAAAGGTTGACAAGCATCACTTTCTAATGGTTCTTAGGTTGAACAATAAGAAAAGATGACGTGCGTCATTCTCTAATGATTCTTAGGTTGACTCATAATCGCATTTGGTCAATGCTTGACATGTAGAATTTTGAGATGATTGTGACCTAGATGAAACAAATGTAATAGAAAGTCTTTGTTTGGGTAGATTTTAAAGTCACAACAAGCCAATGGAAAGAGGCCCTTGTAATTGTGTAATTACTTTGTGTCCAAGATGCAACACATTTTGATAAGCTAAATTTAGGGTTAGGTTGTGCAGTCGATTTTACTAGAACTCCTTTTTTCTTTTATTTTTGTATGTGTACATGTTGTTGAAGATAAATGACAAACATTGGCAACATTTCTTTGTTTTCCTTTTTTTCCATTTTTCAACAAAAATGGGGTCAATACCAAGGATTTTCCTTTCATTTTTGTGAGGTAGGTGGGTTAATGACCCTCCACAAGAAATTTTTTAGTTGAATTTGGTTACATGTTAAAGAGAACATTAAAAAAAGTTTGGATTTTTGCTACATGTTGGCAACATGCTAGAACTTGTTATCAAAATATGACAATTTTATTTATTTTTAATCAAAATATGGCAACTTTGTAGGATTTTTTCTAAGAAAACCCTTTGTAAGATTCACACTAACATTTTTTTGTTTTCAAGTGGCAAACTTTCACATTAAAAAACATTAAAAGTCAATACATAAGCCTCCAAAGTTTTGTTTAAAAATATTAAGCCTTTATTTCATTTCGTATTCTTTGGTATTGACATTTGAACATGCCAAGCTAATCTTGGTATTCGTAAAAAAAATTTATTTCATACCCACCTAGTCTTAATATTGGGTTTTTGAAAAAAAATTGTGTACTAGCCTAGTTGTGGTATTGGGTCCAAAGAAAAATTCAGCAAATATGAAATAGGTATGTACCAATGTTGGCAAGTTCCTAGCTTGCATTATTTAAATTAAGGTGTTCAAGTTTTTATGACTCAAACCCAAACCAACACCCTTTTGATATAATCAACGCAAGAATTGAATTGTGGAACTAGTCTTTTGTTAGAATTGTGAAAAAACAACTTTTGAACTTGTCTTTATGTAAGTAAGTTCAATTTTTTTTAAAAGTTGACAAATCAATTGAACTTTATAGATAAGTGATAAGACTTAATTAATTATAATATCTTTGTACTTATACAATAGGGGATTGTGTAGAGTACATGAAATTGAAATTAGTTCCCAACAAAGTTCAAATGTCTTTGAATTTGAATAAATGTGCCAAAATTGGAACCGTATAATTTTGAAAATTGAAAAACTAGGCTTAAACTTGCACTTAGAGAACCTACCAAACAGAATTTTCATGTCAAAACTAAGATTGAAAATTCTCTTCAAAAAAAAAAATTGATCAACATTGGCATAAACTTGATATTGAAACTAATATAAAACTAATAACATCATAATGTTACCCTACCATGCAAGATTAATATTGCCTCAACCATACCAACCTTGTAGAGTTTAAATCAAATTGGGTATCAAGTACCTAATGCATAGATTACACAATATACCATGCACATGCTTGTACATCAAACCAACAATTGTATATGCATGTTGGGTAAATTCATGTTATTACGTGAACCACATCCATACCACATGCATACACACACACATCATAATTTACAAATGGTACATTTTTTCATTGTATTTCAAACTTTATAATGTTAATAATTACATTTTTTTATTATGAATGTCAAATATTAAACTTTAATTATATATTGGTTTGGTCCCTTAGCTCATATAGATGGACCAATATTTATTTTGAAAGGAAGATGTCATGTTTATCCAAGAACATAAATTTAGGTCAAAGTTGGATGTGAAGGGTATTGGTCATAAGTTATGAACATTATCTTAATGTTAAGTCTTAAAAACTAATCCAAGCTATTGCACAAACCCTAGCCAAAACAAAAGAATTAATTAAAAGGGTTTGTGGTACACTTATTGCAAATAAGTGGATGTCATTGGTTTTTTCCACAAGCTTATAGGAACAACATTGATGCACTATTAGATTTTCAAGTGGTACCAAAGTTTTAAAACCATTTGATTCTCTATTTTGCAACAAAATGCAAACCCAAAGTGCATTCCTTAGCTTCCAAAAACAAATTGTGGGAATTTTGAGATGGGATTAAAACAAATTCACAAGCAAAAATGTTAAAGTGAATTTACACAAACGAAAAAAAAGAGTGGTTAGTCCAAATTGAAGCCAAAATTTGGGGGGTGGACAAGCCATGAGACACCAATTTATAAAACACACTACTTCATTGGGGAGTGTTGTGTTTCATGCTCCAATCAAAAATATTTTGAGCCCTATTTCCTTTGATGGTTAGGAATCATTACATTAGACCTTTAGATGGAGAATACAAGCCCATATTTTTATATCTATACTTAAAAACCTTCCCAACTGTCTAAATAAGGCCCAATTTGATAACATTTACTATTCATGCTTTTGTTTGATAGATTCTAAACACCTCAAAACTCTAACTTCCCAAAGTGAGAAAACCATTTGGGAGTGTTGATATTCATTTTCCCACATTTTTGTGGGTGTGTTGGAGTTCCAAAACATTCTTATAACCCACTCCCCTTGTCATATTAATAAAGTTATCACATTTTGTAGGAGCTATTAAAAAGCAAGGCTTCTTAAGTGAAAGAGGAAAAAACAAGCCTCATATCTAACATGGAGTTTTATCAAGTGAAATTGCAACTCAATCTTAACAATCATATATTTCAAACCATTGTGGATTTTCTTAAAGAATGCTTACAAGCACAAAAGGAGAACAAAATAAAGGAATCAAATCATGCCCCATGCACAATGAATAAATAAAGGAGATCATGGAACATCTAAACATTTGTTTCAAGCGTTAAAAGAAAGGCCTAAAAAACCATCATAACAAACCTATGGGACTAGGGAAGGAACTTTAAACAAAATATGAAAACTTGCAATAGGTGTGATTAGACTTCTATCATGAATTATACAACCTAGTCCCAATCACATGACAGAGATTGTGAAGCAATTTTGTATTCAAATTACCTTACCAAAAGAACCAACAATAAAGACATGCAATCTCATATTTCAACACTAATAATTAAGGAGGAGCTTCATTCAACTATAAGTGATATGGCTAATAACGAGCCTCAAGCTTAAATCAAATCATCATGTAGTTTTTAAAACATTTTTGGCATATCATCAATGGAGATTATTTCCTAATTGTACAAAGTTTGCTTTCACAAGGGTGGTTTTTTGGAGGTGTCATCAATGGTTCAAGATATTAAATTTTTTTGTAAGAAGTCTAAGCATGATGTGATTTTTGACCTTAAACTAAATTTCAACACTTGTACTACATGTTATTTGTTGTAGGTCTCTAGCCCCTCACTTATCCTTTGGGCTAGACTCCTAGCATCATGTTCCATTGGAGTTGGGTGACACAAAACATGTTGGATCATTTGTGGGTTATAAGAATTGATTACTACACCATACTTGACAACAACAACCAAAAACCTAACAAAGGATACTGATTTTTTTTGGATAAAAAATATGGTTTGAAAAGCACCCAAGTTGCATCTACCTCAACATTAGATGTTTTTTGTGATTTAATAATAGTTTTAGTTTGAGACACAATTTCAATGTTGTCCTCTTTGTCATAAATTGATAAGGTAGGGTGAGTGGCACTTGTTGATGCCATTACTTTTTTTTTTTAAATATTAGAAAAAAGGTCTATTCCACCCCTACTATTGTAACTACGATGACCATATAATCAAATTTACAAAACTAAAATGACTAATTATGTTTATTTTTAGTAATTAAAAAAATGAACGTGTGATATGATGCAATCCAATTTATATTCAAATCATATCAAACACTTTTAAATACATGTGGGTTGTGTTATGCTTATGTGGAGATTGTAACTAAAATAGCATGATTAGATTATATCCATTGAATTGTCGAGTATTTATTTTATTTTTTTATTTTATTAAAAAGTTGTCTTGTTTGTTGTTGTCACCTAATTTTATGTGAATAAGGTTTTAGTTTTTTTTTTTTTTGTGTTTGGGGGATTTATTCCTAGGAAATGGTTTTTGAATTTTGTCCTCCACATTTAAGATTCTAAAGCAATCTAGGGAACATAAAACTATTGGGTTCATGCTAATTAAATAATGCACAACTATCAACAACATGTCATTCTTGTTATGCCTAACATAGAATATGTGAAGCCTAAATGGAGACCGTAATTATACTCATGTGACTAAACTATGTCAATTGAATTGTGACATGGATGTTAACGTCTCAACATGAAATATTACAATTTGCTATTTTATTTAGGAATGCATACCAGGATGACTTCAATATTTTCTAAAACATTGTTGGAACCAAAATTGGAGCTATGTTGTTTTAACACAACTACCACTAAATAATATAGCTTTTCATCATTTTCACTTCCATGAACACCCCTATATCCCTTATGTTTTCCTTCACATACTTAGTTTTTAATATGTTTTTTGAACATGCCATTCATAATCTTCAAACCTAAATCCTACAACTACTACATGAGAGTTTTTCAATGCAATGAAGACATTAAAGATGTTTAAAAATAAAGAATAATTATGAAACCATTCTTTTTTTATGTTTACAAAGTCATGATCGCCAAGAACAAAATTTAGCCAAATTTGGTGATAAATTAATATGAAAGTTAAAAAAATAAAGATCCTTTTATATTCTTGGCTACTTATTCGAATTTATTGCAAGTTCCAAAATTAACTTGTTTGAAATGAATATGATGACTTGGAATTTTTTTTTTCAAAATATGGTTAATTTGAGTGAATTTTCAATGAAAATTACTACAAGTTAAAATCACATATTTCAAGTTGAAAAAGAAATGAAAATTAGCCCAAAATAACATTGTATGAAATTATATAAGATTAATTTGTAACTTTTTATTTCAAATGTGAAACCAATTTCATTGTGGAATTACGTAAATTAATTGCAATTAAGATATTTACATTGGAAATTTTTTAAAAAATATATCAATTCAATGTAATGCCTTTATATTTGAAATTAAAAATTACAAAAATATACATAACTATCATATCAAAGTCATGTGAAATGAATTCATTATGAGATTTTAAAATACTCAAATGGAGTAATATATATTTGAAGACCTAGGTCCAAATATCTAGAATTAATTTTTAAAAATATTTTGAATTTAAAATTATTATTATTATTAAAATCTGAGAATTAGATGTAATTAAAGTGATATGCCCCCAAAAAACTTCCACAAAGGTGCGGAAGACATTTCCTCAATATGATAAAGCCTTAGGCACATTCCTTAACTCTTCATGCCATTAACAAAAAGATAACATGGGAACTTTGGGATAAAATTAGATGAAACACTTCATATTCACCTTTTAATCACATCCACTACACAAACCAAACAACAAGACCGTTGATGCAATTGAATTTAACATTGGGACATCCCTTGGTGTCAATCATGATTTATTTCCTTGCCCCATCCTTGGTCAAAAGCCAAGACTAGAAGATTATGACATAAAGACATTAAATATGAGTTTATACATTTAACTTTTGAAATAGAAATTAATATTAATGTAATGTCTTTACAATCTAGAATTAAAGATTGAATTTAATTAGGAAATTGAAACAAAAAAAGAAAAAGAGATTAAAGATGTGAAATTATTTTCATCATAAACTTAATAGTTACGCAAATCATATCATAATGCATGAAGTCTGAAATATGCATATGTTTATATGTATGTGATGACATTCCTTGTCACAACTTGAAGTTGAGGTGGGATGGTTATGGATTTGGCTAATGGCCGTGGAAGCAAAGGTTATACAATAACTTATTAGTGTGACTCTAGGTCATCATTCAACTTGATGACCCATCTTGAGCCTTGACCCCCTCATAAGTTGGCCCATGCTCACCCAATACCCTAAGTATGTTTTAAGTGGATTGGATAGTGGTATTGGTGGTGGTGAGAGTGGAAGTAGCAACCATATAAGCCAATGCTAAATATCCTTGTTCAAAGTGGAGTGGAATGGAATGCTTTCAATTAATTCCATCTACAAGGAACCACATGGAATCCAAGAGTTTGTTGAATTTGATGTGGAAAGCTTCAATTGACTCCAATTGGTCTAAAGAAGCACATTTGGGTCCAAGAGAGTTTGTTGAAGTTACAAAAGCTTCACCAAACTCTACTTCGAAGGATCCCCATTTGGATCAAAGGGTTTTAAGTTCTAACACAATAGGGGACCCAAAACCATAAATAGTTATAATGAGAGTAACTTTGGGGGGGCCTACGTCCATATACAAACTTTGGGGGTACTTTTTTTTAATCTTTGCATTAATTAAATGGGGGTGCCTTCCAAGTCCCCCTCTCCCTCAACCCCTTCCCCCTATTGGGAACATGCTGGGGAACACATTGGGAAAAGAAAAAAACAAAAAATCCAACCTTGCCCCACCCTCCCCAAGAGGAAAAAAAAAAACCTTGAGCATGTTGGGTGCATGCTACATCACCTTGTTGATCGAACAAAATTTCTATTCCTACATTTGTTTGTCACGATTGTCGACTTAGCCTAATGTTGACTTAGGCATACAATTGGGTGTTTCTATTACATCGTGTCATGGTTGCAAGTGAAATGTGCCATGAGAACAACAACAAACACAATTCAAGATAATCTACAAATGGTGGAAAATACAAGGATGAGACTCAATCTAAAATCCAAAACTACATGAGAAAATGATAAACTTGTCCCAACATGTCGAGGTTTGTTAGGATAGAAAGGGACCCAAAAAAAAAAAAGACCAAAACATTGGGAACATGAACACATGGCACAAATGATTAATCAATCCATTGAGGTTAACCTAATTCCCAAAAAAAAAAAAAAAAAAAAAAAAAAAAAATT
>Ga0116231_10014171_pt1 | contig 10838 bp, 9 predicted proteins | sample S1TSphgellanicum_2_FD_89695 | JGI IMG/M metagenome (GOLD analysis project Ga0116231, IMG submission 89695) | Host-associated microbial communities from peat moss isolated from Minnesota, USA - S1T2_Fd - Sphagnum magellanicum MG | ecosystem: Host-associated > Plants > Peat moss > Unclassified... | reverse complement strand
TTTAAACTAGATAATAATATTAAAATCATATTTTCATTAAGTAATCATAATTACTAAATATCCTATAATCACCTTTGAAGTGCAAAAGAAAAGGAGTAATGAAAAACTAACAAGAAGAAAAATAAGCTTTCCAAGTTATAAAACGTTTTTTTTTGGTTTTTTTTCTTAGGACCCCTCCTACTTTCAAAGCTCATAACTTTCTTATTTTTTATTCATTTTAAACGATTTAAAATGCTATAGGAGCGCCATCTGAAGTCCTTAAAATCACATTGGAACTTTAATAGCAAAAAAACAACATAAAATGAACTTTCTGGGTGTTTAAAAACCGGCCTCAATAATTTCTTTTTTGAGTTTTTTGACCCCCTTTACTTTGGGGGGCCATAACTTTCTCATTTTTAATTTGTTTTCAACGATTCTTAGTGCGTTAGATGCGCCAAGAAGAGGGCTTCAAATTTTGTTTGGACACCAAAAGCAATAGAACCCTCCCCTGGCTATTACACTTTAATACAGTAGTTGCATCTAATGTGCAACTAGGTTGGTTCATGAGGTTTGCAATGGAATGTTTCAACCCATATCCTTTGGCTTCCAATTCTATTTGACTTAGTATACAACTAGGAGCAATAGTTATGTTGAAACCAAATATTAAGTGCCATTGGGGATGAGTGAATAAAAAAAACTTGACCTTTATGAAATGGTTAAACCTAAAAATAAAATCGGATTATTTTAAACCTCCTTATATAACCTAGGCCTAACTATTTTTCAACCTACTTACATACCTAAATAAACCTACTTATTTAATAAGGTTTAATTATTATCTATTTACCTAGGCACCACGTATCAACATCTTATTAGCCATAAATTGGATGACTTAGATTTCATTAATTAATATTTAAAATTTTTAAAATAGATGGGCTTTGATTGCCACGTGTCACCATATAATTGGTGTTAAAATATTGAACATGTGTCAAATGGTTAATGAACGTTCCATGGTGTGCCACGTGTCATCATCCTAATGGCAAAAACTTTAATGATTGAGATTAATCCAATGAATTTTTAATTTTAAAAACACAAAAAAGTTAAATAATGACACATGTCCACAAGCTAGTTATCTAATTTTTAAACATGTGTCATATTTTGATTAGTTGCATGTAGTTGCAAAGGTAGTTGCACATAAGGTGCAACTACCTTGGATTGGTATGTATGTATGAACATGTATACTAACACCATATATACATGTTGCATACATAATGTCGCATGCAACTGCATGTCATATGCAACTTGTCTTAGGCAACTACACAAATTTGCAATTGCATGTGTCACATGTAATTAAATTTTAGTTGCAAACGACAGTTGCAAAACCCAAAATTTTTAGTAGTGCAATGACCTACTCTATAAAAAGGTCTTATTGAATACGATAAGCTGAATGGGATCATTCCTATGAATTAAACCCACATTGAATTTGCACATCCAAGGTTAGTTGTTCAAAGAAAGTTGGTCATTGTTAAAAAAACTATTAAAGCAAATCATAATTGACAAAGTTAAAGAAAAAGCAGTTCGTGCCAATTAGGTGTGCAATCATGGCATTTTTTTGTGCCACAAATCCTTACAAAATTAATGAAGGACAACAACTTCTTGAAGATCTAATGTTATATCTTTTATAAAGGGCACATGGTCGTTTCCACTTGTGAAAATATTTAGCTATGGAGGTTGGTCTTACAACAATGCCCATGTGTTGTCTTTCCTTTTTCTCTATTTTGGCAAAATAAGTTTTTTTTGAACAACGGTCACAAAAACCATGAAATTGCATGTGTTGTTGCATTTGCTAAAGTAGCAAGCTTCAACAATTATGTCTACCAATTTTGATCTTTGGATGTCCAAAGGTGGTGCACATGTACACATTTGCCTTGGTACTCAATTATTTGAATGATTATTGAACCCCTGTGCATGTTATTATTGGTTTATTTGAAGTTCATTAGACCACAAGGCTTTCCATGGCTAAGCAATTGCGTATTTTATTTGAAATGTATGATTTGATGCATCATGTGATTACTTTTATGAAAGGCACAAAATAACAACTTGATGCTTATGGTGACAACACTACATTCCACTATTGATTATCACCCTTTGAAACATCAACATGTTTATGACACTATGTGTTTTGGTCATATTACATCTAAAGGTTACTAATATGTTATAAATAATGAAAAGGTGATTGCAAGTTTAAAACATGTCAATGTCAAGGTTATCTAAAGCAATTTACAAAAAAAAAATCACATGGAAAAAAATTGAACACATATTTAATTAATTTCGGACTTTGAAAAAGTTTGAAAATAAGAACAATGAGTTTTGAGAATTTAAAAATAAATATAATAACATCTTCAACCTGGTGGGCACCAAACATAGTGTTGAAATGACAAATTTGCATAAGATATTTTTTTCACCGTGAGAGTAATTAACATTCATGACAATAGATAAACCTACTGGCCACCAAAATTTAAGAACTAGAAGACCATAAAAAGAAGGGTGCAGAACTAAAACATTGCATAACATCATCAAATAAACAATTCAGTGACAAAATCAAAAAACACAATTTGAATTATCTACTAAATTGTATGTCATTGAATTCTACAAAGTATCAACAAAAGAATTTACAATACCTAAAGTTATTATATCTCATAAACCATTGGTGGACCACTGAACATAAAAGCTCGTAGGGCATTGAACAATTGAAAAGAGTTAATTATTAAAAAATAAAATCATCTAATGGCCACCAATGGGTATAATAGTCCTAGCTAGAAATGTACTAAGACATATAGATTCAACATGTAAATTTGAGTAAGAAAAATTTACTTATTATGAAATATGAATTTCACCCACTAGAACCGACAACCAAAGTAAACCTCAAGTGCACAAAAAATAATGATTATCAATTTATTGATTTCATACAAATACATTGAATATCAAAACCTATCTTGCCATCCATATAAGAATTCAAAATATGAGCTATTGAAACTAAAATTCTACTCTACAAACAACCAAAAATTGAGGAATTATCTAACCTTTTAGACCAAGAGTCAAATATGCAACTACATCTTTCGCCTCTCTAAAAAGAAAACCCAATTGACAACATGATTTTCTATTGGTTAGAACTACAAATGCCTTTGCGCAATCTATAAACAAAGACTAGAATCCATCACAAATAAAAATGAATAATTGAAAATTTCCCAAAATTACAATCATCAGACAAAATATAAAATAAAAACAAATAACTTGAAATGAAAGACATGGAAAACATAACTAAAATAAGGACGGGTTTAAGGTTTACTTAAGACGTCACCTAAAGGAAATTGTGATATCACTAGATCCTTGCTCAAACTTCCTTCAAACTATTTGAACCAAGAACAAAACGGATATCAAAAACTAAACAACTCCAAAAACTGCATAATGACTATGAAATGGGCGTAAACCATCTTTGCAAAGGGCAAACCCTTAGATGTATTGATCAAGATAATCCAAGACTTTTTAAAATGTTATTTGTGAAATGTAGTCAGACTTGCTAACCCACTTTTTGTAATAGTGCAAAATTGAAATTAAAACAAAAAGCACTTTATTAATTGTTCAATCTTCAAATTTTTCTTGTTTGAATATCTCAAAACTTTCCTTTTGATAAATTTTTTTAAAAAATTTAATTCTATTGCTTGAATCTTGATTGTTTTATTTTTCTTTAATGCATCTAATTTTGGCTTGGTGGGCCTTGGGTTCAACTTTGCACTCTCTCAACCATCTTATGGTTGCCAAGTGTTCTCCAACATGGTGTTCTCCCTTATTGACTTAGTGGCCACCAGGTGTTCTCCTTCACCTACCTAGTGGTTGCCAGTTCATGATATGTGTGTTTTCAGTCCATTTTCTTATTGAATTTCCGATCAAAATTATCCTTCCATATTTTGGATATGACTTAATTTTTGTATATTATGTGTTAGACTAACATCTCTTACGACAAGGATGGAGGCCCCTACTCATTCTTGAATTTCTCTTTGCTTTAACCTTTTTTCTTTTTGGTAGGTGCATGATGTTTTTCTTTCTAATGCAAAGATGCGAAATCGGACTTTTCGACCTCCATTTACCACAACTAAAAAGCTCTTCATTTTCAGTGTAATGGTATCCTTTGTTACTTTCCAAAGTGTGCCCTTCTTTAAAGGGATTAGCAAGATCGGGAAAAAATTAAATGTATCCAAGTTGGAAATTTGTGTTAGAGTACATGGTTTCCTTTCTCAAGCATTTTAACATTTTTACATTACTATTTGGTCGTGTATGTTGTTAGAAGATGTCCTTGAAATTCTACCTTTGTTGATGCCCAAAACTTTCATCGATCAATTTGTGTTTGTTTGGGGACATGAATAATGCACTATAACAACGAGTCAACTCACACATTTAGTTTATTATTATTTGAAGGACTTGGATCGAGTTCACCTTGCTTGTAGAGGTCTATTTTATGGGGACAGGGATCAAACATTGCTCATTGATGATGGACCTAACAAGGCCCTTTGAAATCCAAAATGGAACGAACTTTTCCTTGAGCCATTTAGAGGACATGAGTTATCCAAAAAAAAGGTGTAATGGTTAGATCTTGCATCTCGGTTGTGATCCTACCAAAAATATTGTGTTCAACAAAGGTGGGAACACCATATCCGGACAAATGAAGATTTTCCAAGTAAGGGAGAATAGACACCAACAAATACATTTCCTCCCCATGATGGTCATCAATTGACTCCAAAAAATGGCATTATACAATCCATTAAACATGTTTTTGTATGGCGTATTGTCTACAAGCAATGTGTTGCCAACATGAGTATAAAGTGGAAAATAAAATGTCAAGGTTCTTGTGGAAAATTGGCTTGTTAGGTTTATCTAACAGCAAATGTGGATTTTGTTTTTAAAATTCTTGATCAAGCACTTTGGAAGCATGTATAGAGATTTGTATTTTGTGCCAAATTTGATCCAAATAATTATAAATATTGTGACATTGGGCTATAGACCAAATATAGACTTGGAATTGCATAAAACATCTCCCAAAATTCCTTCAATTTAGGACGAAGAATGATGGTGCAAGAACGTTTATTGAAGCATGTGGTAATTAAAACTCCATTTAGATAAAAAATCACATGAAATGGACTCAACTCCGATGCAAGCAAATGAAGCACTATAGAGTCGACACCCGAAGTTGATGGAATTTCATCCAAGTTGACTTCAACAACAACATGTGAATTTAATGACTCCACATATTCCACTTGAGGCATTTGGGAATCAAAACCTACAGTCAATGGAATCCCATCCAAGTTTGCTTCAACAACCAGGTGTGAATTTTGTGACTCCCTATCTTCCACCTCCTCAAGAAATGGCACATTGATAATTTAAAAAAAACAAACAAATAGTAGTTGTGAAAGTATAGAAATAAACTAACCATGTAAATCAATGAGATTAGAAAATCCAAAAAAAAATTGGAAGGAAGGAACAAAAGAAAATATTTGGACTATTTACTACAAATGTCGAATGACTTCTATAAAAACTTACGAAATAGGCCATGGTGCATTTTTTGAACAATGTCCAAAATTTGACATCATATTCTTTGATACTTCTAATGGCGTCAAAAGGATAGAACTCCACAAAGGTGGGAACAATAAGCCCAGAGTATTGAAGGAAATCTAAATATGGGAAAAAAATCTTCATTAAATAATTATCCTCTTTTGGCACATACTCATAGGATTCAACAAAGATGGCATTAAAGGGCGAATTTAGGCAAGTTCTATAAGTCGTATCGTCTACCAACAATGTGTTCCCAAGGTGAGTATTAGGATACCTAAGGAAGAAATAAGAAAGGTTCTTATGATAAATTAATTTATCATGAGTGAAACGATTGACACGATTGCGGTCTGTTTTGCAAGGAATTGCAAAAAGTGTTAATTTTGCACAGATCTCGACCCATAATCCTTTGCGAATCAATCTCAATACTTATCTCTTTTACTATTTTTCTCAAGTAGGCATTCATTTTGGAAAGTGGAACAGACGTCCATATGTTGACAGTAAACTATTTTAAACACCTAAAGAGGAATTCCTTTAAAACTGGCCTAGGTATAACACTCTTACCTAATAAGGTGCAACCTTAGGCTAAGTTAAACGACAAAGGCAAGAGGTGATTAATATTGAAATACTCCTTCCTAACAAGGACCCCTTTCAAATCGAAAATCACGTGCAAAGGACTCACCTTCACATCGTATGCGTCTATGGGAGGAGGAAATCTCAAACCTCTGAGAACGAACTTTTTCCCCTTATTTTCCTTGACAAATTCACGGAGAACTCCAGGAAGTGTATCATCTCTAGCCCCAATGAATCTCGTAAGGGTCGAATGCAGCCTCGTCGAAACCAATGGCTTAAGGGTCGAATGCAATTACATCAAAACCAATGGCTTGAAAGTCAAATACGACCGTGTTGAGACTAATGGTTCGAAGGATGGGAGAAATGTAGGTGGAAAATGAGGTGGGGACACAAATCTTCGACAGGGAAAAGGCTAGACTAGAGATAACATCAATCTCCTCTATCTTTCCAACCTTTTTGCATGCCTTCTCTAATGCAATTCAATCCCATCAAATTGTCCAAGTAACTAAACAGTCGTCTTTCAAATTCCACCAAGGCCAAAACAAGATTTAGGCTTGTCCCAATCATTCAAATCCTCAGATGTGTACTCATTAAAATCATCGGACACAAATGCACCTTCACTTACAAATAAAAAAGACTTAGGCTTGTCCTAATCATTCAAGTCCTTAGATGTGTACTCACTAAAATCATTAGACATAAATGCATCTTCACATGCAAATAGAAAGTAGAAAAGGGTGAAAATGTAACCAAATAAGAAAAATTTCATATAAACCAAGTGAAAAGTAAAAAACTTTGGAAAAAAAACATTAAAAAAGGAATCAAAAGACAAATAATGGAAGGCAGAAAGTTTGAAAATAAATATTGGTAGGCACAACAAAGGACTTGATTTTTGTATCCTCCCCAATTATTATTTTTGAATTCTTCAACCACATGCCAATTTGATGGCCACCAAATACAACGATCTAATGGCCACCAAATTGTTGTATCTAGTGGCCACCACATCAACCTATTTAATGCCCACCAGATTGTTGTATTTGGTGGCCACCAAATTGACCTATTTAATGGCCATCAGATCATTGTATTTAGAGGCCCGCAAATGGTTATATCTAATGGCCACCAGATCGTTGTATAGTGGCCATTACATAAACATAAATATTAGCCACTATATGCAAAATATTTGGTAATCGAAACATGAAAAAAAAGATAGAAAATTATCCAATGGCCACCAAATGCAATCTACATTTTAGAGTAAAATTAAGTGAAAAATATCCTATGTAAATGTATTCATACTTTTAAAAAATTGTACAATGCTTAATGAAGAAAGCCATTAGTTAAAGTTTAATCTAGCTCTAGTTGGGCTCAAGTCCTTGAGAAGAACTTGTTTATTCATCTTTGTACCAATATTGTCATCATCGACATCCTCAACATCATCCTCCGTAGCGACAATGGCCATCTGTGACGATTCCACATAACAAATGTTAGGTCATGTTAATATATCACTGAAAGGTTGCTCATCATTTGTCATTCTCCTTTTTCTAACCGCACGAGATTGAGAACTCTTTGCGATTAACAAATTACCACTACTCCTTCTCATGCTTACCTCTCTAATAACAACCCCATGAACAACTTTCCTCTTGTTTTTCTTCCTTCTTATAGGAACAGATATTTCCTCTTCCTATAGTTCTTCTTCTACACCTAACCCTTGTTATCTAGGATCTACAAGTGGTGGCGAAGCACAAATTGCAAGGGGCATTGGATTTCTATTATACAAAACAAATACACTAGTCATTGCAATCTCCTCAACCTTGTCAAGCAAGTCCATTGGAACAAGCTCAAGAACCCGAACCTTTTTTCCTACACATTACATTGATACTAGTTCAAACCCTTAAATGGACAATAAACCTTGAAATATGGATATAGATTTGGGATTTGCAAAAAATACCAAAGATAAATTTGTTAATACTCCACCACCAAAGATACTAAAACATGCCATTCCACCACACAAAAGTGGATGCAAAATGAATCAAATGGTATCTAGGTTGAGTTTTAATTTATACAAGCTCTGGTCTTTCGAAAATGGATAGTCGAAGACGTGAACCCATGCTGGAAGACGCCTTGATGCCAAAATGTCAACCTATGTAGATTTTCTTTCCTATGAAGGAAGAAGGTAAACATATACCAAAAGTGGCAAGTTCATCCATGAGCCCGATGACCTCAATAGAGGAACTTCTTGCTTGGAAACTTGGTAAAATCCTTACTCCATAGAGATGTTGTCCATGAAGTCCTCTTCTTGAAGTGTGACGACCAAATTGTTAAAAGACTCTTGGTTGCAAATACAAACAATTGCTTTGAAGGCGACCTTCATGGACAACAAGCTCAAGAGTACACTCTTCCAATTTGTTGGAGAACAAACATTTGGGTCCTCGCTTAGAAATTTTATTGTCAAGAACATAGCAAATGTCCTTCCTAACTTATGGTTCAAGATATTGACATTCCATGAGGAGTCGTCAATAACGTCCTTAAGGTTGTCGAATTCCAATAATGGATCCACCCTAAAATGCAACTCAAGACACATAGAGTCCATCTGTGGGTTTCCGTCAATGGACCTTGAAATCCACTATTCGAAAACCTCGTTAAATTCATCAAAGGGAGGATCCTTGGATGAATTCATACGGATCTTTCCCTTGAAGAAATCATCACTTAACATCCTCTCCAATAACACAAACACACCTTGTTGTACTTATGTTGTAATTATTTTTTTTTCCACATCTCCTCAATGTAAGGATGTGGACTTTGCGCTATTGGTTGAAAATGTTTATGGAATACCATATTTCATTTCGAATCACCTTCCTTTTCATGACATTGTAACAAAACTTCGTCATTGTCAGAAATGTGGGTTACCTCCCATTGTAGGTCGATCCCACAACAAAATTTTGTGCACCTTCAAACCATGTGCGAGCTTGACCATGTGAGACTCCTTTAGACCCACAAGGCAATTAAATGTTGACTTTCCCCTTAATGTCTTCAAGGAGTGTTGTTGGTAACAATCTGCTAGCCACTAGCTTGTCATTTCCTTGAAGTGTGATGTTGGTAACAATCTAATGGCCATCTAATTGAGGAATTTTACTAGTATCGATATGGTGGTCACTAAATAGTTATATCCCTGTGGAATTACATTTATAATGATTTCACGGCCACCAGATCATTATGTCCTTGAGGATTGGCGCTAATAACGATCTAATGGCCACTAAATCGTTATGTCCCCAAGGACTAACGTTGGTAATGATCTAGTGGCCCACTAAATCATTAGGTTTTCTAACTAACCCTACAATGATCTAATGGCCACTAGATCATTATGTCCCCAAGGACTAACATTGGTAACAATTTAATGGCCACCAATTTGTTATGTTTTAAAGGACTAACATTTTTAATGATCTAATGGCCACCAAATCATTGCGCCTTCAAGGACTATCATTGGTAACGATCTAATGGCCATTAAATCATTAGGTTTTTTATTACTAACCTTGTAACAATCTAGTGCTAAAGATTAGTGTTAACAATAATCTAGTGGCCATTAGATTGTTACATCCCTAAATATTATTGTTGGTAATGATCTAGTAGCCACCAAATCATTAGGTCTTCCATTACTGACCCTGCAACGATCTAGCAGCCACCAGATCGTTAAATCTTTGGTTATTAACCCTGTAATGATTTAATGGGCACCAGATCATTGCATCCCTTAAAGACTAGCATTGGTAACAATAAATATCCATATCCATGAGTTTTGTAAGGTGTGACAGAATTTGTTGCTAAGATTCAAAGGTTCATTACTGACACACTCCCAACTCTTCAAAGGGCTCAAATGTGAGCCCAAGTAAAAAGCAGCGGAAAAGGAGGAGTCGGAGCACACTCCCTAGCTCACAACCCTTTGAGGGGTAGAGGGGCGGGTTGGAGCTTCGAGATGGGACTAGGAAGAGTTGACAAGCTTTAATCACTCACACGGGCCTGCACACAACCCACACCAAGTGGTTAGTGCAAAGTTGGAGCACTCTTGGTGTTAGGACGAGCCACGGGCAACACGGACACACAAGACTCACCACGGCCCCGACTTGGGGGAAGCCACCACCTTCCCCCTTATATTATACTCTGCAGCTCTCCACAGAGGCTACATCCAAATGGCTATTTTTCCTGGGACTCCCGAGTGGAAGTCCTGAAATCGCACCAAATGGGACTCCCGGGACTTTGGAGCCCCATAACTTTGCGAGCAAACCTCGGATCGCAATGCAGTTTCAAGCAAAGTTGTAGCTCTCTTTGAGAGATTTCCAACGCCGTGTCGCACTCTCGAATCGGACATCGGGAAGAGGTCGATTCTCGACTCTTTGTGGTCGGGAGTCAAACTGGCAATTCGACTCCCGGCCCTTCTTTTGGCCATAACTTGTGTTTTAGATGTTCAAATGAGCCAAGCGAGCCCATTTTAGACATCTACGCTTCAAGAGCTTTTCAATGATATAAAGAACGCCACAATCCATTGAGGTTTGACCCCTGAAATTGCTCTCTGAAGTTTTGGAAGTCCACCGGGACTCCATCTCCCAAAGTGGGAGTTGCCTTGGGAGTGTGAGGGTTCACTCCCTCACACTTTCTAACACTTTCTCACACTCCCGGGAGTATGTGATGTGACTCCCGGG
>Ga0116231_10014170_pt1 | contig 10838 bp, 10 predicted proteins | sample S1TSphgellanicum_2_FD_89695 | JGI IMG/M metagenome (GOLD analysis project Ga0116231, IMG submission 89695) | Host-associated microbial communities from peat moss isolated from Minnesota, USA - S1T2_Fd - Sphagnum magellanicum MG | ecosystem: Host-associated > Plants > Peat moss > Unclassified... | reverse complement strand
TCAAGTCGCGCTTCGGTACCCGCGGCAGGTATTCCCACCTGGAAAAGACGCTGCCCCAGTTTAACCGCTGGCTCTATCTGCGGCTGCGGCGGTATGTCGATGGCAAGAAGGCCAGGAGCGCGATGCCGGCGGTAGTGGCCGGCTGAGGTGCGAGCACTGAGCGCACCCAACGGCAGAGTTGCCGCCGCTCGAAGCCGTGGTCCATGGAGAGGACGATCGAAGATCGCTAGCGCGATCCTCGACGGGTTCAAAGGCCGCGATACTTCTCGAGCAACCAGCGGTTGAACTGGGGCAGGATGGATTCCAGGTGCGAATAGCGCCCCCGCGGGGCAAAGCGCGACTTGAACGCCCGCTGCATCGTGGTGTTCGTCACCTCGTCCTGGTCGCCGAACATGCTCGTGGCCGAGACCTGCATCTTGCGCATCCAATCGAAATTCGGGAGCTCGGTCGTCGCCCTGGGGTAGTAGAAGTTGAGCAGCAGATCGATGGAACCCACCGTCCGGGGAAAGATGCGGAAGGTGAAGGCCTGGTCGGGCAGCAGGCAGATGAACAGGGTGGGCGGCACGGCGGAAAATACCGTGCGGGTGCGTTCTTCGTCCGTCAGCTTGCCGATGATCGGAAACTGCGCGTTGCCGGTCGGATTGAACGCGGCGTCCTTGCGCTTGCCCTCGAAATACGTGATGTGCGTGAGGTAATTCTCCCCGGTCTTCCAGTCGTTCCAATCGGTGAAGACCGCGTTGCGCGCCGGCGCCACCTCGTGATAGCCCTTGTGGACGTAGGAGGTGTGGTAGGGCTCCAGCCCGTTCTCGAGCGATATCTTCCAGTTCCAGGGATAGTGGTGCAGCAGCGTGGGCATCACCACCATGTCGGCGAAATCATAATTGCGCAATTCGGCATCCGCCTTGTCCAGTGTCGGCCGCAGCGGCGCCGCATCCGGGTCGAAGTTGGCGAATATGAAGCCGTGGAAGATCTCGACCTTCAGTTGCGGCAGGTGCGTGTCGCTGCGCTGTTGCGCCAGCGGGATCGTCCGGCTCATCTCCGGCGCGCCGCGCAGCTGGCCGTCGAGCTGGTAGGCCCAGGAATGATAGGGGCAGACGAAGCCCGGCACGTTGCCGGCCTGCTCCTTCTGGCAGTCGAATATCAGCGGATGTCCGCGATGCTGGCAGATCGCCGACAGCACCTTGATCGACAGATCCTGCTGGCGCACGACGATCAGCGGCTCGTCGAGGATCTGCACCGTGAAATAGTCGCCGGGCCGGGGGATCTGGTTCTGATGGCCCAGCGCCAGCCATTCCTTGAAGAAGATGGCCTCCTTCTCGAATTCGAAGAAGGACTCGGAGGTGTAGACGCTGCTCGGCAGCGACTTGGCGTTGCCGAAGTCCTGCGCGGACGCCTCCATCTGGCGCAGCAGGTCTTCAACGGCGATGTTCGGGGTTGCTGCTGTGGTCATCGTGGTTCACCTTCGTTGCGGGGAGCCGATCCTGGTCGAGCCGCGCCGGGCTCAGCGCGCGTCAAACAGGGCCAGGTCGGCGAGCCGCTGCTCGTGCCAGCCCTTCTCGTAGGGCGTGCGGAACTCGACATCGAGCTTGAGATGGCTGATGCGCCACGCGCCCTCGCGGCGCTCGAACACGTCGATGTACTGCCCACCCATCCACAGCGCCGCCCGGTCGCGGTAGGTGCACGGTTCGAGCAGCTTCCAGCGGCCGGTCGCCCGATTGCCGTCGATGCTGATCGACTCGTTGGTAAGGTAATGGGTCGTGAAGGTGAGGCGGGAGGGCGCGGCCGCGAACATCGCGGCGATCGCATCGCGGCCTTGAACTCGTGCGGACGAGCCGCCGACGCCCTCCCAGAGTGCGTCATCCCAGAAGAGATCGGCGATGGCGCTGCCGAGCCGATCGTCGCACGCCTGCATGTACGCCGCCTTGAGCCTGCGGATCGCGTCCTGCGATTCGAGCCGATCGAGTCTTGCGACGATCGTTTCCAGGTCCACCGACATGCCGATCCCTCAAGACATCAGCGGCCAGTTTATGTTGGATAAAATGGCTTGGCAATAACAAGTCCAGTCGAGCGGAGTCACCGGATGCCGAATTCATCGATCAAGACGACCGTACATGATGTGCTCGATCCCTTGACCGGAACGCGGCACGCGATCCGCTGGACCGCGGGGGCCGATATCCTGCTCGCGCCCGCGCTGGGCCGGGGAGAAGGCCGGGATATCGATGGCAGCGATCTGTGGCTGCTGCCGCCGCTCTATGACGCCGATGCCCATCTGCCGTTCATGCCGTTGGGCGTGCGCCACAGCGATGTGCAGCGCGCGCTGGCCGGCGGCATCGCCCAGTTCAATGTCGCCTTGCCCTGGCAGTCGGCGCGCTTGCATGCGCTGGGCGACCTGGCGGCCGAGATTGGCCGGGCCGCGCTGCCCAGGATCATCCCGCTGCTGTCGGTCTCGCCGGACGAGGACAGCATCGGCTTCGCGCCCTGGCTGCGCGAGCATGCGGACGAGGTGCGCGAATTCACGCCACCGATCTGCAAGCTCTATTCCGACGATCCGAATTTCGAGCGCAATCTCGATGCGATCTGGGCGGCTGGGCTCGAACCGATGGTGTGGTGCTGGACGCAGCAGGACCTCGAAAGGCTCGTGGCGCGCGCCAAGGACCAGCCCCTGCATCACCGGCACGCCACATCCTCGGCGATGGTCGCCCTGATGCGCCAGGCGACGCGTGCGACCGTGCAGACCAGTCCGCACTTCCTGTTGCTGGCCGATGGCAAGCGCGGTGCGCTCACCGTCCTGCCGCCACCCCCGCCGCCGGAATCGGCCGCGTCGCTGGCGCAGGTCTTCCTCGATCAGGTCGATATCATCGTCACCGACCACAACGCCCCGCCGCCGATGGGCAGGCCGACCGGGCCAGGCCTGCAGACCCAGCAGCATTTCGTGCAGACCCTGCTGACCCTGGCGGAACGGCACGACTGGCCGCTCGACCGCGTGCTGGCCAAGGCGACGACCGCACCGGCCAGCTTGTTCGGGACCACGCCGCCGTCCGGCTTCCTGCTGGTCGATCCCCGCCAGCAGGAAGCCACGGACCGGTGGACCGGCCAGGCACCGGACCGGGCGCCGTTCGAGGGCTTGGCGCTCAAGGGCAGCGTCCTGGCGATCGGCGCCGCCGGCCGGGTGGAACTGCAGTGAGCGCGGGCATGGGGATCCCGTGAGCGCCCGATCGCAACCAATCAAATATTGGTTGACACCAATCTGCGGATACTCTACGTTTGCTGCCGTTGAGGAGGTCCGGGATGCGGCTGGTTTCTTTTTCGGTGGATGACAAGGAGTGGCGCCTCGGCGCACTGCAGGGCGATTCGGACATCGTCGACCTGACCGCGGCCGGCCTGCCGAGCGACATGTTGACCTTCATCGAGATGGGGGCGCCGGCGACGGCGCGTGCGCGCGATGCGCTGCGCACGACCTCCGCCACTATCGCGCTGGACCGCGCGCGCCTGGGTCCGCCTTTTTCCCGCCTCCGGCGCAATATCTTCTGCGTCGGCAAGAACTACCTCAGCCATGCGCGGGAATTCTCGGGCAGCGGTTTCGACAACTCCGCGACCGTCGTGCCGGACTACCCGGCCATCTTCACCAAGCCGCCCAGCGCGATCATCGGCCCGGGCTGTGCCATCCCGGCCTATCGCGACCCGACCTCGAGCACGGATTACGAGGGCGAACTGGCCGTCGTGATCGGGACTGCGGGTTTTGCCATCCCGCCGGCGCAGGCGCTCCGGCATGTATTCGGCTATACCATCCTCAACGACGTGACGGCACGCGAGCTGCAAAGGCGCCACGGGCAGTGGTTCATCGGCAAGAGCCTCGACGGTTTTTGTCCGATCGGACCCTGCGTCGTGACGCGCGACGAGTTCGAACGGCATGCGCGCCCGGCCCTGCGCACCTACGTCAACGACGAGCTGCGCCAGCTCGGCTACCTGGAGGATTTGATCTTCGATGTACCCAGCCTGATCGAAACCATTTCCACGACGATGGCGCTGTGCCCCGGCGATATCATCTCGACCGGTACGCCCGAGGGGGTGGGAATCGGCTTCGATCCGCCGAAGTACCTGACGACCGGCGATCGCGTCCGGATCTCGATCGATGGGATCGGCGAGCTGTCGAACCCGGTCACGTGACGGTCGTTCACGCTCCAGGAGGAAACCATCATGCCGGCCATCAGCCATCTGTTGCATGTCGCGATCAAGACGAACCATCTGGACGAGACCATCCGCTTTTATTGCGATGTGCTGGGTTTCGAGCAGGTCGAGAGGCCCAAGTTCAAGCATGAAGGCGCGTGGCTCGCCTGCGGCGGCCGCGAACCCAGCATTCATCTCTACAAGGCCGGTCCCCACGTCGGCGACGGCGGACCGGCGCCGGAGGGCAGCTCGGCGATCGATCATGTCTCGTTCCAGGCGGCCGGGTTCCAGGACTACGTCGCCCGCTTCAAGAAACTCTCCGTCGAGTGGCGCGAGTTCGACGTTCCCGGCTTTCCGCTGTGGCAGCTCTTCGTCTTCGATCCGAACGGCGTGCAGGTCGAATTGACGTTCAACGCCGAGGCCGAGGCCGGTCCCGGGCCCGACATGTCCGAGGGCCGGCGCTACCAGGCCGGGGAATACTTCTTCAAGCCGCTGACGACCGCGTAGATGCAGCCCAACCCGCTGCGCGAGAAATGGGCGTCGGGCGCCAGGACCTTCGCCACGACGATCGTCAGCGGTTCGTCGGTCATCGCCCAGTCGATGGCGGCCCAGGCCTGGGACGCGATCGCCATCGACGTCCAGCACGGCGCCGGCGGTTACGACAGCGCCGTCGCCATGATCGCGGCGTGCGCCACGTCGCCGACCCCCATCTTCGTCCGGGTCGGGTCGCATGATCCCGCGGGGATCATGCGCGTGCTGGACGCCGGCGCGCTGGGAATCGTCTGCCCGGCGGTGGAGAGCGCGGCGGAGGCCGCACGCTTCGTCGGTGCCTGCCGCTATGCTCCGGCGGGGTATCGCAGTGTCGGTCCGCTGGGCGCGCTGCTTCGCTTCGGCGAGGACTATGTCGAGCAGGCCAACGCCCATGTCCTGACCCAGGCGATGATCGAGACCCGCGCCGGTGTCGAGCGGCTCGATGAGATCCTGGGCACCGCGGGGCTCGATTCGATCTTCGTCGGACCCGCGGACCTGTCGCTCAGCCATGGCTGGGGCCACCGCTTCGATGCCGGCCGCAAGGAGGGATTGGCCCTGGTCGCCATGATCGCCGCGAAGGTCCGCGAGCGCGGGCTGGTCCCGGCCATCCATGTCGTCGATCCGGCGACGGTGCAAACGATGCTCGATATCGGCTACCAGCACGTCGTGATCGCCAACGACCTGAGCTTGCTCGCGCGCCGGACGGCCGAGCTGCTCGCGCGGCTCGGCGCGCGCTAGGACGCCGGCCTAGGCGACGTTCCCGCCGGCGGCGCGGATGAGGTCGTGCTGGACATCGCGCAGGTGCGCCCGCATGCTCTCTTCGGCATCGGCGCTGCGCCGTTCGGTCATCGCCTGGAGGATGTCCCGGTGCTGCCGCGTGTAGAGCTTGCGCCGCTCCGGGGTCGAGGAGATCTCCTTTAGCTTGCCCCAGATGCGATCGTCGCGCGCGGATTCGAACAGCTCCGACACCTTGATCAGCAGCATGTTCTTCGTGCTGCGGATGATCGCACGGTGAAACTTGCCGTCCCAATGCTCGAACTCCACCAGCGAACGGGCCCGCAGCGTCTTCTCGAAGCAGTTGCGGATGTCGTCGAGTTCGTCCGGCGTGGCACGCATCGTGGCCAAGGCGACTGCCGGGGGCTCCAGGAACACGCGCACTTCCATCAGGTCGTGCGGGTTCATCACGCTCTCGAAATCGATCGAGGGGCCGGCCTGCCCGGCGCGCTGCTGCGGGCCGATGAAGGTGCCCTTGCCGACATGACGCCAGATCAGGCCGTCGGCCTCCAGGCGCTCCAATCCCGTGCGCAGCAGCGAACGCGTGATCCCCAGCTCCCGCGCCAGCTCGCGCTCCGCGGGCAGCTTGGACCCGGAACGCAGCCCGAGCTGGTTCAGGTGCGTGGAGATCTTCTCGGCGATCGGATGATGGTTCTTGAGCGTCGATGCTTGGATCATGCTTCCACCGGATTTCCGGCCGCGGGACGCGATAGGCAGATGCCGCTCGGTCGACGCCACCAGGCAGGCGCCGGAAGCCTCGGCCACCTTGCGCATGTCGTGTCGTGACGCGGCTAATGTAGCCCACCGGCCCATTGGGCGCAACCGAAGTGCGCGATGGTTGGCGCCGTCCTGGCGCGTGTCGCGGCCGCATCCCGCGGCGCTTTGCCGATCGGAGCGCAGGGCGGCCGATGCTTGCCCTGGCCACGCCACCGCCACGATCCATGGGGTTTGCGTTCTCAGGCGGTGGGTCGCCGACGGGAAGTTCCGCGAGGACTTGTTCGCCCGCATCAAGCTCTGGACCTGCGAGCTGCCGGGACTGCGCGAGCGCACCGAAGACATCGAACCCAACCAGCGCATGAAGGAACATCCGACCGCCTGACCTGCATTGCGCTTCGCACGGAATCTGGGCAACATCAGCGGCCACGCTGCGGCGCAGGGCCTTGCCGGTCAATCCCGGTCGGTCAGGTGTTCTTGCCGTTCGCTCAGTGACAGACCTCCGCCCATGACCGGTTTTCTTTCCAACCGCTGGAGCAAGATCGGCCTGGCGCTCGTCCTCTTGGGCTGGGGACCGCTGCTCCTCATCGTGCTGCTGGCGGCCGTGGGCCTCTGGCCAGACCCGAACCCGAATCCCGTCGGACCCGGAATTCTATTTCTCATCACGTCCTGGCCAGCCATCATCTGCCTCGCCATTGGCTACTACCAGAGCAGGCGCGGCAAACCTCGGCCGTAGTCGGTTTGAATCGGGCAGCACGCGATGTCCACGATATCGGTGGGTGCTTGCGTCGCGATGCAGGCTCCCTGCGTTATGGGACGGTTCGATCAGCGGGAGTCATTAAATCGGTTGGACGGCGGTCTCGCGCCCAATTACATTTTCTCCACGGCGTGAAGCAGCGCAACCCGATGGGAGAGAGAATGGAAAGCGAAAGCAAGTGCCCGGTGATGGGCGCATCACACAAGCACACCGCGGCGGGGGCCAAGACGAACCAGCAGTGGTGGCCCAATCGATTGAACCTCAAGGTCCTCAACCAGGCCGTCCAAGGGGCCAGTCCGCTGGGCAAGGATTTCAACTACGCCGAGGCGTTCCTGAGCCTTGACCTGGAGTCGGTCAGGAAGGACCTGCACGCCTTGATGACGGATTCGCAGGACTGGTGGCCGGCCGATTATGGCCACTACGGACCGATGTTCATCCGCATGGCCTGGCACAGTGCGGGTACCTATCGCGTCGGCGATGGCCGCGGCGGTGCGGCCTCGGGCGCGCAGCGCTTCGCGCCGCTGAACAGCTGGCCGGACAACGTCAACCTGGACAAGGCGCGCCGCCTGCTCTGGCCGATCAAGCAGAAGTATGGCAACAAGATCTCCTGGGCGGACCTGATGGTGCTCGCCGGCAACTGCGCGCTCGAGTCCATGGGGCTCAAGACCTTCGGCTTTGCCGGCGGCCGCGAGGACGCATGGGAACCCGGGGAGGACACCTACTGGGGGCCCGAGGACACGTGGCTGGGCGATGAACGCTACTCCGGCGACCGCCAGCTCGAGGATCCGCTCGGGGCCGTGCAGATGGGCCTCATCTACGTCAATCCGGAAGGTCCCAACGGCAAGCCGGATCCGCTGGCGGCAGCCAGGGACATCCGCGAGACCTTCGCGCGCATGGCGATGAACGACGAAGAGACCGTGGCCCTGATCGCCGGTGGCCATACCTTCGGCAAGGCCCACGGCGCGGCCGACCCGGCGAAGTACGTCGGCCCGGAACCCGAGGGTGCCAGCATCGAAGAACAGGGGCTGGGCTGGAGGAACAGCTATGGCAGCGGCAACGCCGATCGCACGATCACCAGCGGATTGGAAGGGGCATGGACGGCCAACCCGACCCAGTGGGACAACGACTACTTCAATAATCTGTTCGGCTACGAATGGGTGCAGGTGAAGAGCCCCGCCGGCGCCACGCAGTGGGCTCCGAAGGAGCCGTCGGCGGCGGGTACCGTGCCCGATGCGCACGATCCGTCCAAGCGCCACGCGCCCATGATGTTCACCACCGACATCGCGCTCAAGATGGACCCGATCTACGCGCCGATCTCCCGGCGTTTCCACGAGCACCCGGAGCAGCTGGCCGATGCCTTCGCCAGGGCCTGGTACAAGCTCACGCATCGCGACATGGGACCGATCACCCGTTGCCTGGGCCCGCTGGTTCCGGAGCCGCAGCTGTGGCAGGACCCGGTGCCCGCCGCGCCGCCCGAGACCATCGGTGCGCAGGACATCGCCGTGCTCAAGGCCCGGGTCCTCGCATCGGGCCTGAGCATCGCCCAGCTGGTGAGCACGGCCTGGGCGTCGGCGGTGACGTTCCGCGCCACCGACAAGCGCGGCGGTGCCAACGGAGCGCGCATCCGCCTGGCTCCGCAGAAAGACTGGGAGGTCAACCAGCCGGCCCAGCTCGCCAAGGTGCTGCAGACCCTGGAGGCGATCCAATCGACCTTCAATGGCGCGCAGGCGGGCCGCCCGCAGGTCTCCATGGCCGACCTGATCGTGCTGGCCGGCTGCGCCGCCGTCGAGGAGGCCGCGAAGAAGGCCGGACATGCGATCGAGGTTCCGTTCACGCCGGGTCGCACCGACGCCGTCGCGGAACAGACCGACGCGCATTCGTTCGCCGTGCTGGAACCGAAGGCGGACGGGTTCCGCAACTACCTGGGCAGGGGCCACCGGCGGTCGCCCGAGGAGCTGCTGGTGGACCGCGCGAACCTGCTCACGCTCACCGCCCCCGAGATGACCGTCCTGGTCGGCGGCCTGCGCGCACTGGACGCGAACCACGGACAGTCCAAGCTCGGCGTCTTCACCAAGCGCCCCGGGACCCTGAGCAACGACTTCTTCGTGAACCTGCTCGACATGCACACGACCTGGCACAAGGCCGCCGGATCCGAGGGCGTGTTCGAGGGGCGTGATCCGCGCACGGGCGAACTCAAGTGGACGGGCTCGCGCGTCGACCTCGTCTTCGGTTCGAACTCCCAGCTGCGGGCCATCGCCGAGGCCTATGCCTGCAACGACGCGCAGCAGGCTTTCGTGCGCGATTTCGTGGCGGCGTGGACCAAGGTCATGAACCTGGACCGTTTCGACCTGGCCTGAACCGACGAGCACGCGGCAAAGACCGAGGGCCTGCATCCGCAGGCCCTTGGTCTTTTCTGGGCGCCGCCGGATATCGAGCGCGTGCCCATCGGCCGGTGCCGGTCGACAGGTGCCGATCCACCGGCATCGAACAACCGGTACCGATCAACAGGTACCGTAGGTCACGCCCTGCTTTTGCAGCCAGGCCCGGTACTTGAGCCCCATCAGGTCGCTGCGGTGATGCAGCTCGTGGCGCAGGTGGACCGGAATCCGCTCCGGGCGCTGGGTGTCGACGATCGCGCTGTCCTGGGCGTAGACCAGGTCCTGGCGCTTGCGCACTTCTTCCACCGTGGGCGCGGGCGAGAAGTTCATCGCGCAGCAGATGCGCACGATGCTGTGCGTGGCATCGACCTGCTGGGCCGTGAGGTACGTGCAGAAGCGGTCGTCCGGGCTGCCCTCGTGCGCCCGGGCCGGGTCCGTTATCACCACCCGCTTCTTGAAGTACGCGACCAGCGGCCGCAGGCACTGGTACGCGTAATAGGCGATGACCGGGACGTTGCGCGGGTCGCCGTACGGTTGCGTGACGCGCACTTCCGAGCTCGCCAGCCCCGTCGCCGTCTCCTGCACCTCGTACGGCGCGATCGGGTCGGGACGGTCCAGCACGCCGTTCACGCCGGCGTGGACGAACGGAAAGTGCGTCGCGTCGATGAAGTTCTCCACCGCCCGGTAGCCCGAGCGGAACGGGTAGGGGCCGCACAGCACCTTCAGGTAGGAGGCGTCGTCCCACTCGGGGAACGCCGCGATGTCCTGCTGCGGCGTGCCGATGCACACCCAGATGAGGCCATAGCGCTCCCGGACGTGGTGCGTGATCGCCTTGGCGTTCTTCAGCGGTGGCTCGTCGGGCGCCGCCGGCATCAGCACGCACTGGGCCGAGCCGTCGTAGTTCCAGCCGTGGTAGGGGCACACGACCCGGTCCGCGCGGATCGAACCCCGGGACAGGCGCGCGCCGCGGTGCACGCACAGGTCCTCCCAGACGTGCAGCTGGCCGCCGGTCTCCCGCCACGCGACGAGGTCGCGCTCGAGCAGCGTCACGGGTACGAGCTTGCCGGGTACGACGTCTTCGCAATAGCCGACGACATGCCAGTCGTTCAGGAGCACGGCATCCTTGCAGCCGTCCGTGCCCTGCGGATAGAGGGTGATGCGATCCACGTGTTGCTCCTCGGCTCGGTGGAGGATCCTGGGGCGCCGGCCGCGCGCCGCGCCGCGGCTCGGCGAGCCCGTGACATCACGGCGGACGGGCAGGGCGACCCTGCGTCGAAGGGTCGCAATTGGCGTGCCAGGCAAATATTGGCATTTTCGGGCGCGCTGCGGTGAGTCAGCGGAGCGCCCGGCTCCGAGGGCAAGCGGCCGCCCACCGCGCGCCGTCCCGGACCGCGGACGCGAACGCGGCGCGACTAAACCTTGATTTTTTCATGGTCTTCACCATGAATCTGCCCCATGGCTGGGCTTCATGCACTGCCTTGTCCGTCTCTCTGCTGCTGCATAGCGAACCGATCACC
>Ga0116231_10014169_pt1 | contig 10840 bp, 10 predicted proteins | sample S1TSphgellanicum_2_FD_89695 | JGI IMG/M metagenome (GOLD analysis project Ga0116231, IMG submission 89695) | Host-associated microbial communities from peat moss isolated from Minnesota, USA - S1T2_Fd - Sphagnum magellanicum MG | ecosystem: Host-associated > Plants > Peat moss > Unclassified... | reverse complement strand
TAAGGCAAAGGTGCCAAAAATCAAGTGAGGGCCATGTGGTAATAAGAGCATCTCCATCAACGCTCAGTAGGTGACCTTGCACTGGAAATCTTGGATGTTGTTCATCAGTCAAATCCAGTGAATCCACGGGGAGACTGTTGGTACCCTCAAACAATCGACAACTTTGAGAGCCATGGAGGAGCCTTGGAACAATCTAATAAACAAAGTCAAAACGTTTGATTAGTCCAAGTGGGTTGCTATTAGCACTCTCCCACCTACTTGTAGTTTCAGTTGTATGGGTGGGGTTGAAAAAAAGTTAGTAACTAACACATCCCGTCCGAAGTCACTGTCACTGACTGACTGACTAACTGACTTGCTGAATTAATATATTAGATTTCATGTTTGTTGTGATTTCATTTGTAGACATGGAGAATGATAGGGGGGGCCTAAGTTTGTTAGAGATTGATGTTTTGGATAGGTGGCACCATTTCATTGAAGCAATGGAAGTTGTGCTTCAAGACTTGGATGCAAACCAAAAGGTAAAATAACTTATCATTGGTTGGCATTTGAATTTTTATTTCAACATTTGGAACATAAGGCATTGGAAACTTATGAAAGTTGGTTAGACTGGGTTATGGTTCAAGAAAAACTCCAAGTTGTGGAACAATATTATGGAACAACACATGGAGCTCATTATAGTTTTCAAAGAAGGTGCAACAATGTAAAGGCAAGCATGCCAAATCCTAATCAACCTAATGTTAATTCCTAAGATGATTTAGCACATTCTTCAATTGAGGGTTCAAGTATTCTAACTTGTGTGGACCCATTGGATCCCACATCTTTTGTCACAAGTTTCTTAGGCAACATTGGGTCCATTGTTGCCATTAGTGATCCATGGTGCCATGTTGGATCAAATTTTACAGCTTTTGGAATTGGAGTATGGGGGCATTCATAAAGATTATATGCATAAGATGAAGGATTTCCAAAAGGGAAATGAAGATACTACATGCACCATCTACACAAAGGTTGGGATGGATTGCTAAAGAAATTAATGATGTTTTCACAAAATGGTAGTTGGTGTGGTTGCGCATGTTCAAGCGAGACAAAAAAATGTAGGGAATGATAGAACCTCAACTCATCATAAATCATGTGGGTCATTTTGCATTACAAGAATAATTCCACATTGTGGAACAAATTGATTAAGGATTCTGGGCAGTGGAAGTTAGTAAACTTGTTGTCAACATGACCACCTAGAAAAATGCTAAGAAGGAGAAATTGACAACCACCCAAAGTGGGAAGACCAAAGGGGGTCAATTTGGGCCTTCCCCATCTTTTTTGATGGAACAAGACCAAAAGGTTGTGTGTTGGACTTGTGGAGGTTTTCACACAACAAAATAGAACCCAAATAAGGGAAAAAATCTACATCCAAGTCCACATCTTCAAGTAGTGAAGAATGTGAACATTGTGGTGTTGAGGGTCATGACATTGACCATTGTACTCATTACATCAAACTTTGTCCCAACAAATCTACCAACAAACAAGGATGGTAAAGGCAAAGGAGGACATGGGGCACACAACAATTTTTAGTCTAAAGGAAAAATCACATGTAAAGCCTCAAATAAAGCCAATGACCAAGGCCAAAGTGGTGGCATGGCCATTACACAAGATCAATTTGTTCAATTAAAATAATTGATCACTACCATGGCAAGCCATAAATTGGAGGAGAAAAGGTGGTAGCACAAATTTCCACAAGTGTGCCCACATATATCGAAGATTGGATCTTACTTTGAGATTCTTTTGTGGAACATGATTTGTTGGTTCCATCAATGTTTCACATGATGCACATTTTTTTTGGAGTTAAAACACCACATGTTACATATTTTAAACCACTTGTGATCGATTCATCAACTATAGTTACATGTTCTATGTCACATGCTTAAAAGCCACATGGAGCTAATGAGAGTCTTGACCCTCAAAGGGGAGAGGTTAGGCACCAAGTGTGTATTCCCCAATTGCATATTGTTTTACATTGGTTGAAATTATGCCACCCAATACATCCAAGCATGGGACATGTTCCCATGAGGCCAATGAGAAGAGGATTTTCATCTTCTAAATTTGAGGTGAATGCAATGATGTTGGGGGTATTACATTCATTTGCTAAGCCCCATTATTTTTTGCCATCATAATGGCAACCCCTAGAATGTGGGCAACTTCCATCTTTTGATTTATAGCCGCCTTATGTGAAAATGGAGGAATGTTAGGCTTGATTATAGAAATAGCTTCAAAGTTGTTACCAACAATGAACTTGTGAAAAACAACTTCAAGAGACAATACATTCTAAGATGAAAATTCTTTTTTCATGGCAAGTTATAACTACCAAGTTATCCAACCTTCTAGCACGACATGCCATTGATTGAACATTAGTGACACATGGAGTGGTCTTGGTGTATAACAATGAAGGTGTTTTTCAATTAAAAAAGAGTGGACATGGGCAAAATTTTGCATTCAAAAAGTTTTATTAGATTTCAATGCCCAACTAATGATGTTAGGCCAATCAATGTTTTTGAATCTTGGCACAACAAATGAGGACCTTGAATTCATGCCCATGTCATATTTAAACATTAATGAGTGCATTCAAAAAAACCCATGGGTTTACCAAGACTAACATTTTGATGCAATTGAACCCCAACCATCCAACAAACCAATTATCCATTTGGGTTCAAGCCATGGTGACTAATGTTATATCATATGATGTGTTGATTAAGGGTGTTGTGTTGTATCTCGTGGGATTTGTATTGGACTTTTGGGAGAAAAATGTTTCTTATAACCCTAGGTGGCCATCATGAAATGGGTTTCAAGGTCAACTCCTTGTCTAATATTTTGCACGAGGTGTTGGATCAATTAGTGGTGTTATCATGTTGGTTGGATTTGTTAGCATGTTGCCTTGGGGACTAGGGATATTAGCTAGAGGTAAATTTGGATGTAATGATGTCCCACCTCCATTTAAAGACATGAGGCAAAACGTTCCATCCCATGTTGCCTTGTCCACATGTGACCCACCACCATTGTGGGAAATTTTTTATTAGTTGAAGAAGGTGATTGATTAGTATGTCATGCAAGCACGGAAAAACTTACCACCACCACCCATAACAAAGTTGGTATCATCACCATTGGATGGCCCATTGGAATACATTCCAATATGGGACACCTTTTTTTTTATAATAAATCCTAAGGAAGGGGTATGTTTATTATAGTTGTTTACATGCATTAACACTAGTCTGGATATGATATTTGAGGCAAGTATACATGTTCACAAATATTTATATGTGGACCCCAACACCATAGCCCAAAAGGTTTCCATGCACCATGTGAGGATGTTGTTGGACCAATAACTAGAGTTATTCCAAGATGCAATTGTGCATGGATATTTGGGGGCATTACCTTAAGACATTACATTGTTGGGAGCATGGGATTTGAATGATGTTGCCCTATTGGATATGATGACAATTGGATGGCCACATTAAGGCATTTTCTTGCAAGTACATGTGCTAATTTGCTTGACCCATGATCAAGACTTTTTTAGGAGCTACTAAAATTGTTGTTACACCTATAACACATTCAAGAGTGGCCATTAATATATTTTTTGGAAAATGCTCCTCCATTATGTGACTCACAACCACAATATTTGGTGCCATGACACCAAGATCATGCATGGTTGGGCAAACTAATTTTGGTGGATGTTACATTAATGTGATCTTAGGCACATCAACTTTAGTAGATATGGACCAACATGACACCACTTGATTTTGCAATGAGCATATGATTAAATACCACAACCAAGGGTTTCATTGTGGCTGCCATTTTGGATTTAAGACACATGTCACAAGTGGTGTGGTGTGATGATTGGCCATCTATTACCATTGTCAACAAGGTAAGCCAAACAAGGGTAGCCTTGCCCATGATAATGAACTTTCCAAGCTCACATTTTTTCATGATGATTGTCCTAACATGATTTGGGATTCAAGATATTCTTATTGGGTGGAACCCAATGTTGATGAACGAGAATGTATTATGTGGTTCCATATTTATACCCACATTACCCAAATTCTTGACCTATCAAAGGTCATCAAACACTCCTAGTCCTTGGTCAAGTCATGTACTTGAATTGTTTCACTTGGGTTATCAACCTAGGATTGGCTTAATAACATTGATTGTTGATCCATTCACACCACCCAACCCATGTTTTTCATTTTTATCACAGATGCATTTCATCAAAAGACAAATACATTCATGTAGGGGGGGTGGCATGATCATGAGGTCATATTTGATGATCCTAAATCTGCCAAACATCCCATGTGGCAACACTGGGATTTTATGTGAAGGTGAAGGGTGATGAATGTTATGAAAACATAATGTTTAAAGTGGTGGGAATACAAGTTGGATGAATATTTGACATCCAAGATTTTGGACTTGTTTGAAGAAATTCAAATAACTTTATATGCACGTGGAATGGGTGCTTCATGTCCAGGGATCTTCCCATGTTAACCTTGTAGTAGCAATTATAGGTTGTAGTTTCAACCTCGAGCACTAAGCATGAATCACCACCCAAGCCCAAAGCATCCATAAATATGAACACATGGGAACCAAAAATCAATCCCATAGTGACGAAAGGCGAGGCATGCAAGATATGACACTTGTTGCAAAACTATGTTCATTGTTTTATTTTTAGCTTCAAGGATTATTGCCTCGGGTTAAGTAAAGAACTTATAATTGTGAACTCCACATTGTTCACACACCAATCTTGAACTTCCCTTATCACATAAGCTAGTCTTGTCCTTCATCATTTGGTCGTTGCATTTACATAAAAGTTATGATTATTTTATATATGATCAAAAGTGAGATTTATTCAACAAAAGATTTAAAAAACTAGATCCACATATTGATGTTCTCATGAGCACAATCCAATAATGAATGTCAATATTCATGGAACATATATGAGCCAAATTTTGTGGTCGGATTAACACAAGGTAGACAACTATGTTTGAAAATTTTGATTGCGTTAATGAAATCACAATTAAAGATGTCTTGAGCTTGCAAAAAAAAAATCAAATCACGCTTTGTTTCCAACAAATGGAGGATACATGATAACAATAATAAAATGTCAAGATTATTGCAAATGCAAAGCAGAAAAAGCGGTAATAACAATTGTGACCATGTATTGTCTGGACAAGTCAAAATTAATTGTGACTTGAAAATTTGTGGCCATGTCTCGCCATCTTCACAAAAAAAGTTTTATATTTTGCCATGACACTCTTGGTTCAACTAAACATGAAAATTCATCATTTTTTGACATTTCTTAGGAGCTTAAGCCATTTAATTTCCATTATATTAACCAATTTTGTGAATTCCAAATGCATTTTTGGATTCTTGCAAAAGTATTGATAGAGAGCTTGAAGTAACCTCTCCAATTGATGCACCACAAGAAAAGCAAACAAAGTTTACATTGCAATATTATTGTGATGAGAAGGTGAATATGTTTGCCAAATTCCCACCCAAAAGCATAATTTTAGTGTTTTTTGGGCATGTATTCAAATAATTGCTTCAAAGCTTCATACTCAACCATGGGAAGATTATAAGAAAATACACATTCTTGTGTCAATTATCCACAACCATACTATTACTTGCTTGATGCAAAATAGATTGAAGTTGTTGAGTAACAAACAATTCAAAATTAAGGTATGGTTAGTATTTTTTTCATAACAAACATGGTTTTTCTTCAAGCCTTTGCCAAGGGTGTTGTATTTTGCTCATTGCTTCCAACGTGTTTTTCCAAATTGTGTTGTTCATGCATAATATGCTTGGCCACACCACGATGGCTTCACAAACAATGTATTTCACAAAAACCAAGACCCTATCAACCATTTCCAATTCTACCCAAATAAATTATGTTGGTTAGAAGTCCTACCATTTAGGAATCCTATTCACATCATAAGTTTTCCAACCTTCTTTCAATGGAGGCTCCACAATAACATAGTCTTTGATTTATATTAAGAATCAAAAGACAATAATATGGGTCTTCCAAATCAATTGAAACTAAAAGCATCTTGCCCTAAATTCCAAAGTTTTGAAAACATGAATGTAATTACAAAACACCACCAAAAATGGATTAGCTTGAATTAACATTGTTGTTAGCATTGTGGCTTAAGAATAACCTTATCATTTTGATTTTGATGGTAATTTCAAAAGCCCCATCACAAGTTCAAAGACTTAAAACACCCAAAACCCAACACCTTCAAAACCCCCAAAAAACCCAAAAATTAGAATGTAGCAAACTCTAAACATTGAATGCCACAAATGACATCCCCCAACATCACCATCACCAACATCATCATAGATAAATTTAATCCTTGAACCTCCATTTTTCCATCCATATTAAATAAAATTTAATCTTGTGATCCACTTGGATGAAGAGGTTGAATTTCATCCATCAACATCCATGTTTCATCCATACTGGATGGAATTCATCCACTCTTCATCCATAACACGTAATTATCTTGTAATTTATTTCTAATTTTGGAAAGATCTAAAAACATTTCTTAACGGGCATATGGAAGCCTTTGTGAAAGTTTCCTTGAACTAAATTCACAAAAAGATATAAATAAAAGTAGTTTCCTATTACTTTTAATTTGTTCAACATAAGTTTGAGGTACAATTTTGCACCATAGCCTTGTTCGTTTCATTTTATGTACATGTTTTCTTATGTTATTAAAGTAAAATTTCATATTAACCGTTGTTTTACACATTTTTTTGTGTTATTGTATTTAATTTTCATGTTTTGTGTTTAAATTTAGATTTAGGCTTATTTTTGCAAAAAAATATTTGGGTTTTCATGTGTTTTGGAAATATTTTTACCTTCGTAGTTTCATGTAGGTGACATCAAAGGACCCAAAACCTAACAACCTCCAACTTCCAAGTTTCAAACACCCAAAATCTAGCACTTAATTTCCAAACAAGGAATGAAAATTAATCTATAATATTATTACAAATTGTTGACATCAAAAAATGAAATGGGATGCCCCCACATCATGGAATCACAAATGCATCAATATGCATTATAAAGTTGCTACTTTTACCCACATCCAATTAATGTATAATTACAACTGCAAATGCATGCAATGTGCACACAACATATATAGTAGTTGTTTGCTATGAGATTCCTACATTGCAAAATTGTTTGTTATAGAATTGTAATCTAAGTTGCAAGCTTACAATGGTGTTTCAAGTTCCAACAATTATGCATTTGTAACTTCATCATCAATTTTCAAAATTCACAATCCATGTTGAGATTAAACCATTACTATTACATGTAATATTTAGTTATGGTATCCTTTTTAAGTTCAAGAATCATCACTACTAGTGAGTATATGCTAAGCACTTGAAAGTTGTGGATTGAAATTTGATAGTTGAAGCTTGAAACAAATGCACCCTCTTCAACATCTAGTAACTAAGTGGGCCAGAATAAACCATTGTGATGTGTGCACATTACACAATCTAGATTTTTGTGACACTATTTTGATTTTTTTCAAAGGAGACATGTGGCTAATAGTTACAAGCCACAATGCAAGGAAACAATTAAAGTTTACAACCCAATTTTCTTAATCTACAATGGTTGGCCAATGGTTGGACCTCTGACAAAAAACTTTTGCAACATGGAAGGCCAAGGTGTCGTCACCTTGTGAAAGCTAATTTCCTAACATCTTAACTATGGTTAAAGGAATTGCTAAAAATGAGCAAATCCCATGTTAATGAGTAAATAACCAATGTGATGATGTGATTCCTTGATGTTCGGGGATATACACTTTCAAACTATTCTTCATAAATATATATATATATTTCATTTTATTTGTAATTGGAGCAAACCATTTTTTAATGTAAAAATATGGAAATATCCCCTCCCCCCCTTTTCCCCAAACGATTGTTTCAAACCAATGATTTTTTTCTTGGAAAAGTTTGTCATTTTTAGGGGAAAAATTGGGAATTTTTTTGAAAAAATAAAATTACTCATATATACAATTAATTGTTTTTTTGTCTAAACCTAATGCTATTATCATGTTTTCTTTTGGGTGATGCCTTTTGGCAATATTTTCACTAAGATCCATAACGCCTTAATGCTAAAAGTAGCTTGGACCTTATGTTAAGAAATAACTAGTCTTCAATCAAATCTATAAAAACTACTTAATAAGTTAAAACTAACTTAGAAGGTTTGAATGTAAAGCTTTAGAAATATGTAAGGGGGAAGCAAATTATTGATATTTCATTCATTTCAAAATCTTATTTTGATTAGTTTATTAGTGATTTATATATATATATATATATATATATATATATATATATATATTTTGTGCAATCAATGATTTAGTTATAATTTCATGTTTTGTTAAAAAATTTGGATGTAGAAAGTTAGTTCCATTGCTTCAATGAGTAATTCATAATCCAACTGCATAATCCAATAGGTGTTTTTTAAAGTTGTGTACATATTTGCTCCAATTTTCATAGTTTAATTCAACAACACCTTACTTCACATATTTTGGTTTTATGTTGTCTACATGGTGTTTCAAAAAACAAAACACTTGTCACCAAAAAGAAGTGGGAGGAATAAAAACTTCCCCCTTGGTACTATTTTCAAGAATACTTCTATATTTCTATTCAGTACATAGAAAGTAAAAATGTAAACTTAGTCAACCCTTTTGTTATGACACAACTAATCCTATTGCATAAGTATAAGTTTAAAACAAATTTTTAATTAACATGTTTTGAGTTTACTCTCATAAACTATTATGTCCTATCATAATTGTTTCACAATAAAACAAACCCCTTCACATTCACTTTTTGATTCCATACACTAAAGTATCCTTACTACATTCCACCAAAAGCAAAACACCATATTTTTCCCATTTGCATCACTATGGATCCCATTACATTTTAGTTGTTCACATCTAACACCTTGGTAAGAAACTTGTAAAACCTCAATCTCCATCGTTCCTTAGATATTTAGAAGAGAGAAATAAACCCTTATACAAAATTTTGCAACATTTTGAACACAAGAATTCCCTCCTGTAGATTCTCCAATTTAGGCTATGTCACTATCAAAATTCTCATAGAAATAGATCCCAATTCCATTCATTCCCAAATCCTAAAAAATGGAGTAACCTCAAGTGTACAAAACTTGAGGTTATGAAATAATTTCACGCCGGTTTTCAAACTCCTTAGAGATTATTGTCATTTTCAAATGTGCCTTTACTATGAAACATCTAATCAATTTTTTGGTGTCCACCTAATCCTTCATACACAATGGAAGAAAATTTGGAAAACCTTGGAAGTAAACACAAGGGTATGCCATGAGCTTTCATCTCATCAACATGATACATTGGAAAACACAATTCCATCTAGAAGATAGAAAAAGATGGTGCATAACTTCCCCAAAATTGTAGCTCTCATACAATAATTTGCTTTCTCCTTAAATTCTTCTCACTGCATCTTGGTGGCCTCCACACCATAATTTGCATTCAACAAACCAACACACATCCAAAAGTAAAAGACTTGCCTCATGAAATGTTCACCAACAAATCCATAAAGTAGCAACAACATTATTTCCTTATTGCAAACTCCCTGTTGAAGAACATACAAAAAGAAATCACTTGCAACAAACAATGAACACAATTAACAAAGGAAACAACAACATGAATGAATAAGCTCAATCAAACCCCTTCGCTTCAAAATATCACCAACCATTGAAACTTTTGGCACTTTCTACTTATCATCATCCTATGCAACCCTTCATCGATTAAGTTAAACCCTCATCCCCCAATTCATTCAAAGGTTTCAAAATGCAATTTGATGTCACACACCCATGTTGGCAGATGTTCCATATTTTGATGGAATAAGGACTTCATTTTCAAAACACCCCCCATTATTTCCTTTCCCCCCATGATACCCATCATTTACCCAGTCAGTATCATAGGAAAAAAAAGGGGAAAAAACACAAGTTGTCACACTTGGTAAAATTCTCAGCCTCTATGGCTTTTATGGTAATTGAGCCAAAGCAAGGCAAAGCCTGCATCACACCACACAGTGTGCTTCATTCTAGTAAAGCCTACAGTCCAGGGCATTTTACCCTAACACACAAACCACAGCTGACAGCAAGAGAAGAGACCAGACTCCATTTGGTACCTAATGAGGAAAATCTGGAGGAGTACAAATTCAGATTAGAACTGCAAGTGAGAATGAAAGCTTTTCAATCACAAATTACAACAAATTCAAGTTAGAACTGCAAGTGAGAATGAAAGCTTTTCAATCACAAGTTACAACAAATTCAAGTTAGAACTGCAAGTGAGAATGAAAGCTTTTTCAATCACAAGTTACAACAAATTCAAGTTAGAACTGCAAGTGAGAATGAAAGCTTTTCAATCACAAGTTACAAACATAAATCTAAAACACAAATGGGATAGGAAGTGTTTTTCCAATGATTAGTCAAAGCTGAGCTCTCATCAGGCAGAAACAATTGCCACATACAAGGTTTAGGGTTTGGGATTTAGGATCAAGACTTGGTGAACTGACAGAACTAGGTGTATAGATCAGAATTTGCAAAAAGTAGTGCATTGGGTATCATCAGTGTTTGATAATTTAGTGTGTGCATGACGCATAATCTCTAATGTAAACCTCATTCTCTGTAAACCATAGTTGGTCAGAGATCTCCACCCACAGCAGTAGAAGTAGAACTGGATGTACACTATGTATCTTGGATGAAATACAGTAGTCAAGTACCATGAAAAATACATTGGGGGGGGGGGGGGGGGGGGGT
>Ga0116231_10014167_pt1 | contig 10842 bp, 9 predicted proteins | sample S1TSphgellanicum_2_FD_89695 | JGI IMG/M metagenome (GOLD analysis project Ga0116231, IMG submission 89695) | Host-associated microbial communities from peat moss isolated from Minnesota, USA - S1T2_Fd - Sphagnum magellanicum MG | ecosystem: Host-associated > Plants > Peat moss > Unclassified... | reverse complement strand
TTTACTCATAATCTGTTTCTGTCACAATACAGACATTCCTGCCACCAAGATCGCTACAACAGTTCCTAACCCAGTCGCATTGTGCTTGTATCTACCACTTAGTCTCCTTTGATCCAATAGTCTGAGGTATCTCTGGTTACTAAAACGCAGCGGAAAGCAGAAGCAACCAGCTTCCTCTAAGCTTCTTTCTCTCCCCCTTTTCAGCTCGATCGACCTCTCCTCTTCTCTCCTAAGCTTCCTTCCTAAGCTTCCTTCCTCGCATTTCTCACCCAGCCCCAATCAATGAGGCGCTGCTTCCATTCATCAAACGCGCCGTCATCTCCCATGCATTCCATGCAAATCAAGTCATCCTCACCTCCTAATCAAGGAGGCATCCGCCGCCACTAATCAAGTGCGGCGGTTAGATTACCTAGATCAAGACGTTTGTGTTCACACAGACAGTGCGCTCATGAGATCTTTGTCCGGCTACCTATTGTTCGATCACAGCGCCACGGACCCTTTTAATAGTGGCACGCTGCCGAGCACTGATAGTGGCACTGGGTGGCATTTTTTGCCCGAACGCCACTATTACTCACCCCTGGTGATGCGTCTTCGAGGGCTATCTTTAACTGGAGAAGTGTCAAATTCTGTACCGTGAGACCCGGGTTTAGTCTCAGGAACGGGATACTGATAATGTTCAGTAGCGACTCCCAAAGAAAATGAAACCAGGAGTGGAGGTTCTCGGCCACAGGGAACCAGCACCCACCTGTGCACCATCAAGGATGGATGATACGTGATCAGGAAACAGTTCTCTGTTAGGTTCCAGTTCCCTAGCTAACTATGGTTGTTAGGTCAGTTGGTATATTTATTACCTAGCAACTAGGTAGGTAGTAAAAACAGCCCTTACCTACTATGTATAAACTATCTATGTACCTAGTAATCCCCTATTTTGTTACCTACCTTTCTATATGTTAGACCTAATTCTTATTGAATCGGTTACCAAGATGAAACCGGGCAGTAACTCAGTTGAGGATCACCCACAACTGAGTCATAACAGGCATCCAGTGGATGGTGCACTGGTGGGTGCTAATTCACTGTGGCCAAGGTTCTCATATTTTGGAACCTGGAGCCAGTGCCTAAGGGTAAGGGTAGGTTACATTAAAACCCTTGACCACATGTTCTCAAAATTCAAAGAACCAGTTCTGACCCTTGACCAGAGGTTTATATCATAGAATCCATTTTAACCCTTAAGTGAGGATCCAAAAAAATTAAAGAACTGGATCCAAGACCTTAACCTAAACCGGTGCTTTCTTGAGAATCAGCAGTGTTTTTGAATTTTTTTGAAAACTAGAAACTGGAGGTTCTTTTGATTTTTGAAAATATTAATGAACCAGAACCGGAACAAGATTCTGGTTTTTTAATTTATAAACCAAAGTTCTTTGATTTCTAAAATTCTTAAAACCCAGAAGGAAAGGTTCTTGACAAAATCCGAGAGCCCCCGCCCCCACCCGCCATACATTGGTTTTATCATGGTATCAGTCTAGGAGCGAGTTCACCCAAAGCAGTTACGTGTAGATAACGCTCGAGGAGGAGAGAGCCCGTTGAAGAATCGCAGTGCAATGAATGAAGAATCGAAACTTCCGGATGACAAAGCGGCATACCCTGCAGGACGGGATGAAGAAGAGGGAGATCCGTGCGAAATTCCTAATTTCCTTCTCACGAAGTACAAGGGAAATTACGGATTGTACTTCCCTCAGTAACTAGTATACTTTTCTAGGGTGATAATTTCCTTCTCATGAAGTAGGACGGAGATCACTGCTTGTACTGCGCTGTGGAACTAGTGAACTTTGCTTGGGTCAGGGCTTTACATGTGCCTGAAGCACTGCTGACATTTTCAGTGTACTCAGACCACATCTTATAAGTTATGACCATGAAAGTTCTTCCACTTAATGGTCACGCTACACATGGAGGTAACTCAGAGTTATCTAACAGTTAGTGGCGTTAAAGTTATTGTTGGGGCCACACATAGAGACGTACCTACCTCTAAATTCTACATGGATCCTACGTGGATGCTGATGTGGAAGGGCTAGATAAGTCAGAGTTACATTAATTTCTTCTTACCTCCAAATCTACAAAATCGGAAGATTTTTTCAGAAAATGCCAAATCTCAAGAAAATCGCAGCCCCCCCCCCCATAACTCAGTGGTATGTTGCCTTCTCATGTAGTTACGGGTGCCCTGACAAAGATCTCTCTCATTAGGCTCTCTGGATGGTTCACCACCGCCTACAGGTTACTTAGGGGCGGCTGCAAGGTCTCCGTTCTCTGGAGGTGTATCAGGGGCACCCCTTTTCTAAGCTCCATGAACCTTTCTTGGATTCTTTCTTGCTAATTTTCGATGGTGAAAATGAATTGGGCTGTAGATTTAAAAGCCCAATAGAGCTCTAGGCTAAACGAACATTTTCTTGTCACTGATAGGATCCGGAAGGTTCGACGCAGCATGTGCCAAGGCAACAGTTGGTTGAGAAACAAGTTGTTGAACGTTAGCGGCAGCGACGCTCCAGTCCCTCTCCCTCTAATCAGCTTAGAAGGGAACGTTCTAACCAAGCAATCTGTTGGCCCGCAAGTGCAGAATGACCATGATACTTGATCCTAGATGTTCATTCCTTCACCGGAAAGCCTGCCTTCGAAGAATCCAGATCATGGAAGCAAAACGCCTGTGGTCTTGGCGGTTCTTGGAAGATCAGTGCGGCAACCGTTCCTTAGAAAAACTAACGAAACAACTTGACCAGGGAACAATGGTGGTCACAACGACGAGGATGTCCACAGATCGCCACAGACGCACGATCCCCCCGTCACGCCAACATAAGGCGCAGCAGAAGCAACTGAGGCTCCAAATCCGGCCCTTTTCATTCAAGTACCTCCCCTCACCTTTCCCCCCACACACAGAGTAGATCTCTCAACTACAAGCATTGGACCGGGATTTGGTCTTAGGGGTTTGGACGCGTTTGCGGCAGGGTAGGTGGCCTAAAAAAACCACTCAATCGCCAAAGTTAAAACGTCAAGCTCGAAGCACACACAAAGAAGGAAACCAACAACTCTAACATCAGCCCCATCCACCGCCCCTCTGATCATGCCTCCAGGGAATGGAACAAGATCCGCTCCTCCATCAAGTGAAGAGCCCCAAGGACCATCGCCAGTAGACTATGAATTAGAATTAGAGGCGAATTTTCCGCCGGAAATGCTGCTAGAAATGCAAGAAGGTGTTATCCGTAAAACATGAAGAATGGTGATCGGAAGAGCTCTGGGTGGCAAACCCATGATCAAAACTTTTCAAGATTACCTCAAGCTACATCTACCTGCCTCATACACATTAGTCACCTTGCTAACAAGGGGCTTCTTTGAAATGCTCTACATGGATGAAGAAGGGGCTAAGTTTGCCAGGAAAATAACAGCGATGGAATGGAGCGATTTAAACCTCTCCTTCTCCCAACACATTTCAAACTTTGACGCCAGTGTACAAGGGGCTCAAACCTTACTCTCGCACACAATAAAGGTCCAATTCCCGGATCTTCACGAATAATTTAGAAACACAAAAGCTCTCACTATCATGGCTAACAAAATTGGAGAAGTTTTAGAAATAAAACCAGAAGATTCATACATAAAAAGACCCGCCGGCCCCATGATCATGGTGGAAACCCGTGACATCGGCAAGCTCGCTGAATACATTCGTATCCCCTCCATGGCGGAAGGGGCAACCACAAAAGATCCTACACTACAAAGAATCCTATACTCAGGCCTCCCAAATCAATGCCAGAAATGTCGCCGATTTGGGCATTTCGCTCGAACTTGCACAGTGACCAAAATCCCAATTTGGAGCGGAAGTGCTCCCGCAAGCACTCCCCCAATGTGGAGTGAAAGGGTAGCACAGGGCCCTACCGATACATCCACCACCCAATCCACCACCCACTCCCACAGAAACGGGAGGAAACAAGGGAGTTGGAGCAAACAGTCATCAAGGGAAACCGGACCAACTTCCCAAACGGAAGGGGATCAAACAAAACAAAGTGCACTCACCAAAACCGAAAAAGACCAGGAATTGGGGGAGCTATCAACCTCCCCAACTCACCAAGTAGCGAGTAACCTCAACGTGATCCTTTTAGAAGTCGCAACTCAAGTGGAGGGCACGGACGGGCGCAACACCTCCAAAGCTAAATTAAGTTTCAATTTCTTGGGGGAGAAGAACAACTCAACGCAAGGAAAATGGGCCGACCTAAACCCCTTTGAAACTCTCAATGAGGAAAATGAGAGCTTCAATTTTCTCAGGAAAATCCCAGAAGAGCTAGAAGGAAGATGGACATTCCAAGGGAAAAAAAAAAAAGGTAAGGATCGACACAATCCTCCTAGAGGGCAACCAATCTCCTCACCTTACTTCACGAACAAGCATAGCCCCAGGGGGAAAAAAAGGTCAAACATATTCAAAACTCCGTCAATCCTTATTTACCTCCTTAGAAATCCCTCTCCCAACCAATGCGGATCTCTGTAGAACGTAGGTCTGGCCAGTACTCACAAGAGAGAAAGGCCCCCAAAAGGAGGTACTAATACATTCCAGAAATCAAGCCCTCCCTAGCCTTCCAATTGGCATCAAAATCATAGGGGATGGGGGAGAGGACTGGTCCTCCAAACCGGCCATGGAAGAACTAATACAACACATAGCAACTAGGCTGGAGGAGAACATTTTGAAACATAAACTCCCGTTGAAGGACCAATTTAGCCTTGAATGGAGCTAGCAAGAGGAGCCAAGCAGGGGCGAAATTGAATGTATTATTCTTACCCACATCCCCACCGGCTCTAATCTCGTCAACATACAGAACAAGAAACACCTACATTGGAAAGCTCTTGAATCAATCTCAAACATGAATAACGAAATAAAATTCGTCGCCCCCACCCATAACCTCCTTTTAAAGCAGGGATTGGGAGGGGAAGAATGTCAAGTTCACAAAAATAAGGCCACCAGCTACTAAGCCTCGCCCCAAGCGGCTCGGAAGAAACATTTCACGCTACTAGATCTAAGAAGTTTTCAAACTTCCAACGTGGTCATACATAACACCACCTTTACCACCAGCTCGCAAAAGCTCGAATGGGAACAGAATGAAGACAGCTCCTAGAGGAGCCTCCTGCCACAAGGATCAATTGGCACTCAAGCCACCATAGACCAGCCACCTCATGAATAAGAGGCCCCTCACGGTAGCCTCTTTAAACGTGAGGGGCTTAAGGAGGAACTCCCCCAAGCAAAAAAAGATTCGTTTTTGGATCTCCTCCCTGGTCCTTTGTCCCTCAAATATTATTCCTACAAGAACACCACATGGGGGGATTAGACTGCTCCAACTCCACAAAAACGATCCAATTCTCAAATGGCAATTCTTTCTAAAATTTTGGCCTACCAATGGGGCGCTCATAGAGAATGAGTGTGAACACTTCCATTCTCATGGACAGATCCCTTGCCCCTTAATTACTGCCAACGACATTCTTTTAGAAAGCAAGGCCCAATTCATTACCCTTTAAATCCCAAGTAATGGAAACCTGACAATCATCAACGTTTATGTCGCTTGCTCCTCAAACAAGAGAGCGTCGATGTGGAAATGGTTGAGTGAAACGAATCTAGTTGCCGACCACTTCAACCTAGGTGGCGACTTCAACCATTGGGAAGAAATCGAGTGCGAAGGGGTGGCCGAAAAGCGCCGAATGCACAAAAGGGAGACGACCACATGACACCACCTAACACTCCAATACAACTTAATGGACGCATGGAAGCTTGACAACTTTCGGAAAATGTCCGCAAAGGAATTCACCTTTGACAACATAAGATCTGGTGCGCACTCGGTAGTGTCACGCATAGACAAGTTCTTCATCTCCCAAGACTTGGATTTGAAAGGCGGGAAAATTGAGGCGACCACTTCAATACAAAAATTCTTGGACCATTCTCCTCTAGTCCTATCCATATGGGGCCAGCCTACCATACTTGACAAGCCGTATCATTATTTTGACTCCTCCTTACTAAAAGATGAAAAAGGGAGAACTAAAATGCTACAAGCTTGGGAAGGGGAGTTGCCCAAGCCCTTTAGCGACTCAGAATGAGCCCCTTGGCTGGAGGCTGCCACCAGAAGAGTATTGGCTTGCAACGCATAATTAACGAAAGAAAGGCACCACCTGAGAGGAGTGCAAGTCAGAGTGCACACAAAAAAAATCCAGCTAGTTGAGAAGTAACTCCAATGGGACCCAACTAACGTACAAGTGCGAAACATCTTATCCAAATCGCAAAGAAAGCTGGCGGAGGTCTTCCAAGCCTTAATTGAGCGCAACAATTACCTATCAACGGCCAAATTGTTCAGGTATGGGGACACCTGCTCCAAAATTTTCTTTGACTTCCCTCTAATCGGAAAGAAAAAGATAATCCTGAAGGAATTAAAGGTTGACGGAAAAATAATCTTTGACCAAAGGGACCTTTCCCATTACATCACAAAATTTTATGCCAACTTCTATGCGTTAGAGGTGCATGCCCCGGGCACCTTTGAGGCACAAAATAGATGTTGGGAGAGCATCCCCACCCGGGTCACGGAGGCCATGAACGTTGATGTCGCAACCCCACTTTGGGATAAGTGTGAGGATGAAACTCACACTCCCAAAAGTGGGAAGTTGGAGTCCTCTTGGACTCCCAAAAACTTAGAGCTCGAGTTCAAAGGTCAAAACACCTCGTATTGAGCTGTTCTTTATATCAATGAAAAGGTCTTGAAGTGTAGATGCCCAAAATGGCCTCGCATGTGCCATTTGCACATATGCAGTGCAAGTTATGGGCAAAAGAAGGGCCAGCAGTCAAATTGCCAATTTGATTCCCGACCACTAAAAGTCAAGAATCAACCTCTTCTCGATGTCCGATGAAGGATTGCAACATGGCGTTGGAAAGCCCTCAATGAGGGCTACAACTTTGGTTTAGACCTCACTCCAATCGAAGGTCGGAGTCGGGAGATATGAGCTCCCAAAGTTCCGGGACTCTAACCCGAAACAATTTCAAGACTCCTCTTTGGGAGTCTCGGGAAAAAGTGTCATTCGAATGTAACCTTGGCAGAGAGCTGCAAAGAATACTATGTGGGGGGAGGTGGTGGCTTCCCCCGAGTCCGGGCCGTGGTGAGTCAAGTGAGTCCAAGTGCCTGTGGCTTGTCCCAACACCCAAGGGTGTTCCCGAATGTGATCTAACCCTCTTGTGGTTGCTTTTGGATGCAGATTTGAGTGAGATAATACTTGTCCCTCTTCCTAGTTTAAACTCGGGACTTCTAGCATGCCCCTCTACCCCCTTTTAGTGCTGGAAGTCGGGAGCGGCCCTCAAGTCCCAACTTTCCGTAATTCAACATACTTGGACCCTCAAGTGGGTCTAGCCAGGGGCTTGGGAGCGCGTCACATGGTATCAGAGCTCTGGTGAGTTCGATCCACTTCTTGGGAGTTTGGGATGGCACTCAAGAAGAACCATAAGTAAGCACAAGATTCCTTGTTGGAGGAGCCCGTTGAGGACCGAGTAGTTTCGCCGGAATCAATTAGGGAGGAAGAACCGAGGACCCAGGAGCACCAAGATGAGCCCGAAAGTGAGGAGGAACAAAGGAATTTGGTCATATTCACCCCGAAGCAATTGGAAATCCTCCTCAACATGAATAGGCCTGACTTTGGTGAGTTAGTGGTGGCCCTCAAAATGGGGACTTGCAAGGGTGAAAGGTTTGAACCGGCCAAGCCCAGGAACCCCATTTTGGGGTTAAGTGTAATGCAACTCACACTCCCAAAAGTGGGAGACTTGGAATCCTCCGGTACTCCCAAAAATTCAGAAGATAATTTGAGGGGCCAAATCTCCTTGCATTGGTGCGTTTTTTATATCAATGGAAAAGTCTTGAAGTATAGATCCCCGAAATGGCCTCGCATGGGCCATTTGGACATCTGCAGCCCAAGTTAGGGGCAAAAGAAGGGCCGGGAGTCAAACTGCCAGTTTGACTCTCGACCATTAAAAGTTAGGACTTGACCTCTTTACAACGTTGCCTCAAGGAGTGCGACATGGCGTTGGAAAGCTCTCAACGAGAACTACAACTTTGGTTCAAACCTTGTCCCGATCCGAGTTTGGGGAGAAGAGCTATGAGCGTCCAAAGTCCTAGGACTCCAACCCGGGATAATTTCAGGACTCCAACTTGGGAGTCTCGGGAAAAAGAGCCATTCAGATGTAGCCTTTACGATGAGACGCAGAGAATAATATATGGGGGAAGGTGGTGGCTTCCCTCGAATCCGGGTCGTGGTGAGTTTTGTGTGTCAAAGTGCCTGTGGCTTGTCCCAACACTTAAGGGTGTTCTGGAATGCTAACTAACCCTCGTGTGGTTGGTTTTGGATGCATATTCAAGCTTGATAATCTAGTCCCTCTTCCTAGTCTAATCCCGGGACTTCTAGCACGCCCCTCTACCCCCTTTTAGTGTTGGAAGTCGGAGCGACCCTCAAGTCCCAACTTTCCGCAACTCTACATAATTGGACCCTCAAATGAGTTCAACAAAGGACTTGGGAGTGTGTCACTGACAACTCCCCCATTTCCTTATCTTTTCCGGTTTTGGTGGGTGCATTCTGTTTTGTTTGATCCCTTTCCATTTGGGAAGTTGGTCTAGTTTCCCTTGATGACTACTTGTTCCAACTCCTTTGTGTCCTCTCGTTTTTGTGGGAATGGGTGGCAGATTGGGTGGCGGATGTGTCAGTAAGGCCCCGTGCTACCTTTTCACTCCACGTTGGGGGAGTGCTTGCGAGAACGCTTCCGCTCCAAATTGGAATTCTGGTCATTATGTAGGTTCGGGTAAAATGCCCAAATTGGCAGCATTTCCGGCATTGATTTGAGAGGCTTGAGTATAGGATTCTTTGTAATGTAGTATCCTTCGTGGTTGCCCCTTCCGCCATGGAAGGGATACGAATGTATCCGACGAGCTTGCCGATGTCACAGGTTTTCACCATAGTCATGGGGCTGGCAGGTCTTTTTATGTATGAATCCTCTTGTTCTTTTTCTAGAACTTCTCCAATTTTGTTAGCCATGATAGTGAGAGCTTTTGTGTTTCTGAATTGTTCATGAAGATCTAGGAATTGGACCTTTATTGTGTGCGAGAGTAAGGTCTCAACCCCTTGTACACTAGCGTCAAAGTTTGAAATTTCGCATGGATCTCCCTCTTCTTCATCCCCTCCTGCAGGGTCTGCCGCTTTGTTATCTGAAGTTTCGATTCTTCATTCATTGCACTGCGATTCTTCAACTTGGGCACGGGCTCTCTGCTCCTCGAACGTTACCCTACACGTAACCGCTTTGGGTGAACTCGCTCCTAGACTGATACCATGATAAAACCAATGTATGGGGGGGGGGGCTTGGATTTTGTCAAGAACCCTTCCTTCTGAGTTTTAAGAATTTTAGAAATCAAAGAACCTTGGTTTATAAATTTTAAATCTTGTTCCGGTTCTGGTTCCTTAATATTTTTCAAAAATCAAAAGAACCTCCAGTTTCTAGTTTTCAAAAAAATTCAAAAACACTGGTTATTCTCATGAAAGCACGGGTTTAGGTTAAGTTCTTGGATCCAGTTCTTTAATTTTTGTGGATCCTTACGGGTTAAAATGGATTCTATGATATAAACCTCTGGTCAAGGGTCAGAACTGGTTCTTTGATTTTTGAGAACATGTGGTTAAGGGTTTAAATGTAACCTACCCTTACCCTTAGGCACTGGCTCCAGGTTCCAAAATATGAGAACCTCGGCCACAGTGAACCAGCACCCACCTGTTATGACTCAGTTGTGGATGAAACTCAAGTGAGTTACTACCCAGTTTCATCTTGGTAACCCATTCAATAAGAATTAGGTCTAACATATAGACACGTAGGTAACAAAATAAGGGATTACTAGGCACATAGGATAGTTTATACATAGTACATAGGGGCTGTTTTTACTACCTACCAAGCTGGTAGGTAGTAAATAAACCAACTGAGCTAACCACCATAGTTAGCTAGGGAACTGGAACCTAACAGAGACCTGTTTCCTGCTCACGTATCATCCATCCTTGATGGTGCACTGGTGGGTGCTGGTTCACTGTGGCCGAGAACCTGCACTGCTGGTTTCAAACGCCAATTTATTTCAGAAGTCGCTACTGTACACTATCAGTATCCCGTTCCCGAGACTAAAGCAGGGTCCCACGGTACAGAATTGGACACATCTTCAATTAAATATAGCCCTCGAACACGCATCACCCCAAGAACGTGAAGGTACCGGTGCCGGTTCACGCGGGCCCACATATGAAAGGAATTCGGCACACCCGTCAAGACGCTACTTGGCCCTAGCCCACCACTCCTTTCATTTGCAGCGTTCTTGACCAAAGTATTTCCAACGCGATAGCCTATATTTAGTTAGTCGAACAGGGAGGACGGCATTAACGAGTAAACTTGGTGCCACTATAACTAGTAGAGAATCCCGTCATTCTCCATAACCCAATGCTCCTTTCTTCCTCGGCTTACAACTCAGGTTTCAACCCGCGCGCTCAACATCAGTTCTCAAGACCCCTCTTAACTCCTCCTCTTCTACCGTCTAATAAGTTCCCACAGTTGTAACAGACTTGCGTGAAGTAGTTGTTCTTAGTGTCATGGCTGGAAGTCTTTCACCTCGTGTGCAGCGTGTTGCAGTAGCATTTCTCATTTTACAGTTCGCTCTCTCGTCACTGATGGCTATGGCATCAGACGCCGACCCAGAACAAGACTTTTGTGTAGCCGACTTGGCTAGCGGTACCGTCGTCAACGGTCTCGTGTGCAAGAGCCCTGCAGCCGTCACG
>Ga0116231_10014166_pt1 | contig 10842 bp, 9 predicted proteins | sample S1TSphgellanicum_2_FD_89695 | JGI IMG/M metagenome (GOLD analysis project Ga0116231, IMG submission 89695) | Host-associated microbial communities from peat moss isolated from Minnesota, USA - S1T2_Fd - Sphagnum magellanicum MG | ecosystem: Host-associated > Plants > Peat moss > Unclassified... | reverse complement strand
TACTGAAGCCAATATTCGGGAAACGAGCATGACCGCGCTTGAAGATCCCTTTTCCAGGCTGATTACCGCGCTAGAACCTTGGCTGGGACAGATTGTGATTATCGGCGGGTGGGCTCATCCACTGTATCGCCGACACCCTGACGCGCAGCAACTGGATTATTCGCCACTGACAACCATCGACACCGAAGTGGCATTGCCCCGCAGTCTTTTGACCTGCCAGCCCGATCTTCGGGCAAGGCTGCTTACGGGTGGATTCACGGAGGAATTCCTTGGAGACGACCATCCGCCGGCAACCCACTATCACTTGGCCTCGGAATCAAGCGGATTTTACGTCGAGTTCCTGACTCCACTGATCGGCAGTGAATACAGCCGAAAGCATAAACGAAAGACTACGGTTGAGATATTGGGTGTCGCATCGCAGCAGTTACGTTATATCGAGATTCTCCTCCAACATCCCTGGACAATCAACTTTCCATCAGATGGAGTCGCCCGCCAGATCAATGTGGCGAATCCGGTCGCGTTCATCGCTCAGAAAGTGCTCATTCATCGAAAGCGGGGACGGGAGGATCGGGCCAAGGACATTCTGTACATTCACGACACCTTTGAGGTTTTCGGCGCAAGGCTGCCTGAACTGCGTAACCTTTGGCAAAGTTCGGTGACTCCCCAATTACACAAGCGTGATGCCGCGAGGGTGGCGAGAGCAGCGGACGTACTCTTCGCCGAACTGACTGACGACATTCGCCGAGCCTCGCAGATTTCGGTAGAACGGCGCCTGACCCCAAATGCGCTCCGCGAAGCATGTCGCTATGGGTTCATGGAAGTCTTTGGGTGGTAAGGCAATTTTCCAATCAATAGAAAACGCACAATCCACCCGTGGACCATTAAATAGAAATAACTTAACTGGTGCGGATGAGAGGACTTGAACCTCCACTTCCTTGCGAAAACTAGTACCTGAAACTAGCGCGTCTGCCAATTCCGCCACATCCGCATGTGAGGTAGGACGAACACCATTGTAATCTACGTGCTACCATCACCCGCAAGCGCATGCTCCGATATCTTGCATTATTCTTTCTTTCCTGTAGTTTCGGTCTGCTTTCGGCCGCCGAACCGGTCCGCCTGATTCTGGACACAGACATCGGCAACGACGTGGACGATGCGCTGGCGCTGGCCATGATTCACAGCCTGGAAAATCGCGGAGAAGTGCGTTTGCTGGCCGTCACCATCACCAAAGACAACCGCTATGCCGCTCCCTATGTCAATCTGGTCAACACCTATTACGGCCGCGCGGACATTCCCATCGGCATGGTGCATCATGGCAAGGCGCCGGAAGATGCGCCCATGCTGCGCGTGCCCGCGGAAAAACGCGATGCGCAAGGCCATCTCCTTTATCCGCATACGCTGACTGACGGATCGATGGCGGCCGACGCCGTAGAGCTGCTGAAGCAGGTTCTGAACCAGCAGCCGGACGCCTCCGTCACCATCGCGCAGATTGGTTTCAGCACGAATCTGAGCCGCCTGGTTGCGACCGAGGACGGTCTGGCGCTGGTGAAGCGCAAGGTGAAGCTGCTGTCGGTGATGGGCGGCAATTTCGAGAAACCCGAGCCCGAATACAACATCAAGACCGACCCCAGCGCCGCAAAGGCCCTGTTCAAGGACTGGCCCACCCCCATGGTCTTCAGCGGATTTGAAGTCGGCCTGCGCATCACTTATCCGTACGAAAGTATTTTGAAAGACTTTGACTGGACGGCGCACAATCCAGTGGTGGACGCCTACAACATTTACGTCGGCAAGGCGGAGGATCATCCTAACTGGGACTCCACCGCCGTGCTTTATGCCATTCGGCCGGAGCGCGGCTACTTTGAACTTTCCCAGCCGGGCACCGTGACTTTGGGGCCAAAGCACATCACCGTCTTTTCGCCGCAGGCTGACGGACTGGCGCGTTATCTGATTCTGAAAGCCGACCAGGTGGAGCGCATCAAGGCCGTCATTGCGGACTTGACCAGCGAACCGCCGCAGCCCGCGCTGCCGCAAAACAGCACGCAGCGGGTAGTCTTCTAGACTTGTTCGCTAAAATCAAAGAATGCCCGCCACCACAGTTGCCGCGACTGCAACGGAACCTATTCGCAGCCCATTTCTGGTCGTACTGATCGCCTGGCTTGTTCCCGGAGGAGGACACCTCCTGCTGGGCAAACGCGGGCGCGCGCTGCTGATTTTTGCCTCCGTCGTGCTGTCGTTCTTGTTCGGCGTGCTGATGCGCGGTCCTTTGTTCCAGCCTTCCGGCGGAGCGGACGTTCTTTCGAAGCTTATTCAATACGGCGGTTTTCTGGGCGATCTGGCGGCCGGCGTGCCTTATCTGCTGGTTTCCTTTTTCGGCTACGCCCCGCCTGATTCGGCCAGCCATGTGGCCGATTACGGATCGAAATTGATTGTCGCCGCCGGCCTGCTCAATATACTCGCCATGGTGGACGCCTACGAAATCACCACGCGCCAGAAGGACTAAACATGACCTTGAATCTCGACCATTTTGAAACCTCGCTGCTCTTTGCCCTCGTCTCCAGCGTCGTGCTGGGCATTGTCACCAAACGGACCACGGATGAGCGCGTGAAATACGGTCTCTATTGCTTCGCCTGTTTCATGGCCGCGCTGTTCGGCATTGGCTGGTTTATGCGCATTCTTCACGGCTGACATGAAAACGTTTTACATAGAAACTTTCGGCTGCCAGATGAACGCCCACGATTCTGAAAAAGTGGTGGGCACGCTTCTTGAAAAGGGCTACAGCCAGGTGGACGAAGCAGCCGACGCGGAGCTGGTGCTTTACAACACCTGCAGCATTCGCGACAAGGCTGAGCAAAAGGTGTTTCACCGGCTGGACACGTTCAAGAAGCTGACAGGCAAAGGGAAAGTTTTCGGCGTGCTGGGATGCGTGGCGCAGCAGGAAGGCGAGAAGATTTTCGAACGCGCGCCGCATGTCAGTCTGGTGGCCGGTTCGGCCAGCTACACCAAGCTGCCCGAACTTCTGGTCCAACTGGAGAACGGCAACAAGCGCGTCACGGGACTGAGCCTGGATACCAGTGAGCCTTTCGATACGCCCTACACGCGCCGCGATAATCCGCACCGCGCCTACATCACCATCATTGAAGGCTGCGACAAGTCATGCGCTTATTGTGTTGTTCCCTTCACGCGCGGTCCGGAGCGCAGCCGCACCAGCCAAAGCGTTTTGAAGGAAGCTTGTTCGCTGATGGAACTCGGCTACACCGAGGTTCAGTTGCTGGGCCAGAACGTCAACAGCTATCGCGATCCGTCGGAAGCCGGCCTGGATTTCGCGCAGCTTTTGCGGAAGACCGGCGAACTGCCGGGCATGCGGCGCGTGCGCTTCACCACGTCTCATCCGCGCGATTTCGTCAAGCCCATCGTGGACGCCATTGAAGACAACGAGACGCTTTGCAATCACGTTCATTTGCCCGTGCAATCCGGCTCCACAACGGTGCTGAACCGCATGCAGCGCCTCTATTCCCGCGATCTTTATTTGCGCTGCATTGAATGGATGAAGAACGCGCGCCGCGATATTGCGATTACCACCGATATTATTGTCGGCTTTCCCGGCGAGACGGAATCGGACTTCATGCAGACCGTGGAAATGGTGGAACAAGTGGAATATGACGCGATGTTTATTTTCAAGTATTCGCGGCGTCCCAACACACCAGCCCTGCAATACGACGATCAAATTCCGGAGGAAGAAAAGACCCGCCGGTTCAATTTTCTGACGGAACGCCAGCGCGCCGTCCAGATCAAGCGCAACGCGAGATATGTGGGCAGCACGCACCAGGTTCATGTGGAAGGTTATAACCTGGCGACGGCGCAATGGATTGGCAAGACCACGCAGCATAAAACTTTGAATTTCATGGATGCGAAATTGCCCGCGCCGCGAAACGGTGAAACGCTGGTGGGACAATACCTGAATGTTCTGGTAACGCGTTCGTCGCCAAACAGTCTGGCGGGCGAAAGCGCGGGGAGGCAATAGATGGAAGTTGAAATGAAAATCCGCGGTCTGATGATGGACCCGATGACCAACATGCCCATTGTCGTTCTGAAAGACATGTCGGGCGATTCCGTTTTGCCTATCTGGGTGGGCATCTACGAAGCTAACGCCATCGCTTTGGAAATTGAGAAAGTGAACACGCCCCGGCCGATGACGCATGACCTCATCAAGGTCCTGCTGATGGGCCTGGAAGCGTCCATTCGCAAGGTGGTCGTCAGCGAACTGAAGGACGACACTTTCTATGCGCTGATCTGGCTGGAGAGCAACGGGAAGCTGATGAGCGTGGATTCGCGCCCCAGCGACGCTCTGGCGCTGGCGCTGCGTCACGATTGCCCTATTTACGTGGATGAAAAGGTTCTGCAAACCTCGAAGAATTCGGCCACTGTTTCCGACAAGGTAAACAATGAAGAGCTGAAGAAGTGGCTGGAAAATCTGAACGACGAGGATTTGGGCCGCTACAAAATGTAAAAAAGCCCCGGAGATTTGGTCTCCGGGGCTTTTTCAGTCTGAACCGCTATGATCTCTTCTTCCTGCCAGTCTTGGCGGGTGCCGTGGTTTGCACGCCCGGAATGGTGGGATCTTTAAACGTCAGCATGTAAGGATCTTTAGTGTAGCTTTCGGCAACGCCGGAGAACGGCAGCTTGTCGCCCACCTTGATCTTGGCCGCTTCGGTATCCTTCAGCGGAGTGGTGAACAGAATGGTGGCGTCCGGAACCGCCGGATCTTCCACTGCCAGAACCACCTTCGACGGATCGGCTGAAATGACGGTGCCGGTGAAGTTCAGGGAACTGCCGGGAATTTCAGCGCCTTCCACACTGTCCTTGAAGTAAGCCGCGCCCGTATCGCTCTTCAACTGCGATTCAACGGCGTACCAGATTTTGAAGGCCGGGTCGGAATCGATGCGCGCCTGAAGCTTCGCCGCCTGCGCGTTGGCTAAATCCTGGGCGCTGGTGATCGTGAATCCGGGAGGCGGCAGAGCCATCGTCTTGGCCTGATCCAGAATTGGCTGGGAACCGTCGGCGCTGCCATGGAAATCTTTATAAGCGGTGTTGAAATACTTCAGCAGCGTCGCCCTGGTGTCGGCGGGGACGGCCGACGCTCCCGAATATTGAGCCGCGCGCGCATATTCGAACAAGCCGTCTGGAATCTTCTTGGTGTCTTTGGTCTCCATCAACAGACGTCCCAACTGGACGGAGATGGTGCCCTGATCCGGATTGGCGGCCAAACTGGCGCGATATTCAGCTTCGGCCGTCGCCACATCCTTCTTCGATACAGCCACCCAGGCCAGCGCGTTGTGGCCCATGGAGATGGCACCCGCTTTGAATTTCGCCCAGTTTTCGGCAGTCATGTTGGCGGGCTTCTTGGAATCCGCAAATGTGGCGTCGGCACCCGCGACGGTCGCCTTGCCGGCACTTTCCACTGTGCTCAGCAAATCGGGAGACGGGCTGGTGCCGCCGACAATCGGCCCCCACAAGGAGATGTAGTAATTGGGAAGGAACGCGGTGGGATCTTTTTTCAGCTCCTCAACGCACTTGTCAATCAGCGGCTGGCGCTGGGTGGGGTCAGTGGGAGCCAGCGCCTGCAGGGTGGCCACGAAAAACTGAAGCCTTTCCGGAGCGTAATCGCTGGTGGGGTATTTGTCCTGCCAGGTATTTAATAACTGAAGGCGCGCTTTTGGATCGGCCGTCTGCGTGATTTTAAGAAACAAATCATACTCGTCCTTATCCTTATAATTCTTGGTCGCGGGCTGCGCGGCAGGGGCCTGGCCAAAAGCCGCCGGGGCGCCGGCGAAGCTAACAAGCAGAGCGAAGGCTCCAGCGGCAAAGACCGGACGGCCCGCTTTTCGAAAACAAAAATTCACTACAACCTCCCTGACAGGAATTCTACGTTTCATGATTGGTATTGGTAAGAACTTTTCGCAGTCTGCTCTTCGAATTTTCCGTGCGACCCGGCACCGCTCAAGACCTGATTGCGCAAGCTGGAGTATAACGAACTCGTCAAACCCCCCGCAACATTCTTCAATGATTTAGATACCAGGGTGTGCAAAGTTGTTCCGGGGCACACAGGTTATAAACCGTTAAACTTCCATAACCATATTGCATGCTATCATCCACTCTTCCATGCGCATAGTGGATCTGGCGGTCATCGCCGCTTATTTGCTGTTCATCACCTGGTTCGGCGCGCGCTTCAAGGAAAAACAAGGATCGCTTAAAGATTATTTCCTGGGCGGGCGCGGCGCTCCCTGGTGGGCTATCGCCTTTTCCATCGTGTCGGCGGAGACCAGCACGCTCACCGTCATCGGCACTCCGGCGCTTTCCTTCGGCGGCAATTTTACGTTTCTCCAGCTCATTTTGGGCTACCTGCTGGGCCGCATCGTCATCTCCACTTTGTTCCTTCCGCAATATTTTCGCGGCGAAATGTTCACCGCCTATGAATTGATGCAAAGGCGGTTCGGGAAACGCATCCGCAAATTTACCGCGGGCATCTTCTTGGTCCTGCGCGCGCTGGCCGAAGGCGTTCGCGTGTTCGCCGTTTCCACCGTGGTTTCCATCGTGCTGGGCACGGGCGAACTGCTCTCCATCTTCATGATTGTCTGCCTGACGCTTTTTTATACGTTTGAGGGCGGCATGACGGCGGTGATCTGGACGGACGTGGTCCAGATGTTCCTTTACGTCGGCGGCGCGCTGGCCAGCTTCTTCCTGATGCTACACATGATTCACGGCGGCTGGCCGCACGTGCTGACGCTGGGCGAGGCCGCGCATAAGTTTAAGATGTTCGATTTTCGGTTCTCGTTCACCAGCGAATTTTTCCTGCGCAAATACAGCTTCTGGGGCGGGCTGCTGGGCGGGTGTTTCCTGACCACCGCCAGCCATGGAACCGAGCAGCTTCTGGTGCAGCGCCTTCTGGCCGCGCGCAACGAACGGGAAAGCCGGCTGGCGCTTTTTTCCAGTTGGGTGGTGGTGATGTTCCAGTTCACTTTGTTCCTGATGGTGGGCGTGCTGCTGTTCACGTTTTACAGCGATAACACCATAAAGCCGCCGGCGGTGATGGACAAAATCTACCCGGCGTTCATCTGGAGTTATTTGCCCACCGGTCTGGCCGGACTGGTGATTGCCGCCATCCTGGCCGCCGCCATGTCGAACCTGAGCGCGGCGCTGAACGCAATGGCATCCACCACCATCATGGATTTTGTGAAACCGTTGCGGCCCGCTTTTGCGGACGCGAAGCTATTGCAACTGGCAAGGTGGGCCACCATTGTTTGGGGCGGTATTTTGTTTGGCATTGGCCTCTTGGCCCGGCATGTGACCAGCGTTCTGGAAGCCGGCCTTTCCATTGCGTCTGTCCTGTATGGCGCGCTGCTGGGAGTGTTTCTGCTGGGCGTGCTGACGAAGAAGCCTGGCGAATGGGCGGCCATCATCGGCATGAGCGCCGGTCTGCTGACGACAATCATCCTGCAGCATTTTGTCGCCTACACCTGGTTTGTCATTTCCGGATCGCTGGTTACGCTGGCAGTCGGCTATCTGGCCGGTTTCTTTTTCCCCTCAGAAGCGCAAATATGACCCAACCTAAACCCACCCTTCTGCGCGCGCTTGGTCTTTGGAGCGCCGTGTCCATCGTCATTGGAACTGTCATCGGCAGCGGCGTTTTCCTGGTCCCTTCCACGATGATCAGCAGATTAGGTTCGGTTCCCATGCTGTTCGTGGTCTGGGTGGTCGCTGGTCTGCTCAGCCTGTTCGGCGCGCTGACCTATGCCGAACTCGCCGCGGCCATGCCCGAAGCCGGCGGCGAGTACGTTTACCTCAGCGCCGCTTATGGCCCCTTTTGGGGCTTTCTTTACGGCTGGACACAATTCTGGGTGGCCAAGAGCGGTTCCATCGCCACGCTGGCCGCCGGTTTTTATATTTATCTTTCCGCGTTCGTGCCCGCGCTTGCGCAGACGGTGGTGGTGCTTCCCTATCACATCGGGCCGGGCGGCAGTTTCCTCGAAATTCATTACGGACAGCTTGTGGCCATTGGCGTCATTCTGTTTCTGGCCGCCATCAATTACATCGGCGTGCGCGCCGGCGGCAATGTGCAGGTTCTGGTGACCGCCGCGAAAATGCTGGGCATCGCGGCCGTGATTGGCGTCGGCCTGTTTTGCGGACGCGGTGACGCAGCGCACTTCACGCAGCACATTCCCGCCGTTACCGGCATTGCGGGCTTCTTTGCAGCCATGGTGGGCGCGCTGTGGGCCTACGATGGCTGGAACAACGTCAGCATGGTGTCTTCCGAGATTCAGGACCCCGGACGAAATCTTCCCAAGTCGCTGATCTATGGCACGGGCGCGGTGATTTTCACCTACCTGCTGATCAACGTCGCTTATTTCTACGTGCTCACTCCGCGGCAAGTGGCTGACAGCCATCGTTTGGCCGCCGATATGATGACCTTCCTCTATGGCAGTTGGGCGGGAAAAGCCGTCAGCATCGCGGTTTTAACTTCCATCTTCGCCGCATTGAACGGCTCGATTCTTTCCGGAAGCCGCGTTCCCTACGCCATGGCGCGCGACGGGCTTTTCTTCAAAAATATGGCGACGGTTGAGCCGAAATTCAGGACACCCGGCAACGCCATGATCTGGCTGAGCCTGTGGTCTTGCATTGTTGTGCTGAGCGGCTGGTATGACGATCTTTATAACTTCGTTATATTCGGGAGCTGGATTCTTTATTTAATGACTGCCGCATCGGTATTTGTTTTGCGCCGAAAGCAGCCGAATTTATCAAGACCGTACCGGGTATTGGGATACCCGCTTGTGCCAGTACTTTTCGTTGGTGTGGCGGCGCTGCTGCTTGTGAACACGCTGCACGACCGGCCGCGGGAATCGCTGATGGGCCTGTTTTTAATGGCGTTGGGCGTGCCTTTCTATTTTTATTGGAAACGCCAAGCGGCCGCGCGAACGGAATGAAATTCGGCTGAATTTCCGCAATAATTTGGTACTACTAGAACCCCAAAAGCGCCACACTGGGTCTCTATTACCTTGAAATGATGTTCGTCAACTGCGTAAACTTCGAACTAAATCAAAGCGGAACAATTTCTGAAACAGTCCGCCGTCGATTTAAACCAAGATTCACAAAGGGGGCGGCATTTGGACGTGGATAAAATGCTCGCCGAGCTGCGGCTCGAGCGGGAGCAGATAGAAGAGGCCATCCTGACTTTAGAGCGTCTGGCGCGCGGCCGGGGCCGGCGCAGAGGCCGACCGCCAGGCTGGCTGAAAGATGCCGGCGGCGGACCGACTGACTCCGGCGAAAATTCAACGGAAGAAAGCAGCACCCGAAATCTCTCGTTCGTTCCGGAACCGCGCCGCCGAGGCCGTCCGCCGGGCAGCGGCAATAAGGTCAAGCAAATGCTTGCGCAGGCGATGGAAGGTTAGTTTTTAGGTCCAACACTCTCAGAACGCCCGGCCAGCGGCTTCACGGCTGGTCCACCGCACACGCCAACCCCGGTATTCAAAAGCGCATTTAGCAGGTTGAACAGAACTGCATACACAACCTGCTCCGAGATGGGCTGCCGCCCTGGCATGCGGAATGTGCCTGGCAATTCCTTGGCAATCTGGAGCTTTACAGCATGTGGCAAGGGCCGTCCAGCGCGGTCCTTGGTGTTGGCGAGCGAAAGAGGAGTCTGCAGAATAGCGCCGTTCTTGCCGTCAACATAAAACTGGCAGCGCGAAAACCACCCCAGGTTGCCGGGGTCCGCTGCGTCGAAGAGCAGGAGCGGCGCCTGCCGGTCCTGGGCCTGAAGCTCAATCGACATCACACGCGCGCGGTCGTCAATTTTATATTCGAAGCCTGCCTGTTTTGCGATATTGCCCACGAATTCCGGGTCAATTTCCAGCAATAAATATTTGTCGGGACCAGCTTCCAGCACTTGCATCTGCTCTACAATCCTAGCTTGTTTGCGCCGCGGAATGCGGGCAAATGAAGCAAAACCACGATCAATTCCGGATCGAACCGCGGAGCTAGAGCGAATCGCCAATCGCGTCCAGCAGGAAGTCCACTGCGGCATCGTCAGCCAGCGGACCCATCACGCCGATGCGCAAAATCTTGCCCGCGAACTGGCCCAGGCCGCCGGCAATTTCAATCCCGTGGCTGGCCATCAGCTTTTCGCTGAGCGCGGCGGGGGTTATGGAAGAGGGCGTGGTCACGGTGCTGAGATGCCACAATCGCTCAGCCGGATTCTTGACGACGGGCGTGAATCCCAGCTTTTCCAAACCCGCCACCAGCCGCAAACCAGCCTTGCGATGGCGCTCCCAGCGGTTGCGCAGACCTTCTTCTTCCACCACGGCGAGACCTTGATGCAGCGCGTAAAACAGCGGCGGAGCGGGAGTGTGATGGTAGGCATGCGGCGGCTCATAATACTTGGCGAGAAGGCGCAGGTCCAGATACCAGGTGTCGGTTTCATCGGTGCGCGCTTCCAGAATGCTCCAGGCTTTGGGGGAAATGGAAATCGGGGACAAGCCGGCCGGGCAGCTTAGGCCTTTCTGAGCGCAACTGTAGGCAATGTCGATGCCCACCGCATCCAGTTCCACGGGCATCGCGCCCAGCGATGTGACGCAGTCGGCAATCACCAGCGCGCCGAACTTTTTGGCAATGGGCGCAATGGCGCGGCCCGATTGGTAAGCGCCGGTGGACGTTTCGGCCTGCACGAAGGCGACGACATCGGGCTTTTCGCGCTCGATAAATTCGGAGGCTTCGGCTTCGGTGAAAACTTCGCCCCAGGCTTTGTCGCAGCGCACGACATTGGCACCGTGGCGCTGGCCCATGATGGCGATG
>Ga0116231_10014165_pt1 | contig 10843 bp, 12 predicted proteins | sample S1TSphgellanicum_2_FD_89695 | JGI IMG/M metagenome (GOLD analysis project Ga0116231, IMG submission 89695) | Host-associated microbial communities from peat moss isolated from Minnesota, USA - S1T2_Fd - Sphagnum magellanicum MG | ecosystem: Host-associated > Plants > Peat moss > Unclassified... | reverse complement strand
GACATACCTCTAGTGTACCAGTTATCGTGCCATCGGTAAACGCTGGGTAGCTATGTATGGTTTGGATAACCGCTGAAGGCATCTAAGTGGGAAGCCGTCCTCAAGATGAGTGCTCTTAGGTTGTGGCAAGACTAGCCGCTTGATAGGCATCCGGTGTAAGTATAGTAATATATTCAGCCAAGATGTACTAAAAACCAAATTCTTAAGCTATTTTAAGTTTTAATACTTTTAATTTCGGTGTTTATAGCATAATGGAACCACATCATTCCATTCCGAACATGATTGTGAAACATTATTGCGGTGAAAATACTTTAGGAGGAATCCTTTGGAAAAATAACTCAATGCCGAAATTTTTTAATTTTTTCTTCAATAATTATTTCTATCTTAGGTCTTGACAATTTTAAAATTTTTTTATAGAATTTTCTAAAACGCTTGTAAAGAAATACCTAAAGAAATTTTTGGAGTAGCTTTTAGGCTCTTGTTTTTTTTCTTTATCGTTTTTTCTTTATTCTTTTGTTGAAAAATCAAAATCAAAATAAAAATAAAATAATAAAAATATGAAATTCAATTCTCTTCTTTCGAATTCTGGTTCAAAAACCGTAGTAGTTTCGATTTTTGAAGAAAAATTAAAAGAAAATATTCAAAAAATTTCTTTTCGGCATGTTTTAGGTGGAAATCGTAGTAAAATTTTTGAGAGAGGTTCACTTTCTATTACAGCTTCTTTTTTAAATTATTATCTAGTTTGGAAGGAATTAGGTCTAAACCAATTTTCTGCTGTTAATACTTATTTAATGTTAGAGTCAGCGAAACGTTTAGAATCAGAAAAAATCAATTATTTTTTTGATAATTCTTTTCCAATCGAGTTAAGTCGGACTTTAAATTTCACGGAAAATCTTTTACAATTATCTAATCAAAAAATTTTTAACATTCACGGAGGATCTATTTCTAATTATGGTAACGATCTTTATTTAATTGAAATTTTATTAGAGAAAATAGGAAATACCATTAAAAATTATCTAGTCTATTCTATTTTTATAGGGTTAATTTCTTTTATTTTGTCAAAAGCGATAAAAGAAAAAATCGATTTCAAATCTCTTTTTTTAAAAGCAATCAAAAAGGTTCAATCTGAAATTCGATTAATTTCTCAAAGAACAGTTATTCAAAAACTTCAAAAATTTTTTGAAGAATACTTTGGAGCTTTTTGTATTCTTTTACTTTTTAGCACTCTAGCCTTTAAACATTTATATTATCTTCGAACAGTTGAAGAAGAGCGTGTTCGACAAGAACTTTTTCGAAGAGGTGCACAGATTTTTACAATAATAACAAAAAGAGCCATTGAACATAAGAAAGAATTAATAAAAAAACAAATTCAATTCTTTAAGAACGAACAATTAGGCCTGATTAAAAAATTTTGGATAGATGCGAAACAAGGGCTCATCAGCAAATGGCCTAACTTAGAGAAAACTCATTTTTCTAAAGTAACTCCAAAAGGAATAGAATTTGATGAATTTCAACGTCAGAAAGATTATCAAGATCGACTAGAAAAATATTATGAAAATTGGGAAAGAGAAAAAGAAGAATCAATGAAAAAGAATATAGCTAGAGAGATTGAAAGAGCTGGAATTCAATCCCCAGAAACTCTTGAAAGAAAAATGGAAACAATAGCAGAGAGTCTTAAAACAAATGACTTAGAAATTATTCGAAATAATATTCTGAAAGAAGCAAAGAGATTTAATCGCGAGAAAAAATAGAACAAATGAAGGAAAAAAAAAGAAGGAAAGAATTGAAAATTTCAATTCTTTCCTTCTTTTTTTTTCCTTCAATCCAATTAGCCAACAATAACTGGTGCAGTTACAGCTAAGTCTAATGGGAAGTTGTGCGCGTTACGTTCGTGCATAACTTCAATACCTAAGTTAGCTCTGTTTACAATATCAGCCCAAGTGTTAATCACACGACCTTGGCTATCAACGATAGACTGGTTGAAATTGAAACCGTTTAAGTTGAATGCCATTGTACTGATTCCTAAAGCTGTTAACCAGATACCTACTACTGGCCAAACTGCTAAGAAGAAGTGTAATGAACGAGAGTTGTTAAAACTTGCGTATTGGAAAATTAAACGACCAAAGTAACCATGTGCAGCTACGATGTTATAAGTTTCTTCTTCTTGACCAAATTTGTAACCATAGTTAGTAGATTCACCTTCAGCTGTTTCACGAATTAAAGAAGAAGTTACTAAAGAACCGTGCATTGCTGAGAATAAAGATCCCCCAAATACACCTGCAACACCAGCCATATGGAATGGATGCATTAAGATGTTGTGTTCAGCTTGGAATACTAACATGAAGTTAAATGTTCCAGAAATCCCTAAAGGCATACCATCAGAGAAGCTTCCTTGTCCAATTGGGTAAATTAAGAATACTGCTGAAGCAGCTGCTACTGGAGCAGAGAAAGCTACGAAAATCCATGGACGCATACCAAGACGGAAACTTAATTCCCATTCACGACCTAAATAACAAGCAACACCTGTTAAGAAGTGTAAAACAACTAATTGGTAAGGACCACCGTTGTATAACCATTCATCAACAGAAGCAGCTTCCCAAATTGGGTAGAAATGAATACCAATAGCATTTGAGCTTGGGATAATAGATCCAGTAATAATATTATTTCCGTATAATAAAGAACCAGCTACAGGTTCACGAATACCGTCAATATCAACTGGTGGTGCAGCGATGAATGCGATAATAAAACAAGTTGTAGCAGTTAAAAGTGTTGGAATCATTACTACACCGAACCATCCGATGTATAAACGGTTTTCTAAACTAGTAATCCAAGAACAGAAGCGTTCCCAGATATTTAGGCTTTCATATTTTTCTAAAGTTGCTGTCATATTTTCCCTCTTCCAATCTTTATTATAATGTACGAAAATTTTTGAATTCCCAACTTCGAAAATTCAAAAGCAACCAAAAAGAAATGTTATAATAGCAACAAATCTAACATTTTTTCTTTTAAAAGCATGAAAATTTTTAGTATTACTGATTATCAATTTCCTATAATTGGTTGTTTTTCTTTATTTGTAGCTATGATTGCTTATTGGATTAGTTTATATTTTCCTAAAAATCAATTCGTTTTCCAGATAGGGAAAATTTGTATTTTTTTTAGTAACTTTTTATTTGCCTTAACCTTGGGGGCGAGGTGGATTGGGGATGGTTATTTTCCTTTAAGTAATTTATATGAGTCTTTAATTTTTTTAAGTTGGGGAATTTCCTCGATTCATCTTTTTGTTGAATGGAAAACCAAAAGTCGTTTAGTAGGCTCAATTTCAACGCCCATTTTATTTTTTCTTTCTGGATTTTCGAGTCTGACACTTCCAATTGAAATGCAAAAAGCTTTACCATTGGTTCCCTCTTTACAATCAAATTGGTTAATGATGCATGTAAGTATGATGATGATTAGTTATGCAACTTTAATTTTAGGATCTTTACTTTCAATTCTTTATTTAGCCTTTTTTTCTTTTTTATTTCAAAACGAGAAATTCTTTGTTAGCAATAATGAATTTCTTTCGACTCAATTTTCTTCTCAAAATGGATCAAAATTCGCTTTATTAGAAACTGTCGATTTATGGAGTTATAGAATAATTGGATTAGGTTTTCCATTTTTGACGATTGGTATTATTTCAGGTGCTGTGTGGGCAAATGAAGCTTGGGGTTCCTATTGGAGTTGGGATCCAAAAGAAACTTGGGCTTTAATTACTTGGTTAATTTTTGCTATTTATCTTCATTCTCGACTTTTAAAAGGCTGGCAAGGACAAAAAGCGGCGATTTTAGGGTCATGTGGGTTTTTTGTTATCTGGATTTGCTATTTAGGAGTAAATTTTTTAGGCAAAGGATTACATAGTTATGGATGGGTTTTATAGAAATTTTTTTATTATGAAGAAAAGAATTCTTCATAATAAAAAAATTTCAAATTTTAATAAGCTAATCCTAAGCTACGTGTTGTTTCTCCACCTAAATAAACACGAATACTTAAAAAGTCTGTTGGACATGCACTTTCACATCTTTTGCAGCCAACACAATCTTCTGTTCGAGGAGCCGATGCAATCTGACCTGCTCTACAATCTTCCCAAACTACCATCTCAAGAACATCCGTTGGACAAGCTCTTACGCATTGGGTACATCCAATACAAGTATCATAAATTTTTACTGTATGACTCATAAATTTCTCCTAAAACTAATTTTACTCTTCTATTATAGGTGATTCCTTTTTGTATTTCAATTTTTTCTCTCCCCAGGTTGGGTTTGAACCAACGGCCTATCGGTTAACAGCCGACCGCTCTACCGCTGAGCTACTGAGGATTACATTGTTTTATATTATTCTCAAAAATTTTTTCTAATAACAATCTTCCGTTTTTTTTTTAATTTCAAAAATCTTCTTAGTAGAAATTTTTATTAAGAAGATTTTTGAAATTTGAAAAATATAGTTCGTTTTAAACAATACTCAAAATAGCGAATAAAATTCTCAAAATCTATTTCTAATTGAATTTTTCCTCGATTTGTCGAGCTTCCTATCCAACAATTTCTTTTATCGTTAAAAACCCAAATTTGAGTATATGGAAGATAACTCAAGCAAGCTGTTATCATTAAAAGGCCAAATCCAAGATAAATAATTCCAATACTGGGATCATATTTAATTAATAATCCAGTTGAAGGTAAAATTTCAATTAAACGAAAATTTTCAAAAATCAATTCTCCAACATTTTTTTTTGTTAGAAAATTTCCTTCGCTATCATACAGAAAGACAACATTTTGAAGCTGATCAAAAATCAGAGTTTTTGAATTTTCTTTTTGATTAATCGATGTTACCCAAGATTTACCTTGATTTTTTAAGGGAAAAACAGGAACTTCTACAATTTTTTTTGTTGCTTCATTTCTTAGTCTAATTCCTACGATATTCCAATCACTTTGGTAAAAATCAAGATTTTCATATCTTAAAGGATTATTTACAGAAATAGTTTGCTGAGAAGTTTCTCTTCCAAAATTATCTAAAATTGACAAATTCGAATAAAATTGATGAATTCTGTTATTTTCATATTCAACCCAAAAATCATTAACTCGAAGATTAATTTGAGGAATTGAAGTAAACCATCCTATGCGAAGAGGATTTTGAATATGAAAAAGATCTCCTTTTGGTAAAACTTCTTGAGCTTTTAAATTAAAAACTGCTCCGAGGCAGGATCCAAATAAAATTAAAAGTAAACTAAAATGAACCAAAATCGGACTAATTCTTCCAATTAATCCTTTATATCCGTACAGGAAATTTTCTTTTTGATAAATATAAACATTTAAGTCTTGAAGTTTTCCAAGAATTCCTTCCTTTAAATAATAAATCGATTTCAGCTTACTTGAAAATTGTAAATTGACAAAAGAATTTTTTTTTCTTTTAAAAAAAAATTCTTTTGAGGTTAAAAACAGAGGAAATTGACGACTAATTGTACAACTAATTAACGAAATTCCTAAAAGAACTAGTAATGTTAAGAACAACCAATTACTATAAATATGACCTAATCCTAATCTTAAAATAAAATCTGAGTTAATAAATCCGTAAATTGGTTTTGAATAATTTTCTAGATAAAAAGTCAAAGGCTCATCTTGTTCAATAAATGAGCCAAAAGAGCTTGTTATTGCTACTAAAGCTAAAATTAAAATTCCAAATTTGAGGTCACTAACAATTTTCAAAGAGTTTTTGAATTGAAAAATTTTCATAAAAAAGAAAAAACTATTTCGTTATATACAATAAATTAAGATGAAATTGTTAATTTCCAACGTCCTTTTTTTCTACGATTTTTTAAAACTTTTCTTCCATTTTTTGTTGCTAATCGAGCTCGAAATCCTGAGGTTTTTATTGCCTTTTTTTTTCGTCCATTTAATGTATGTTTTGACATTTTTTTTGAAATTTGAATTAGTTCATTGGATTCTTTAATGAATAGTATAGCATACATGAGAGAATTTGATCGAACATTAAAGTGAATGATTGAAATGCTTGAATATTGTATTCCACTAAAGGATTTTGCTGTCCGTATGCGCGCCAATTGATTGTTTCTCTTATATAACTCATTCGATCAAGATGTTCGGTCCAAGAAAAATCAATAATTGAAAGAAGAGTCGTTCCTTGGTTTTTTTCAAAAAAATTCTTTTGATAAAAATTTGATTCTTGAAATTTTAAATCTGTGCTAATCCAAATTTCTTTGTATAAATTTTTTTTGATAAATTTTTCAGTTTCTCCAAAAGACCAAAAATATGAATCAAATGTTTTTTCTAATTGAGCAAAAATTTCAAAAAATTTCCCACTTTTTTGTCCTTTTTCAAATTGATGATCTAAAAAATTTTCTGAATATCGTAAGATTAATTCTTTCAAAATTTTTTCTGAAAATAGTTGATTCCGAGCTTCAAATAATTGTTTTCTTTGATTATTTAAAATTTCATCGTATTGAAAAACATTTTTTCGTAATTCGTAGTTATAAATTTCGACTTTTTTTTGAGAATTTTCTAAAGTTTTGGTTAGTAATTCTGATTCTAATGGAAGATCTTTGTCTTGAATCAAATAGTCGATCCATCGTTTAATACTTTCTCCTCCAAAAACTTTAATCAAATCGTCTTCTAATGAGACAAAAAATTGGGAGCTTCCTTCATCTCCTTGTCGACCCGCTCTTCCTCTTAATTGATCATCAATTCTTCTTGTTTCATGACGTTCGGTTCCTAAAACAAATAATCCTCCTAATTCTTTTACAAGTTGGTTTTCAGATTTCCAAAGAGGAAAAATTTGTTGATAAAAAGAATCATATAAGAGTTTTAATGAAGTCAGACAAGTTTCGAGAGAAAAAGGAAGAGTTTGAATATCATTTTCTAAAACAGAGAAATCTTTTTTTTCTGCATATTCTTCAAAAATTTTTTCAATTAATTCTTGAATTTCTTTTTGGTTTTTTTCCACTTTTTTTTCAAGAATCAATTCCGAAATTTTTTGTTTTACACTAAACATCGGATTTCCTCCTAAAATAATATCGGTTCCTCGTCCCGCCATATTGGTTGCAATTGTAATTGCTTTTCGTTTTCCAGCTTGAGCTATAATTTCACTTTCTCTTAATACATTTTCTGGTTTTGCATTTAAAACTTGATGCGGTAAGTTTGAGAGACGAAATAAATCCGACAAGAATTCTGATTTTTCGACACTTGCTGTTCCAATTAATAAAGGTTGACCTCTTTCAAAACAATTTTTAGCTGTTGCTAGTACAGATTTCCATTTCGCTAATTCTGTTTGATAAACCAAATCTGACAGATCTTTTCGTGCTAAGGGTTTTTCCGTTGGAATAACTATAACATCTAAATTATAAATATCTTGAAATTCTTTTTCAGTAGTTTTTGCTGTTCCTGTCATTCCTGCTAATTTTGGATATAAAGGGAAAAAATTTTGATAAGTAATAGCACTTTTCGTTTTTGTTCCCCCGCCTAAATCAACTTTTTCTTTCATCTCAACTGCTTCATGAATTCCCAAGCTCCATCGTCGATCTGCCATAATTCTTCCCGTGAATTCATCAACAATTAAAACTTTATTATTTAAAACTATATAATCTTTATTTAATTTAAAAATATATTGAGCTTTCAATGCATTTAAAATTTCTAAAATCCAAGGATCCTCAGCATCATATAAACTTTTTTTTCCTAATTTTTCTTTCGCTTTTTTATATCCCTTTTCTGTTAGTTGAATTTCTCTTCTTTTTTCATCAATTTGGAAATCTTTTTCTTCTTCAAGAATATTCGCAATAACTTTAGCTAAATATAATTTATTAATATTCGTTTTTCCTTGAAAACTTGATAAAATTAAAGGAGTTCGAGCTTCATCAATAAGAATCGAATCGATTTCATCAATTACGCAATAATCAAAAGGACGCTGAACCATATCTTTTTTGTAATAAGCCGAACTATCTCTTAAAAAATCAAATACTAATTCAGAATTGGTTACATAAGTAATATCAGAATTATAGCTTCTTTTTTTTTCACTTAAAGAGCTAGTGCTTTTTACTAAGCCTGAAGTTAAACCTAATCCCGAATAAATTTTTCCCATCCATTTTTGATCTCTTTCTGCTAAATAATCATTGACTGTTACTACATGTACTCCTTTTTTTGATAAAGCATTTAAAGAAATTGCTAAAGTTGAAGCTAAGGTTTTTCCTTCTCCAGTTTTCATTTCGACGATTTTTCCTTGATGAAGAAAAAATCCTGCCAGAAATTGGGTGTCAAAGTGCCTTAATCCTATTTCTCGAAATGAAATTTCTTGGACAAGTGCAAACCATTCAACTAAGAGATTTTCTAAAGGTTCTTTTTTTGATCGTTTTTGAATTTTTTCAATTTGCGAATTTAATTCTTCTTTTGTTTTTTGACGTAATTGATTTGCTTCAACTTTAATTTCTGAAATAAATTTTTTCATTTTTTTTTTTAGAGTAATAAAATCAAGACATGACACTGATGACAATTCAAATTTCTTAGAAAGAAATCAAAAAACCTATCTTTATAATTGATACATTGTTATTATAAATCAATAGAACAAAATCTACTATTCAAAAAATGAATCAAAAGATAGAAATGAATGACCAAAAATAACTCTATACAATTGTCAATTTGGTTGAATTTTGTGAAGTTAGGAAAAAAAGTTTTGAAAGGATTTCAATTGTCCCTCAAAAATTTTCAGTTGAAATATCCAAATTTTTCTCAACCAATTCAATTAACCTTTATTTATTTTTTTGCTTTTATAGACTTAATTTATTCTGTATTAAATACGGTTTTCTCTTTAGGCTATTTTCCCGAAATTTTAGATCCTTTTTATCCTTTGATTCGAGCAATTTTGGAATCTCCTCTTTTTCAAATTTGGGCCAGTCCTGAAAAAGTTTTTTTTCTTTCTTATGTTGTAATTGAATTTATGGTGGTTAGATCAACATTTCAATTTTCAAAATTAGTAAAATATAATATTCTTCTTCTTTTTGCTTTATTAATGCTTCAAGGTTTAATGATTAGTTATTGGGATTTATTATTTCATAGAGAAATTGCTACGCCTGTAGCAAAATGGTCCTATGATCAAGGGGCGATTATTTTTACTGATAAACCCTTAGCCATTTTTTTCTTTCTTAATACTTTTCTTATTTTTTTCTTGACTTATATTTATTTATATTGCCGAGCCCTTCAAGGACAATTTGCAACCTTTCCCGCTATGTCTTGGTTAACTGATTCAATTGCGTTTTGGTTACGTATTAAAACCCCGACAATGCCTTTTGGAAAACGAAAAAAAAAATAAACGGAAATTTTTTTCCGTTTATTAATCCCCCATTACATTGACAAATCCAGAGTTTGTAAAGGTTACACTTCCATCTTTTAATGCGTAAAGTGTATGATCACGACCACAGCCAACATTTAATCCAGGCTTAAATTTTGTTCCACGTTGTCTGACAAGAATAAATCCATTTTTTACAGCTTGACCCCCACTACATTTAACTCCTAAACGTTTTGATTGTGAATCCCGAGAGTTTTTTGTACTCCCTGCTCCCATTTTATGTGCCATTTTTTGATCTCCAATTTTTATTGATTTAATTTCTCAATTTGAACACGCGTATAAGATTGCCTATGACCACGTGTACGAGTATATTTTTTTTTTGGTTTTGTCTTTAAAACCGTTATTTTTCGACCTTTTACTTGTTGAATAATTTTTGCTGGAATTTGACTATTTAATAAAAAAGGATGACCTAGTTGAATTTGATTCTCTTTTCTGAAAAATAAAATTTTATTGAAAGAAAGATAATCACCAACTTCTCCATTTTTTATAAAATCTATATCATACCATTCACCTGGTTTCAGTAAAAATTGTTTTCCTGAAGTCTGAGCAATAGCATATTTCATATCTTTTTCTACCTTAGAATTTTCTTTTCTAAATTATAATCATTATACTGAACTTTCAAACTTTTCAAAAAATAATTCATGCGGATGGAGAGACTTGAACTCTCACGAACTTTTTCACTAGATTCTAAGTCTAGCGCGTCTACCATTACGCCACATCCGCTTTCTTTTCTAAGAAACTTTAATATAGTATAATATTAATATTAAGTCAATTTTAAGAACTATTACCAAATGAATGGAACAATATTTTATTATCTTTTAATGTCTCAAAAAGATTTATTACAAAATCAAGGAATAGAAGAAATATTAAGAGAGAGAAGTACATATTATTTAATAAGAAAAAAAGAAAAAAATTTTTGGATAACTGTTTCTCCATCTTTTATAAACTCTTTAAATATTAAAGAAAAGATTAAATCATCAAATTTTTACAATCAAAAACTTTCTTCAATAAAATCTTTAATAAACTCAAATTCTGAATTTTATGCTACTTTAATTTCTTCTGATAAAGATTTTATAAATTGGATGAAAGTTAGATTAGGAGCTTTTGAAGAATTAACTCAAGTAAATAATAATAAAAATACTAGATATGATGGAATATTTGGATATTTTAAAATAAATGATAATAATAAAAATATTAATCCTCTTAAATCATTTAAAAATTATTTACATCCTGATATTTTTATAGAAAGAAATAAAAAATTTTTAAATTTACATTATAAATATATAGAAAATAATTTTTAATTTTATTTTATTAAAAGATGAAATTCTTTCATCTTTTAATATATTAAAATTAAGATGCAGGAATACTTTTTTTTATTAAAAAAAAGACATTATAAATTGCCCAAGATGCTGCTAAAATTATAGGTAAAAAAGTTAATATAAGTTTCATAAATATTTTTAAATTAATT
>Ga0116231_10014164_pt1 | contig 10843 bp, 8 predicted proteins | sample S1TSphgellanicum_2_FD_89695 | JGI IMG/M metagenome (GOLD analysis project Ga0116231, IMG submission 89695) | Host-associated microbial communities from peat moss isolated from Minnesota, USA - S1T2_Fd - Sphagnum magellanicum MG | ecosystem: Host-associated > Plants > Peat moss > Unclassified... | reverse complement strand
TTGGACATGACTGAAAAGTTTGGAGGTACTATGCCTCGTCAAAATCCTTTGCAGGTTGTTTGCAAGCCTCGGTTGCCCAAGTCTTTGTATAAGGGTAGCTAGTTAACTCCAGTAGTATCTAAGGCCCGGCCACCTTGGACATGCCTGAAAAGTTTGGAGCTACTATGCCTCATCAAAATCCTTTGCAGGTTGTTTGCAAGTCTCAGTTGCCCAAGTCTTTGTATAATGGTAGCTAGTTAACTCCAGTAGTACCTTTTCTAGTTCAGCACTTCAGTGCTGAATAATTATTTTACTTTTCAAAATCCTGTAAAAATAGATAATTTATCAGATTTCAGCGATAAATATAGGCAACTTCTTTGGTAAATTTTCTAGACTTTAAACCTCTAACATAATGAGACCTTTTACAACATTTTGTGCTGCTCTTTTTCTTTTTTGCAAAAATGGGGAAACATAATGTTCCACCAATGTAAGGTCTGCAAAAAACATTCATGAACTTTGAAGGCTTACCTTGATAAATGAAAGAGTTTTGCCATAGTATTACTCATGCTCCTCCATTACACCTCCTGCCATTGCAACTATTCCATAACACATATCACCATTACAACTTGCCCAATCTAAACATTCAAAATTAAACTTATCAAGGTACAAAAACTAAATTTAATCCTATTATAATGCTAAACCTCAAATCAATATTGATGAATAATACTTTGCTGTTAAGCTTTCACTAGTGTGTGGCAACACGAACCACATTTGGGGGAGTGAAGTGTCAATGGAAACCCATCACAAATCATATTTCCAGCATCCAACAAAAGGGGTGGGTCATGAAGACAACACATGATGAGGAGCATCAATTGATAATATGGTTATTCTATCCATTTTCATTCTCACATTATGACAATTTTTTCAAGTCCTATGATTCAAAATCCTTACCATTTAATATGCATTATTTTGGTCACGCATGGTGAAAACATTGATCTTAATCAACACCACCCACAACACTAACCAAAATGGTTGTTTGTGTTTTTTCCTTTAGAATTTCTAGAATTTTTGTGATATAGAAATTTTGGTGATTTTTCCCAAATTTATACAAGTTACACTAAAAGAACAAAAACATTCAATATTTTCTCAAATTTTTTTCCAAAAAATAAAATAATAAAAATTTGTTGGTTGAAAAACCATTTTTCATTTCCATGGATTTTATTTTATTTTAGTTTTATGATGTTGAGTGAATGAAATAATCCGTAACAAGATGGCACCACCTTTCTATCCAAAAGTTTTAAAATTTAAGCAACTTTCTATATTTTTGATAACTTAAATCAAATTTTGAAAAAAAATATAAATACATTGTTTTTTCAATAAAGATCCAACAACCTCAATTTTTTCATTTTTTCATGTTTTTTTTTTTTTCTTTTGAAAAATAAAGTTACCATATGGTAAAACTTTCCACCCAATAAAATAAAATGTTGGAAGGAAAAAAAAACATTGTCATTCCAAACCAAAAAATCAATTCTTATTAGTTTTGTGGGAAAATTCACACTTCAACTAGAGAACCATCATGTGAATGGAATAAAGAAAAAAGATGAAAAAAAACCCATCAAATCACCAACACTCAACAATGATGAAAGTTTGTAACATTCTTTTAAGGTAGAAAAATATGTAAGTCACCATTTTTTTCATGTTTTTTTTTGTTGTTGACATGCATGTCTTTCATGATGAAAACATATGGGTTGTCATCAAGTGCCACATTTGGCTTGCAAATGTGATAAGGTTGTACTTCTTCCTCTTTCTTTGTTCATTGTTTATTACATTTGTAGCTCTCCAATAGTTTGGTCATTGTTTTGCTTTTGTAACATTCATTCCAATTTGTTGCCATTCCTTCATGTGTACATGTAGATAAGGTTGTTATTGCAAAGATCTCGAAATGGTGGGGCTATGAGATTGTGCGATGAAAGCATGGAGTTCAAATGGAATTCAAATAACATTGAATTTTTTAGGGTTTTAGGTTTAATTGGCAAATTGTTTTTGCAATGAAGAATATGATGTTGTGTTGTTGTGATAAGTTCAATTAGCAAGAGGTATAAATCAATATGGACCTCTTTCCCCACATTTTTGCATTCCAATTTTGTTGCACATTCAAACATTTGTGCTTTGTGTGTGGCTATTGTAGTCATTTTCTTTTGTTTGTTGTAGGTCACTATTATTATCATCTTGTTTTGATTTCATTTTTTAATATGTGGTGGCTATTGTTGCTCAAATGGAAGCTTTGGTGAGTAAAACAAATGATGGTTCCATTGGAATCACTTCAAGTTTTATTTGCTTTTCTTTGGGAATGTAGTTCCATTCTCGATAGCAAAACATCACAATGTCAAATGTTTATCCCTACTTGATGAGTCATCACTTTTAGTAATCACTTTTTACTTGTCCCGTGCACATTAGTTGAAAGAGTGAGTCTTGAGATATGTGCCAATTATGACATGGAGAGAGAACATGTAGTTACAAAACTAAGAAAGAAGAAGAGAAAGAATGAGTGAAAAACTAATAATGTGAAATTAACCCATGTTTTGACTTTTTGATTGTTGTCAAAACTTTTGCAAGGGAAAGATGTGAAGTTGAAAAGAATTGATGCAAAATGTGCATTGAGATTGAATGTAAGCTTCTAGTCACAAAAGTTTGATTCATTGATCAAGCATTCAAGTAAGAGGAAGGTGAAAACAATAACTAAACATGTTGGACATAAATCCTAATTTTGCCCATGTGAAGAATGAGAAAATTTATGTACGTGGTGGGAAGGACACCATTGGAAAACAAGTGCAAAATGAAATTTGACTATAAAGAAGAATTATTTGCAATTCATTACCATATGGCATTTGGTCTAAACCGTTTAAGGTGTACCAACCAATACTAAAAAGTTTGCACAATAATAAAAATGAGTATTTATTATTTGTAACCACACTTACTATGTAGAATTTTAAAGAGTAACTCATTTTTTCTTTACATTCATTTACTCAAGTGCATTAGTTGGATATGTGGAATTTGCAACCATTTACCATTTTAATTTTTTAATTAGTCCTTAAATTCTTGATAATAATCTTTATTCACTTAATTTTTTCCTTTATAACAACTCAAAATAGACATAACTTTTGACATTTTGTTGAAATTTAAATAATTGACTTGACAATGTATTCCATTAAAATTGAACTCTCACACACATACTTTAATACCCAATATGGAATCCTTTTCATTCATTTCCATATTGACAAAACATCAATATACTTTAACTAATTTTGACCCCATCTTCTTTGTTTAGGACATCCAATGACTAATTTCAAGACCCTTCATAGTCTATTTTCATTTCTAAAGGTGCCTAATACACCAATTGTGCATTGGTTTGATTCCTCAAGCTAGGGTATGGCTTGTGCAATGTAAAAAATGGTGTTGAATGATACTAAAGTGGTTAATCCCTTAGTTGATTATTATTTTGAATGAGTTGAATCTACTTCCTTGATCGCATGAATCGACTCCCATTATTGTTTGCTTCAAAATTATTAATTTCTTGTATTGAATAGGTCCACCTTCCATTGCAATGGGTAAATTTTTCAAGTTAACTTCCTTTGATGGCAATAGGATTAAAGTAGTAGACATTCAATGTTCACTTGGGTTCAATTTACATTTAAATATGACCTGTAACCAACAAAATTGTCATTTGCACTTTTGATTAAATGTAAGTAGTTGCAAAAATCGGAAAACATACATTTTCATTTATTCTCTTAGCCTTCATATGTGGAAAAGGAAGTTGCAACCTCATATGGATATTTGCCACTTGAACAGCCAACTAAAGAATGAAGGAAAATAATAATAATAATTCCCCTACTTATCAATTCTTTTTTGCTGGAAAAAAAATTTTCTAGTTGGAAAAAAACTTTTTCTACCTTGAAATCACTTTTATCATTAAATAATATATAAAATAATGAGACAAATTTTCATGAAAATAAGAAGCTAAAGTGTTGAAAACCAGATCATAATTATCATTGATTATACTTTGAATAATTTCATTCTTCATATGACAATATCACTGTAGATCATGGAAAAATAAATTTCTAAAAATGAATTAATTGTGTTCAAATTAATTATTCATTTTGACCATGTGGAAACTAACATTAGACTACAATATTCCATCTTATTCTAATGTATCTAAAGAAATACAATATATTCAAAGGTCATAAAACACATGTTGGAATAAAGAAAAACAAAAGGCCAACAAGAAAAACAAAAACATGTTTCAAATTTTAACATTTCTTGCATGGAAAAGCAAAAATAAGGCATGTATAACAAACAAAACAAAACAAAACAAGAAGACAAACACATAAATTATACAAGGTTTTGTACTCAAGAAGAGAAAATTAAACAATTGATATATCTGGAAAAAAAAAAGATCGTCAAAAGGTTGTAGGGCATACGTCAAAGGAAACAAAAGTAGGAGAAACAAAAAAACATTGTTTTAACTTCTAATATTTTAATGATGAGAAAAAAATCAATTAACAAATAAAAGAAATAAAACAAGTAAATAGTGAAACACACAAATATAAAGTTTATTAATAACCAAATAAGAAAAATAAACAATTGATGATTGAAGATTTAAACATATATGAAAATTTATTTGCAATGTATGAAAGGAACAAATCAAATGAAAATAAAGGATGTGGCTCAAGGACTAATTCATCATGATTTCCGAAAAATAACTCATGATTTAAATCTTAAAATATTTAATTTGATTACACGATATTGTGATTGTAAGATAAAAATAGGTATTTGAAACTAAAGTATAATAAAGTTATTTGCAAAGTCACCTTCTTTTTCACCCCCTATCCCTTCTTTTAATGGTATCCACAAAGTAAGGAAATTTTTATTAAATCTTAGTATGAAATGCTAAAACTCAACATTTAATGCACAAGGTTTGAAAGTAATTATAATAGTTGTATAGGTAGGAATGTTGAAAATACATGTAGCAATAGTGGAGGCATTTAAGGAAAAAAGGGATGAAATTCAGCATATGACCAAAATTGGTGGAAAAACTAGTTTGGGTTCCAATTATTTCATTTTGTTAAATTTCATTCCTAGTTTTGCATTTGATGCCCTGTTGTGTTGACATTGGCTATTCTCACCCCCTAATTGCCTAATTTTATGGATAACTTTAACTTTAATATCTTTTTATTATTTTACATTAAATAGACAATGAAACACCAAAAGGTTTTTTGTTTTTTGTTTTTTAATAAAAGGTCTACATTATGAAATATTGTGTATGTGAAAACATCACTACCATGCAACTAGAGCTTTTAGATAACTAATTTGTGATTAAATTATAATTACCCCATGAAAATATGAGATATATTAAAACATAAAACTCCACATCAAAAAATTGTGGAGTTCTATTATAGTTGCATATTAGTCCCAATATGGATCCCTATACATATGAATGTACACCATATATACAATTTTGATCAACCATGTTTGATTTTGTTAGCAATCTACACAAAAGTCACATATGACAACTATAATATAATTAAGCATTCATTAACAACTTATTTGTCGCAACCCTAGCCTTGGGCTCGCGACCAAGGCAAGGGGGCTTGCAAGGGAGCGGGCCAAGAGGAAGGAAGCCCGGGAGTTAAGGCAAGAGGAAGCCTGGGAGTCATATCACATACTCTCGGGAGTGTTAGAAAGTGTGAGGGAGTGTGAGGGAGTGTGAGGGAGTGAACACTCACACTCCCAAAGCAACTCCCGCTTTGGGAGATGGAGTCCCGGTGGACTCCCGAAACTTCAGAGAGCGATTGCAGGGGTCAAACCTCGATGGCTCATGGCGTTCTTTATATCAATGGAAAGCTCTTGAAGCGTAGATGTCTAAAATGGGCTCGCATTGCTCATTTGGACATCTGAAACACAAGTTATGGTCAAAAGAAAGGCCGGGAGTCGAACTGCCAGTTTGACTCCTGACCACAAAAAGTCGGGAATCGACCCCTTTCCGATGTCCGATTCGGGAGTGCGACACGGCGTTGGAAAGCTCTCGACGAGAGTTACAACTTTGCTTCAGATCACATCGCGATCGGAGGTCTGCTCGCAAAGTTATGGGGCTCCAAAGTCCCGAGAGTCCCATTTGGCGCGATTTCGAGACTCCCACTCGGGAGTCCCGGGAAAAATAGCCATTTGGATGTGGGCTCCGTGGAGAGTCACAGAGTATACTATAAGGGGGAAGGTGGTGGCTTCCCCCAAGTTCGGGATGTGATGAGTCTTGTGTGTCCGTGTTGCCCGTGGTTCGTCCTAGCACCAAGTGTGCTCTAACTTTGCACTAACCACTTTGTGTGGGTTATGTGCAGGCTCGTGTGAGTGACTAAAGCTTGTCAACTCGTCCTAGTCCCATCCCGGAGCTCCAACCCGCCCCTCTACCCCTCAAAGGGTTGTGAGCTAAGGAGCGTGCTTCGACTCCTCCTTTTCCGCTGCTTTCTATTTGGGCTCACAGTTGAGTCCCTTGAGGAGTCGGGGGTGCGTCATTATTTGCAATTATTTTACAACTATTATATTGGATATTTGTGTAACTAATCAATTAATAGTTACAATAATCATAGTAATTATTAGCTTATCATATAACTAATTTTGACTGCAAAAATTATAATATAACTATTTTTATTATTAGTATTATTTTAGGCTAAGCTACCTTAACCTAGCCTAACATAAGTAATAATTAATAACTAGCCTAAGGTATCATCTAATAATAATATTATTATTATTATTATTATATATTAATGTTTAGATTCCATATTAATAGTTAATATCATTACTTATTAACTATTATGAACTATAATAGTCAGCATACCTAATAAATAAATTATGTTAGGATATATTCACCCATCACTAATCATTGGCAATGATTGAACAATTTTGGATATTTATATAACAACATAAAAGAAACACAAAACACGTTGAAATCACATGATGTGTTCCTAAAAAAAATGACCCTTTATTTCCAAACTTTTTTTTTTCTTGTCCATTTTCAGCAATTTAAATCGATGGGTGCATCAAATTAAAATCTACATTAATTATTTGAATTCTAAAGGTAAAGGAAAAACAAATAAGATCCATGAAGAAAAAGAATGTGTTGAATTTTAAAGTGTAAATTAGGCTAATGATTAAACACTAACCTTGCTGACTTTTGAAAATCATATTTTTTTCATTTTGTGTCCTTTTTGACCAATTTAAATGACTAAGGGTGCACCAAGTCAAGGTCTAAAAAATCCTTCAAAGCAAAGGAATAATGTATTAAGATTTGAAATTCTTTGAGAACTTAAGTGTTCATTCCTCTAGCTATTTTATAATAGTTACAAGTAAATTACAACTAGGATGCAACTAATTGTTTTATCCCATATTGTTTGTCCTACCTTTCAATTTTTCAAATTTTATAACCAAATGAATGAAAAAATAACATATTTTTTAAAATGACATTTGAAATGAATTAATAAATGAAGGTTTGGCCCTAAAAGTTAAACCCAAAATAAAATAGGAATATCCCAAATGACCTACCCATTTGGCCCAAGCCTACCCACTTATCTAGCTTAGGAAATGTAGGTAGTACATTATTTAACTACCTTAGGCCTACTTACATATTGACTTAAGCACTACATGTCAACATTTTATTGGCCTTAAATTGGATGATCTAAATAAAATTAATAAAAATATTAAATATCAAAATAAAATTAGAATGGCCATATGTCCGTTGATGATTTGTCAAAAACATGATTGCCATGTTAGCACATCATTACCTATGTAGTTGGACATTAGTTACAAGGTAGTGGCACACTAATTAAAATGATCTAATTACAATGATATAGTTTCACGAGTTGCATATGTATATGGTTCCATATATATTGAATTGGGTTTGTTGCAACTTTTGCAATTTGTTTAATGACATTCATGCTATAGAAATATGTTAAGTTGTAAGTGGTCATTGCCACCCAAAATTGGAATTAAAACCCAATTGCAAGCCTAGTTGCAAAACACCTATTCATTCCTAATGCTAGTTGGAAACTTGGATTTTAAGAATATAATGGTAGAATTTTCAATGTGAAAATTTCAAGTTAAAATTTATGTTCTATGTTTGATTCCTTTAATGTAGGTAAAACATGAAAATAAATGTCCTAAGGTGGGTAAATGCGCAATAATAAATGTCAATGAACAATAGATGATGAGATGCACAATTAAATATAAACTTAATTGATATTTGGTTTTATTGTGTGTGCACCATCATGAGTTCAAGTGCACATGCATCCTTTTTTATATAACAACTTCGCAATGAAAAATAATTATGCCCATGTGAATATGGTAAGATTAATTTTAGGTGAAATTTTTCCTTATGTAGTAAATTGATGAAACAATTATTTATTCCTTCTATAAATTATTATGTAAGCTTGAAAGTTTTAATTGATTTAATTGTGGATATTGCAAATTGTTTTAAAATGGGAAAAAGAAAAAATAGAAGGTGACAATGTTTTACACACAACTTTATTGAAAAAGTGTAATCAATATAGAATTTGGCTTACAATAACAATAGAAGACACATGTGCTTCTTGGTTTCCCAAAAGAAAAACATTTGGAAAAATTTTGTTGCATAGTTGGAAGGCATTTCATATTAAAGGAACCTTTTTTTTAAAAAAATAGAAAAGGGGAAGGTTGTAATCCTTAGAAATAAAATGTAAGTTCCCTCCCACTCTTAAGGAATACACATAAAAATCTTCTCCTACCTTGTGATTTACGCATTATTATACATTTGTAATAATGTTCCCTTCATGCTTGAAATGGATAAAGCTCATTGTGAAAGGCAATCTCAAAATGTAGGATTCATTTATCATTTTGTCATGTGCCCCTTGGGGTTTTACCCTATAGTTAATAGTAGGCTTCCAAGGTCCTTCCCACACCATTTTGTTTTCCACATTACCTTACATGTTGAAAACACTTGGGGTAGCCTTGAATGTTTGCAATTATTTATATAGAATGATACATATTTTTGGTCATTTTTTCACCTTTGCAATCCATTTTATTGACTAGAACTCATTTGCATTGTGCATATGCAATTATGCATTTCAAAATTTTCAATGTTCATGTTGATTTGGGGGTGTCAACTAGTGTTGGATAGTTTTCATTTTTTCATGAAAACCACCAATTTTGGTCATTAATTTAGTTTTTCAAAATCAAACAATTTTTTTTTCAAAGAACCAACTAGGTTTTCAAGAAATTGCAAAAAAAATGCCATGTTTGGTTTTCACTAATTTGTAAATTGAGGATTTTCAAAGGTGATTCCCACAATTCAATTATTTAAAAAATATATATTGAGATATTTTTCTTGTAATTAAAAAAAATGGAATGTGCCTTGCAACCAAATTTTGTATCATTAGGTCAATTATTGTTTTAAAATATTAACTTAAACAAATTGTTTGATTATAATTGACATTACTTAAAATTGGTGAATATATAAGATAAATAAAAGATTCTCTCAATTTTTATTTGTGACCCCACAATGCCTAATATTTGATGAGTAAGAAAACCCATTGGAGGGAACTTGGATTCATGTTTTTGCCACCATTGTAGAGGACACTTTATGATTTTTTTCACATTCACTTGATCTTTTTAATATTGAAAACTCTTTGTTTATTAATTAATTCCTCGGCCAATTCATTCATGTTAGTAGTCATTTCAAAAATATCCAAATTACAATTTTCAATGATCTTTTCCTTTGTAAAAGCACTTCCATTATCTACCAATGGATGCAAATGATGATAACATTTCACAAGCATAGGATATAATATTTTACTATTATACTCTTCAACAATAGAAATATCTTGTTCACAATCAATGAATGAAGATACCAAACAAAGATTTTAAAATCTTGGATTTAACATTAATGAAAACATGTTGTGAAAGGAAAATATTTTAGCACACCACACACTTCTTTTTTAATGTTAAGCAAACAAAGATAATTCAAGGGCACCTTGGAATCATCATCCATAAGATTGTCAAGGGTTGATGAAATTCTAACTTCTTCCCTCTTTTTCAAACTAATTGATATGGTAGAATTTAAAGCATCATTAAGGTGCAATGACCACCAAACTAGTTTAAAAACATAGGCAATCACAACTAGAGACAAATAATCAACATTTGGTTGGGAAATATGCTAAGCAAAAGGAGGTGGTGTAACCGGACATGGGGTGACCGAACATTTGGAGCTACGATGATTCTGATCCCGATTTTTGCACCGTCTCTTGGTTGGCTGCGCATTATGTCTCATTACTGTAATTATGCATGGCGGCTACTCTGGTGTGATCTTGGATGCTCACCACACTTGAGGAAGACGGCACATAATTATGGCAATGGAGGTGCTAGCTTTTATGATTCGGGGCGGTTAGGATGTATGACGGCACCAGAGCTGAGAATTGAATGAGGAGGAGAACTGCAATGGAGCGCGACATCAGTTTTGGAAAGGGGAGATCGAGCTAGGTAAGGAAGGAGAAGGCATAGTAGAGGGGGATCAATCTGGGAGAGGTAGAAGTTAGAAGTTTTGGGAAGATGCTGGGGAGCTTAAAAGATAGCTAGTTGCTGATTTCTTCCGTTGCGTTAGTGACTAGTGGATGGCTAGCTCCTGAATCTGGTGCGAGTCAGGTCAATTGTGTCTGAGCAGTTGTTAACCGATTGAGAAATGGTCTGTAGCTTGAGGAAGATTGTGTGGACGAGGATCTGTGTGAAATCCGAACTATACGTTTTGGGTTCTTGAGATTCTGTGTGGGAGCCGAGTCTGTAGAGG
>Ga0116231_10014163_pt1 | contig 10845 bp, 9 predicted proteins | sample S1TSphgellanicum_2_FD_89695 | JGI IMG/M metagenome (GOLD analysis project Ga0116231, IMG submission 89695) | Host-associated microbial communities from peat moss isolated from Minnesota, USA - S1T2_Fd - Sphagnum magellanicum MG | ecosystem: Host-associated > Plants > Peat moss > Unclassified... | reverse complement strand
TAATTATGGCATTGTTTTCACTATAAATTGTTTGTAATACTTACATATGGGTGAACCTTAATAAACTGATCGGTAGGATTGAGGAGGGGGGGAGGTGGAAAAAGTGAATAGGTATTTAGTTAGGTATATGACTATGTAAAAAACATAGATAGATAAGTAAATAAGCAAGTTAGTACATAAGAAACAAGTTACCTTATTAAGGTGATTAGGTTTATAAAATATTTATGTCAATAGAATGGTTGTGTATGTAAGGTAGCTAAGTCAATAGGGTAGGTAATTAGTACAGTGGTTAAATTAGTAGGGCATGTAGTTAATAGGGTAGCTAGGTTAGTAGGTTAGGTGGTTAGTACAGTAGCTAGGTCAATAGGATAACTAGTTATTAGGGTAGCTATGTTAGTAAAGGATAATAAATACGGTACCAAGGTTAATGCAGTACTTACGAGGGTAGGAAAGTGAGTAGGGTAGCTATGCGTGAGGTCAGGTCTAGGGGAAAAATGGCCAAGAACCCCCAAAAAGAAGAAAAAAAGTACAGTGGTCAGCAACAAAAAGAAATGGATTGTGATGAACCCCATCTGATGTCGAATGAAAAAACGCAGCCCATCTAGTGGACAGAACGGCCAACTGGTGCATTGGTGGCTACTAGTTCACTTTGGCCCAATTTGCACATGAAGTAATGATTGTGGAAGGAGAGACCAACCTTGCGTCGTCCATGTGAGCAACCGTGGCAGGTACTAGGGTTAAAAGGGGGAAAAAAAAAACAAAAAGGGCAAACAAAAATGTACATAAATTGATCATTCCAACAATGTCACATGGTCATTATAGTAAACTCTCTCTAAACTAATACTATGTAAACTAATATTCTCTCTAAACTAATATGCAAACATAGGCCCGTGGCGGGCCTCATACTTAATCTAATAATTCTCCATAAATTGATATTCAATATTTTTTTCCAGTCCCATAGCATTTTATAAACTAATACATCATATATAGAGCGAAGGATGGTACTCTGAGAATACCCAGAGTGCAGCTTTTCACAACCTCACATTCTATCAAGATTTCTACCACTCATGTCATATGATTTACTACGTGCTTCTTTGATCCTTCACCAAGCTCCACAAGGCTCCGTTACCTTCCCCAATGATCCATGACCTTCTACTAACCTCCATGACCTTCCATGCTACGCTGGCAAGTTCCGGAATGATTTTTGTTACCCTTCATATAATTTGTGTAAACTAATATACTCCATAAACTAATATCTTCCGGCCGGTCCCAAGGATGTTAGTTTAGAGAGCGTTTACTGTTGGATTCAACTGTTTTATACACTAAGCCTTAGGCCCACTTTAGATGGGGGTCCAGGGTTCAAACTCTGAGGGGAACCAATTTGGACTCACTTGAAGCAGATTGAATCCTTGAGTTGGACCCTGTCTTGGGCCCTCGCCTGCATCTTGGTTCTTCAAATCATGAGCTCTCCTTTGAGCTCTTTTTTTTGGGGTCTGTACCAGTTGATGATTTTCCATCCAAAATGGTGCCATGTAGGTTTAGCCTCAATTTGCCACTTTTTGGTCCAAGACCCTCCTCTAAAAGCCATGGATCTGATTTATGGGTCTCACCCAATAGGATTGCTCAATTTCATTAGACCCTGAACCTTAGACCCTCATCTAAAGTGGCCCTTAATCACATGCCACATGTTAATATCGTATCAATTCCAAATTCTGAAAGTTTGAATCTGGAGCAATCTCATGGTATTAGGGGTGACTTCGTGGGACCAAATGCAACATTATGGGACCAAGTGCAACCTAATAGGACCTAGAGAGCCTTAGGGACTTAATGTGACCTAATGGAGTTGGGAGTGACTTAATGATCAAATTTTGATCTGGGTTGTTTGTGTTGTTTAATGGTGACCAAATTTTATCTTGACCATTATTGTGTAACTAGACCTTCATTCTTTTCTTTTTTTTCTTTTTTTTTCTTTTTTTGTTATTATTTTTCAAGCAATTAGATTTGGTCTTAGCCATCCATGGGCAACAAACTTGGTCAATGCCATAAATTTCTATTTTTATTTTTTCCCCCATGCTTGCAAATTCAATTTTGGCCACCCAAGAATGGCTGGATTTGACTTATACTATTGGGTTTTTTTTTTTTCCTTTTAAATTTTAATGAGTGATTGAATTTGCTCTTGATTATTCAAGGGCAAGTATATTTGATCTCAGCCACCTATGGGCTTATTGGATCTTGTCCCTTTATTTTCCAGGGAATGCAATTGGATTTTATCTCCGTCGATCAAGGGCAATAGGATTTAATTTTCAATTTTTAATTTTTATTGAGCAGCTCAGTTTCATCTTGGCCATCCCAAGGGCAACTGGATCTGATCTACTTTTTGTGGTTTTTTTTTTCCCCCACTTTTAAGTATTTAGACAACCAGATTTGGTCTCAGCCGTCCATGAGCACGCAACAGGATTTCATCTCCACCATTTGTTGTTGTTGTTATTATTATTATTATTATTATTTGTTATTATTGGCCTTGCCTACCAAGGCAAGGATATTGTGTTTAGATCCATTAAAGAGTATATAGTAGCTTAAGGGATTTTGGCCCCTAGGTAATTAATAATGGGTCTATTTTTATATGAGGATTTTTGAAAGACGATATTTTGGCTTGTGTTGAAACTTGAGATTAGTTATAATAGAGTTATAATAATAATATCTTGAAGGATTTTGGTTTCTTTTAGAGGATGATTTGTTTTGAAGATGATATTTATTGCATGGTGAAATATTTGAGTTTCCATAATTCTTCTTCTTTTTGCCTTAAAATAATTTTTAATAATGTAAAAATGGCAAGAAAATTTCATTGTTTCTAGAAATATTATAATTTGTGCTGAACTGAAGCCCAATATTGTAGTAATATAGTAGTTACCAATTTGCCAAATTTTCAATATCATAAAATTGAGGGGAAAAAAAGAGAGAGAAAAAAAAAAGCCTGAATGTAGCCTACTAGTTACTAGTTACTAGTTACCTACCTGCCAGAAAGAATTTTTACAGTTCATGTATGGGTAGAATGCTAAACATCAGAAGGATCACAGATGGATGATATTTATGATATCTTTGGATGATTTTTAAGATGTTACTTGGTTATCATCCATGTGTCTGTCTGTCTGTCTATTGCGCTTCAACGGCTAAGAGCTCGGGTAACGCTTTGAAATTTTGGTGCTCTTCTTTGTTTCGTTGCTTTGTCTGCTTTCTTGTTTCTTTGCTGCTTCGTTGCTTTGTTGTTGAGCACTTTCTTCTTACTTGGTTTGCTTGTTTGTTTGCTTCTCTGTTGCTACTGTTGCTGCTGCATTCTTTGGGTTGATTTCTTTCTTGGGGCTTTCTGTTGTGTTTTATAGTTCCTTTTGTTTCTTATTGAAACTCTGCGTTTGTTTGTTTGTTTGTTTGGGGAGGAGCTGCTAAGAAGAAGCTCAGGACGGACGGAAGCTTTTTGTTGGTGAACCGGAGTTTCAGGTAGCCAGCTTCTATGGAGAGTAGGACATCTGCTGCCATCACCACCAAAGTAGTGCAGAAGCTACCTCCTGCAGTTATTATCACTCCCACCAATGAAGGTCCGGGAAGCTCTTTCCTTGCTATCACCTGTTGAAAGCAATGTTCTGTATAGAGAGAGAGAGAGAGAGTTTTGTATGTATGTTGCAAGGAGGAAGTTTTCACGAGGAAAGATTTGACTTCATTTGTGGTTGGCAATGGGTTTTTTTCTTTTGTACAGATCTGTTTGGAAGTGGTGGTAAGAAGAAGAAGGCCGGTCTTGCAAGAACTCGCAAGGCACTCGCAGACAAGACCAATGAGTCAGAAACCTCATCAGAGTTGATGACTCCAATGACGCTTGTTAAAGAGGAAGGAGGAGGTGAGCAAATGAGCTGCTGCTACTACAGGAGCACACCTTACCCCAAGCTGCATGATGATCTCCACAAACAAGAAGCAGCAGCATTGCCTGAAGAACAAGTTTTGTACACTCAGGTTAGCTGAAACAAAATCATCTTGCATTTTATTCGTTCGGTCTGTACATAAGCATCAAGCTGTTGAAAGCACAGATTGTGATTAGTCTTCTTCATTCCAAATTCCCATACATACATTTTTGTTACCATGCAGCAGCAGAAAGCACAGATTGGGATTAGTCTTCTTCTGTCGTAATCTCCATCCGGCTTCAGTCCTTTAACTTTCATACACTGTTGTCACCATGCTGTAGCAGAAAGCACAGATTGTAATTAATCTTCTTCTGTCCTAATCTGCATCTAGCTTCAGTCCTAAATTTCCATACATACATTGTTGTCTCCAAATTCTTTTTCAGGTGTGCACACTTCTTCATAATAAAGTTGAAACAGAAGAATACAGGTTACGTAGAATGCCCTCTGAGTTTCGAACACCAGGAGAGCTTGCAGCACCCACTCCTGCAAACACACCCATCAATGTTGTTCCCTCCACCTTCAGTCACAGTGTGCTCGTAATGGACAAGGCAGATGTCTTGCCTCTTGAGCTCCAGCTTCTTTACAAGTTTGGAAAAGCTGCCACTCTCTCACCTTCAACAGAGGAGGAAGAGGATAAGTCCTGCATGACCAAGCCCCTGGAGGATGCACTTGATGATCCCAATCACCTTGAGGAGCATCTTGAGAAGGTAAAAAAAAAAAGGTCTTACACTAGTTCTTCAAAATAATCTTCATGAATCAACATTCAATGCTGATATATTAGCATTTCCAGAGGGTGTCAGGGTTTAAGGGTTTAGAAGCAGAAATGAAACCAATCATTGCTTTTGTGAGCACTTTGCAGGTAATGTGGAAATCAGAGAAGAAGAACCTGTCTTCATCAAGGGAAACTGATGTGATCACAGTGACAACAAAGCCATCTGGGTGGGTGGGCAGAGGTGAAGAAGTCAGGAAATGTATGACCGGAGATGACCATGAAGATGATGATGCCTCTTCTGAGTGCTCAGTGGTTGTCAATGTGAGCTCACCACACATGCAGGAAAAATGTGAATCCCCATCCAAGTTTTCCATAGCTGACAACAGGATCAATTCCTCTTCTCCACTGCAGCAGCACAAGGACAATTCCTCTGAGAATGTCAAAAGTGATGAACAAGAGAAAGGCTACCTGGATTATGAGTACTACTACTACTATGGAGAAGAGGAGGAAGATGATGAAGCAAATGAAGAGTATGAAGATGTTGAACTGGATGGAGAGTGCAATGAGCTTTGCAATGCTATCAACCAATTCACAATGAATGAAAAGGAAGAAAGTGTTGGGCTTCCTGTGTCTACTGGGCAACATGTCCGCTTCAGCTACAACAGTGATGATGAGATGGAGGCAGAAGTTGTTGATGCAGAGAGTTGTTGTAAGTGTAAGCTTCTTGACCTGCAGGAAGATTGTCTCTTGTTCCTTAAGGACTAAAAACACAAGAAAGCTATACTAGGTAGCTCTCTTTCACATAATGCTTATGAGTTTAGCTCTTGTGGATCAATAAATGCCAAATTTGCATTCTTTCTTGCACAGTGTCATTCACAAATGTTGTTTCTTCTTCTTCTTCTTCTTCATGCAGGTCCAGATTCTGCTACAGTGTTACGCCTCAAAGGATTGCCAACCCCAAAAGGAAAGCATCTGCGATTCACTGAAGACATTGGCACATCAGTTTGAGTAGGGATGCAATCCTCTATTGTACAGATTATTCTCAGCAAACAGCAATGTTTGAATTCATGTTCAGTACTCACTGAGCTTACTACTACTACTTCTAATAAATATACAATTCTTTGAAGTCCATCAACTTGTTCATGCTCTCTCTACATTCCAGATCTGCTTTTGGTAGCCATTTTCTAGCTAGTCACATAACAGTCGAAATCCCACTGGACAGGACACAACCCTTGTTTAAGAGAAGTCAGTGAGAATTAACAATTCTTTGAAGTGCATCAACAATATACACAGAAAATTTTTTCCCTTTGAAATCCACATGCAAGCAAACACCTCTAGTTAGGTACTGAAGAAACTCACCTCCCAAAATTTCCTTGACACCCTCCCATACATGGAACCCCAAATCAGCTATCCAAATTGCACTGGTAGATAGTATGAATATAAAATGCTAAAAGGTTTCACCTGTAAATTATCAACTGCTTACAAAATGATCCTCTCTTATGAGTTTAACTACAATACAGCAGAAAGAAAAGCTGAAATGGTATCTCCATGTCCAGGCTTGTTATCTTTCATGCCACTGTTTGGAGTAGAACTCCACTGCGAGTAGACAAACATCAATCAATATGTGTGTTCCTTTCAAAATGGTAGCTCCACGTGCAGCAGCTGTCATCTTTAGTGCCACTGTTGGAGCAAAACTTCACTGTGAGAAGAAAACATCAAGGAATACTTGTTCCTTCCAAAACAAAAATTGCATCATTATAGTGTTTTAAAGAATCAGCTATGGAGCAGAAATTGAAGCTGATTGATGTTTGCATCATCATGTTTTGGGTTGTCATCTCCCTTTCATACCAACTTTTGGGGCAGAACTCCATTGTGAGTAGACAACATCTCTTGTTCTCTGGTATTCCTCTTCAAAGATCTCAACTAGCGCTCTGAGTTTGTTTGCTGCAGAAGAATTGTACATGAGAGCCTTGTTGTCCTGTCTTGTCAAGTCGCTTTTCACTTGCCTCACTTTGGATCTAGTTGAAGGGTATTCGAGCTTAGTGTCAAATTTGTCTTGCAGCAATCTTGGATTTCTTATTTCTGGTTGTGTAGTGTCTCCACTGGAATCCCTCCTCTTGTGATTCCAAAATCTCTTGCTTCTTGCTCGCTTGCAGGGATTTGAAATCATCCCCAGGCCAGTTCCAGCATGAAACTGATGATGAGTGACCTCCGCTTCATCCTCAACAAAATTTACATCTGAGGTCCAGTTCCTTGACTTGGAGGAAATATGTCTTGCACTCCTCTTCCTTGATATTCCTTTGTGCTCAGTTTCATGAGAATCTTCACAATGCCTGGGATCCAGAACAGGTTGTCTCTGACCAAGGATTCTTACAGCAAATGTGGAGTCTCCAATAAGGGTGAACTCTATCTTGTCTCCAACATCCATTGCATGATTGTCTGCAAACTTCTTCCAGCCCGCTCGGAAACCTGACCATGAACCTCGAGACACAGAAACTTCCCACTTCATTCCACACTCATCTTGCAGTACTGCTTCCTTCCCAATGTGGTGCCCATGGTCTTTCATAAACTCCAAGGGAATCCACTGCAACAGAGCAAAGAAAAACAACAGAACCCTCAGCAACACTTGAAGCCCCAGCAAAACGACTCTTTGACACAGTTTTCATTTCTGGATGGAGAAGAGAATGTCCAGACATGCTGCTTGTGACAACCTACATGCATCAGCACATCAATGGCATCAATTAAGAAGATGGGTTCTTACGATTCCAGAGCCATGAGATGCAGCCAAGCTGCCTGCTAGAACAGTCTTTGTGAAGGTAGGAGGACTGAAAGAGAGAGTCTCTTCCTGCTGCTGACTCTCCCACACTTTAAACTTCTGCTGCAGACTTGCTCTGGCCCTCCTTGTTGCTTCCCCACTTCTTCCCTCTGCAAGAACTTCATCTTCACAACTCTTTGGCCGCTCAAAATTCTTGGCATTCGATTCATGACTGATGCATCCCTCTGAAAAATCTGCAGCATCAGCTTCTTCCGACGCTTTCATCACCGCATCCATCAGAACCGAAATCCTTGTCTTGCCTCCCGAAGCAGTCATCACCGAGTCCATCAAATTTGAGATCCTTCCCTTTTCTGCTGCGGAAGCAGCTTTCTTCGATGAATCCACCATCGTTGTCGGAACTGTGTAGATGGTCCCTCCAGATGATCTTCTTACCATCGCCTACCAAGCAAACTCGCAGTTCAAAGATGCCGCCGTTGCAGCAGCAGTTCAAGAAGAGAAATCCTCGACACGTCGCGACATGGAGGAAGGTACTAGTTGTAGAAGAGCACCGCGGCCGTCAACGATCAAAGGCAGATTTCTCTGCAGAGTTTCAGAAGCGAGGGAGAGCAGAACTTTGCTGGATCAGAGATCAGGGCTGCTTCTGTTTTCAGGGGAAGAAACAAACCTCTAGGGAAAAACAAGCTCTCTCTTCTCACCCCGAACATCTACGAAAAGGAACTAGAGACTCCGTGTGAAATTGAGCTACAATAAGCAAAACCGCACCTCAGAAGTTGCCAATTGTATAGCAGTGTCTCCAGATTCATTCTTCCCCTGTCGCCATTCCACAACAACGGCATTGGAGTTCCCCGATCTGAGTCCGGAGCTATGCGGCGGCGTGATTCGTCCGCTCCTAGAAGCGAGCGATCTTCTCAATTTCCGGACGCAGTTGTTGTTGCCTCAAAGAAGTCAGAACCGATGTGGATCCGGATTCTCGCCAGCATTCTGCGAACAAGCTTTGAACCTTGAGTTGCCTATTGACAAGCAAAACTTCAGACAAGTCTCTCCCCTAGAGGATGTGATGTGATGGCCAACCAATTGTGCACAGGAAAACAAAACGAAGACCAAGAGCCAAACCTCCGATGACATTGCCAACCGCGAGTCACAAAAAGAAAGACGTAAAGAACAGCACTGCGAAAATGGCCAGCAAAGAAAGCCGAAGCACAAGAAACCGCAGCAAAGATTTGCAGCACAAGAATATGCAATACAATCATATCAAAGCGAGGACATAGGTAGATAGATAAAGGGAAAAAGGAAACAACAAGAAGAGAAGAAACTACACACAAAAGAAAGCTACTGAGTTACAGAAGAAAGATCCCATCAGAAGTTAGAGAGAGCTGCTCTCTTCTTCCGCCATACAAGAGCCAAAAACCAAACTAGAGACCAAAAAGCTCCAAAACACACACAAAGATGTCATTTTACAATAGAAATCGCATCGGAAATGGCTTACGAAGGTGATGAAACGGAGCTCCGGATCCCGAAAATTTTCGACGAAGGCAAATCGAAGAAGAAGTAAGTCGGCGGCAGCAACGGCAGCAGCGACTGTGGAAGGGAAAACAGAAGAGAGAAGGGGACCAAGAGAAGCGCAAAGCCGTCGCCACAAGAGCAACAAAACACAATAACACTCGCGGTAGACGACGACAATTCCGCGCGTAATGTTGAAGCGTAACAGTCCACTTCAGGTAGAGGACGACGGTTCCTCTCGTAATGTGCAGCGTAACAGTCCACTTAGGTTAGAAGAAGACGGTTCCTTGCTAATGTTGAAGCGTAACAGTCCACTTAGGTTTAGAAGAAGACGGTTCCGCGCGTCATGTTTGGGCGGAACAGTCCACTTAGGGTCCAGGACAATGCTTCCGCGCGTAATGATGAGGCATAACAATCCACTTAAGGTAGAGGACGACGGTCCCACGCGTAATGTTGGGGTGTAACAGTCCCACTCAAGTAACCGGCGGTTCTCTTCTTGTCTGCTGCTTGCACAGTGTTTATTTAAACCCTACAAACTTGCAGCCTCTTTTTTTTGGGCTGGCTATATATAGCCAAAAAGAGAAAACATTTTTAAAAGTGCCAATATCAAGTGTTTTTCGAGAATTTCAATAGCCATAATTCGACTAAAATTTTAAGAAAAATCACTAGATACATAGTTCAAGAAAGGTAGCCAGAATATAAGAAGGATTTCTTACAAATTATTTTCATGTTCAGCTTGTAGCCAAAATTGGCTACATGCATCTTCATATAGATGGTCACCACTTTGGCTATATCACAAAATTGACAGAAAAAACAATTGCTACAAAGTACAAAGGAGGAAAAATGAAAAATAAAAAATTCTTGAGTTTTTTTTATTACCTTTTAGGGGTATTTCTGTCGGTGGGGTTTGAGAGTTTGTTTGTTTAATGAATTTTTTACATTTTTTTTGTAATATATTGAAATTTTGATGAATTTTTCCAAATTTTAGCAAAATTAGTCAAATTTATACAAGACAAAATAAAATCCCTATTTTTTGTCAAAAAACTTTCCCTATTTCTTTTGTTCTATTAGTGTATATTTGAATCTTTTTTCTTTTCTTTTTTTTTGGGAAAATTTCATCAAATTTTTTATATTAAAATTCTTGAAAAAAAGAAAACTTTTGGGTATACATTGACCCTATTTTTATGAGCATTAATTCTTTGATACTAGAATTTGCAAATTTCTTTTAGCATTTAAACTTGATGATTTATGCAAAATGAGGTAAACAAAAATTGATGATGAGATTTGTGACTTTAGCCAAAAAAATAAAAATAAAAATAAAAATTCATGACTTTGTCAAAATACCATACTACCTTGGCCACTTTGACACATGTTTTTGTCGAATAATTTAATTTAATTTTGAGAATTCTATTCCAACAAAACACACAATGTACCTATTCCCAAATATTCCAATCAAATTCTTTTTATTTTCTTTTCTTTTCAAAAAAATATTTTTTATGAAATTTTTATATTTATTGAAATTTTCAACATTTCTGAAAATAATATAATTTTGTCGTCGAACCGGCCGAGGTATTCACTCCAGTTCTTCCTTTTTTAAAGCCCATTTGAGCTAGTAGTGGAATAATAATTCTTCGACCTGCCGGTTGCACATGTAAAAACAATGCAATGGAGTACCTATGATTGCTTGTCAAATAATGAAGAAGGAGAGGGTGTTCCGATACAATAAGGTGCTCTAGGCGGACTATAAATTATTATTTTTTTGCAAATTTTTTTTGAGGGATAAATTTATATTAACCTTTTTTTGCATTTTTTTTTGTTTTTTTTTTTTTTTGGGATTTTTTTTTCTTATCTCCCTTTCATAGTTTTGTTAACTCCATTTTTCTATTTTTCTTATTTTCTATGATTTT
>Ga0116231_10014162_pt1 | contig 10845 bp, 6 predicted proteins | sample S1TSphgellanicum_2_FD_89695 | JGI IMG/M metagenome (GOLD analysis project Ga0116231, IMG submission 89695) | Host-associated microbial communities from peat moss isolated from Minnesota, USA - S1T2_Fd - Sphagnum magellanicum MG | ecosystem: Host-associated > Plants > Peat moss > Unclassified... | reverse complement strand
TGTTTTTACTTGGATGGATTTATTGAAAGAGGGGGGGGGGGGTGGGGGTTGGGGGGGTTTTGGATTTTTTTTTTTTTTTTTTTTTTTTTTTCTAATGGGCACTGATTAAAAACCTTGGAGAAATCTCTTAGTGTAATTTGCAGGCACCTTAAAAAAACCGCAATCATGTGCTCTATCTACCCTGGGTTTTCGTAATTGCCCAGGGGCAACTTGCTATAGGCAAATCTACTACATTTTGGCATCCCACTAGGGGCCAAGGGCCCTCCTTTCTTAAGAGGAAGCATATTACACACCCAAATGTGCATAATTTAAGAAGCATCTTAATGAATTAGGCACATATGGTGATCTTCCATACAAGCTTGTGATGCATCAACTTTTTACTCTATGATAGTGAAGCACGTATAAATCATAACAAAAAATTTGGAAGACTATATTCACAATCTAATGAACAGAAATTGTTTAATGAAATGAAAATAAATTGTAACAAGGGTTATATGATAATCATGCTTTAAATGTTGTGAATGTTTTCAATGAGCTTTTGAATGCATGAGATCAATGTTGTCTATGTGGTTAAAGGATTTGTCATGTAACCATGGCTAAACATGTTCAATTTTTTCAGCATTTGTGTTCATTTTTATTTTGTATGTTTTTGTTGTTGAGAATTCTTTGTTTAAGATGATTGTGGTGTATTGTTTAACATCCACTTTTATGTATACAAAGAATTGTTATAGTTGTGTGATAAGATTTTTATTTTTTTTTCAATTCTAGGCTTTCTTTCTCAAATTGAATGATGTTGAGGAATTGCACCTATGACATTGTGGCAAGATGGATGGAAATGGATAGGACGTGGTGTTGTGTTGTTTTTCAACATGGGGTGGATTTGATGGGGCAACTTGTGCACAATATATTGTTTCATAGTGTTTGCAAATTGGTGGTAGTTGGACAAGGTTTCCAACTAGCAATTCGAGTGTCCTACAAATGGTGATATATTGTTGTCATCTTTTGTTGTTTGTTTCAATCATTGTTCAATAATGCATAGGATGTTATAGTCATCAATGACATTTCATTAATGATTATGACATTTGTAATTATGAGCCTTTCTACAAGGTTGTTAGGTTTAGGTATGATGGACAAGTATCCACATGTTGGAATTTGGAATGTGGTGTGTACTATAGTTGTAATGCAACTTTAACGAAATGTTATTGTGCCTATTCTTGTTAATAATAATACATTTTTGCCAAGAAATTGAAAGTATTTTGTGATGTATCTAGAAAAAATGTTCTTCCACTTTTAAGTGTGCATGTGAAAACTTATAGCCCTTGTGGGCTTTTTCAATCAATTGCATCAAGATATGTCTATGGTAAATATGTGTTATGAAGGTTTAGACATGAACTGTATTTTGTTTTATTGTTTGTTATGAGAAAATGTGTATTCCAAGTGAAAATATGGATAATCTTCTAGCACCTCTTATAATAGTTGTGTTCATTTGTCATGTCTAAAATGTTCATGTGTGCATATTACACAAGGTATCTTTGTCAATTATCTAATGTTGGAGAAGGCCACAATTTTGGCATTCATGTACATAGTTTTTTTTTCTCTTTTGAATTGGATTGGAGAATAATTTTGTTTCTTTTTGAAATGCCATGTTTTGTAATAATATGTTATAAAAAAATGCTTTTGTATAGTGTGTAGGATGGAAGTTTGTGAATCTAAATAATTTGTTCTTTTTATAAATATAATTCCCGAGTTTATCTTGATCATGGCATTTTTAAGAGGGGCATTGGTATTTTTCAAACTCAAATTTTGTGAAATATTTGATGAAAACCATGTTCTTGAAATTAGAAGGTTGGTTACTATAAACATTTATGGAATGGAAATTCAAAACTTCTGATCTTGTGACAACCTTTGTATGCACATGAAAAAGTTTTGAATCAATGTATTTAACAACTTTTTAAAAAAACTATTGGTAATTGTAAGTATGTGAATGCAACTTCTTGCAAGATAAACATGCTTGTTAATAATGAAGGAAAAGATTAATTGAAATTGCAATTCTAAAAAATCTTGTAGGCTGAAATGTTTTGAATTTAATGTTCCATGTGGTTCACACTTCATGATGTACTTGAAAAGATAATAGGACTGATATGACAAGTTGATTTGTCAAGGATGTTGAGATGGGTGCCCCATAAAGAGTAAAGATGCATGGTATGACACAACATTACAATCTTCATGCCTTAGACTTTATAATATTCTCAACAATTTGTGTAGTTATTGAATTTAAATTGTTGATTTGGTTATGCATTAAATGGGAATGCATATTTGCATCAATTTTGGGGTTTGTTTTGTTACATCTATTTTTATGTGCATGAAGTCTCTTTCTATTACCATTTTGTAAAGTGTGTTTTGCATTTCATCCATGGGCATTTTAAATTCATTTTTTTGTTCATAAAGTGTTGTTGGAACAAATTTGACAATTTCATTTGTGATATGTTCGACGTCATTTTCTACCACCCACAAAACAATATTCTTGTTGTTTCAATATATGGTGAAAGTACCATGCTCTTAACACACAAAGAGTGACAAATGGTTGCATCATCATATGTAGTTAGAACCTAGTTGTGTTTAATTGGCAAACATGTTAAAAAACTAGCAATGGTGTGAAGGATGTGGGCACATGTTTTGTAATACAACTACAACTATTAAATGCATGGCAAAACATGATTGCGAAAATGTTGAACTCCATGGCAATATATATACATTCAAAGACTTTCAAAGTTGTAAAAAGTAAAAACCTATGACTAATGGCATGTTTTATGCAAGCACATTTCTAGAACATAATGTGCCATTGGCAATTGTAAGAAGGCTACCAAATTATTTTAGAAAGATGGATGAGGTTATTTATTGCAAGGTTATAACCATGGATTCTTGTAAAATTCAAAATCTAAAATATGATAATGTTTAGACAATATAATTGTTGATTTATGATTTTTTTGTTAACAAATTCAATAGACTTCATTTAATCAATTGCTCAACATTTAAGTTGGCAATGTACATAAGGTTATTTGAATATATGTGATCGAGCTATTTGACAAAATTTTGTAACAAAAAACTTGGTGTATGTGTGTTTGTTCTATGATGACCAAAAAAGGACATGCGTGCATGTGGTGTTATCCATGTGAACCCATGGATCCCACCACATTGCAACATGTGCATTTTATTAATGATAGTTAGGTGGAAGCCATTGATAATTTCCTTTTTACATGTTTTGCACAATTAAAAAATTAAAAATATATATCATTTTTGTTTGTATTATACTTGGTTTTTTATTTGATTTTAGTTTTAGTTTTGTCTCATTTGTTTCATTTTTACTTTCAAGTTTTGTAATTTTTAGTTAGTTTGTCTTCCTTTGACTTTAGAAATAATTGAACCTTGCTTTGATTTTTGGATTGTGAGCATGGAGATTTCTTGATTCTCATGATATTTGTTTACATAGGTAAAAATCATCTAACATGAAAAATTGGGAGATGAAAGACCCGTTGTATTTTAAAGTTTCACTTTGAAAGCAAGGATTACATTATAGTGAAAGAACTAATGAATGAGTTTGAATTTGTGAATTCAAATGTTTTGATGGAAGTTAATAACAAGACTTTTTGAAATGAGAAAATGCAAGGATTTGACCAAAGCTTAACAACAAAACCTTATGTAAAGGTGGGCCATAAAATTAATGGAAGCCCCACACATAATTACATTTTATTGAACTTTATAACTATCACTATTTGCAAGTCCAAAGTGATGGCCTTGATAAACAACCTTTGGAAAAATGAATGGATTCAACATAATAGTTGGATGATTGCCAAGTGAAACATGCAACTTTGTTTGTTGGGAATGATGCAAAAGATGGCACAAGGTTTCACTTAAGGAACATATTTGGTATAAACCACAAAAGTTCAATGTAGTTAACAACTTTCGATCATTTTGAGTGAAAATTTGAAGGTGAAAATTTGAGGTGACCACTCAAAGCATTTCACACCAAAGTTGTTGAACTACACAACTTTTATGGTTTATACCAAATATGTTCAATAAGCAATGGGAACATCTCATCCTTCTCATCCAATAATTCCTTCTTTCTTTTTCTTTTTTTGTAAAAATATTATTATAAAATCCTATCTTTACTCGAATAATCAATTCAACATGATAATAAAAGAAAGGAAGAAAGACAATTTTTACTACTAGAAGATACTTGTTTACACCTAAGAGAGTTTTTACATCCTTCTACTTCAATTATTCATTCTCCTTTTGTAAAATGTAAAAAAGAACATGAAAAAACACATCATTCAAATAACACCTCATGCTCTTCTTATATTATCAAGGTTCAACGATTCTATTCACAAAAGGCTACCAAAACATTTTGGCAGAAGTAGTGTTGACCAAGAAGATGGTTAGTACCCCATGCCAAACACCTTGATGATTCTTCCAAGAAAAATCATTGTAACCTTCCTTCTATGCTAAGCAATTTTTCAATTTTTCATTATTTTGGTAGACATTGGCTATTAAAAACTTTTTAATTCAAAACTAAAAAAAAAAAAATCCTTTAACAAAACATCAAACATCGTTTTTGTCTTGTAGGACTAGTGGGACATGTTCAAGCCAATAACGAAGTGGGCATATATTAATTCTTTCAAATTAATGGAATTAAATCATTGGATTAAAAAACATGTGTTTGTGTACTTGGTGGGTTCAAATTAAAAGAGAAGGTTCATTTGACAAATGATCATATTAGAATGCTTGTGATCTAGTTGGGGGAAAAGAAAACCATGTAAAGTTATGTTCTACTTGTTTGACAATTTTCAAGAAACTTAATGAATGTTCCATCAAGTTGAATTCAATTATGTTTATAATAACCTTTAGGCACATGTGAAATTCACATGGGATATTCACAAGCCTAAATTTCATGGCTATCATGTAGAATAACTATATGGGGCCACTACAGAAAAATGTGGTTTTTAAAAAGGTTCAATTTGATTCAAATGTTCATATTGACTAAAGGCTTGGGACATAAAAACATGTAATTTTTTTATTAGTACATTTAACTAAGGTGACATTTTTGACAACTAGGTGTCAATCCAAACATCTAGTGAAAAAGAGCAAGAAACAAAAAGTTCCTTAAAGATGGCTAGGGTTTAATCAAATCACTGTATTTGGTTTAACATTAGCTAGGTTAAGGCTACTTACTTAATATACCTAACTAGCCTACTAGCAAGACCTATGTTACTTATCTTACATAACTAGTTAGCCTACTAACAACCTAGGTACCTTTTTAATTTAGCATAACAACTTAGCCTATTTATTAGGCTACCTACACAACATAAGCTAGGCTAGGTTGTGCTTGTAGTGAATTGCCACTAGAGTACATTATTAGTTCATGTGTAAGGATGATCACATGTGTTTATCATGAAAACATTTGGATTATGTTAAATTATATATTGTCACATATTATGCTACATGCCTATGTCATGCGTCACCATATTGGCATTAAAACCTATCATTGTCCACACACCACACAAAATAACATAAGAACACTTTAATTGATATATCATACTTAACCCTAAATAAGACTCGTATGCAACAAGTAGGAATCAAAGCCCAAAACATAAAATAAAAATACAATAGACAAACCATGTGCCAAAAAAACTTGCAAAGCAAAACACATTATATTCTAGAATCTCAAATCACAAAAAATGATTTGAGAACCCACACTTCACAATTATATCCCAAACACCAAATTGCCCAAACCATGTTCACATTTGAACCAATTATGAACTAAAACAAAGTTATTATGCTAACTTAACTTAACACCAATTTAATTGTGATTTAATTGAATAGTTAATTAACTAACATTCCTAACACCTACTTTACATATTTTAAATCTACTTAAATACCTACCTTACCTTACCTTACCTTACATACCTATGTACCATATTTAAAACATATTCACTTTATTATATGTATTTACCGATGTGGTCTAATATCAATCTATTTTGATATAAATTGGTCGATATTAACATTATTTTAAAAAATGATACCAATTTTGTACTAATATTGGTTATTTTGTTTTAATTTGATACCAACCTTGTATCAATATTAATTCAATATTGATTTTGGACTAATATATGCTTAATACCAAGATTAATATAAGATTGGTATGAGATTGTATTATTTAAAGTCCTTATCAACTAATATTAATATTAAGTTGGTACCAAATTTAGGTCAAATCAAATTGGTTTGATACTTGATACTAATGTTTTTATTAGTATTGATACCAACCATTAACTTTACATACCCAACCAACATTGGTACCTACCTTAACAACTTACTATAATAACCTACATGCCTTTCTTACATACCTAACCTAACAACCTACCTACTTACCTACCCACCTCATCATACCTACCTACTTACCTTGTTTTGTTCAATCACCCAATGAATGGAATTTGCATTGGAATAATTAGGAGTTAACATGTTTGAATTTGTCAATGATTTATGTTCATTTTAAACATTAAAAAAAAACTTCTTTGAACATTTGTAAAATATATTGATTTTATTGAATAGATTTTCAAATACATTTTAACATTATGTTATCATTTTAACAAGAGTTGAAATTTAAAAACATGCATCAATTTTGGGATCTTTTAGGTATGATTTCATAATTAAGAAAATAAATGGAAAAATTACACATTTTTTTTATTAACAAAAGGTTGTGTAGTTGGATGATAAAATCAGTGGCATGCCTCCATAAGGTCTTGGGTTAAAACTTGGCAAATCATGTATATGAATTTGGTATATGGTGATGTGTATAATGTAAGTGTACATTGTAGACAAAAGCATTATGGTCAAGTTGGAGATGGGAGGAAGGGGGGTCTTTTTGATTAATTTTCCCATCCAAACAGTCACATTTTCCTATAACGTAAACACACTTGTTATAAATTTAAAAACACTTGTCAAGGTGAGACAATTATGTTCATTTTGGTATAATCTTGATTTGTGAATCTAAATCAAACATGAAGGAGAAATCTATGGAAAGTTTTGAAAAAGAGGAAGAAAAAAAAAGGAAAAAAAATACAATTGAAACACATAAAATGAAACTAATGTTAAATGAAATGCATCGAGGAGAATCAAAATAAGAATTGATGAAAATTTTGAAAATGAAGAAGAGAAGATTGAAAAAACTTTGAAGATGAAAAAAAATGTGAATACTTGTGAATTGGTAAGAGCAATGGAAATGTTTGAAAGAAGTGCCAATGAAACACGACACCTTTTGGTGCTAACAATGAAGGATTGCATAATTAGTTTACCATCATAGCAATAAGTCAGAAGAGATTTAGAAATCTTTTGAAGATGTGGCAAACCAAGATGTTATCAATGAAATACATGTTTATTGATAAATTAAATTCATTATTTCTTGATGAATTATGTAACTTATTTGTCAATTTTAATTTATTTTAATTTATGGGTCATTTTTGTTAATATGTAATTTTAAGTGCATTTAAAAATTAAGAATAATTGAGTATAGTCCATTTTTTTAGGATAATAAAAGATTAATAAATGTTAAACCTACAAATTGTTCGTGAGTTTTTGTTCTCTAATTATTTTTACTTGATTTTTCATTAAGATTCATGGATTGTACAATGTTCCACAATTATTTTGTCAAAATTTTCCCCTTCATTCAATTTTCATATCATCCATCATATTCCATTGTGAATTGAACATGCATTTACAAATTCTTTTTCATTGTATTACAATACAAGTGCTCAATTATATTGTAAATTGTGCAAAAGATGATTGGATTGATAATGAATATCAATGAACTTTGACTTCTTCATTACTTTTTGAAGTCAATGAATTCCATTACCTAAAAATGTTGTAGGAGAATGAAAGGATGTGGAGGAAGTAATGTAAAGTTAGGGAAATAAATTCTCATGCATCCTTGAAAGATCAATAAACTCAAAAATGTTTTAAAATGAAAGAGGAAGAAAATAAAATTTTAAATTTTAAATTTTTTAAAATGGAAACATGTGGGGGATATATCAAAATAAAGGTTTAAAAATACAAGTAGTGCACCTCCTTCCAAAGCATTTTAAAAGGGCAAGTTTAGAACACCCACTCCAAAAAAGGTTATAAAAAAGTCATCAAAACATTAAACAAGGGTTGACATAATGAAAATAAAAAGTTAACTACTAGAAATGAGCAATGCTATAAATGTGGCATTTTTTGCTTGTAGAAAAAAAAATTCATAATAATTGATTATGCATGGTTGATTTGAAACCATCTATGTTTATATTTTCTATTGTTTGTTATTTTTTATGGTTAAAATTCCTTTGAATTGTGAATATCTAGATGAATTTTGTTTTTCCATGAAGTTTTTCATTCCATGAAGTGTAAGGTGTATAATAATGTTTGGATGTTACAATTTTCAAAAGAATTAAATTAAAAAATTGGTTGATTTTTTTATAAAAATATTTGGTTTTCAAATGGACTTGTTCTCACTTAATTTTCAACTTAACAAGATTTGATCCTAAGACCCTATCAAAAAGAAAGACTATTCTAATCATCATGCCACAAATTTGTATAAAAAAAAGAGAAAGGATTTAAAAAAATAAAAATGACACATTTCAACACTTTTAATTTTAAAAGCAATGTAAACACATTTAAATTTCAAACAAAAGTTCTCATATGTGTTTTTTCACATGTGAAGATATATTTGAATAGTAATGTGCTTTTTGATATCAAAGAGGTCTTGAGTTCAAATTTACACTTACCAACATTTATTCAATATGAGACTTTTAATGTGTAGTAGGTTGAGATTAGACTAAAGGTAAACCTTGTAACTACCTTAAATATTAAAGTTGGGCCAAATGATACCCTAGGTGATTCTCAAAGAAATCATTATTTGTTAAAATGAAAACTATAAATATTCACAATGAAAACCAACCTAAAACCTTAATTAGTTTTCAATTGTTTTATGATACCCACCCAACATTAATGTATACATAAGAAATATTATACACTAATTTGAGAATGTAAAAAATTGAATTATAAATGTCACCTCAATTCTACCTTGAAAAATGAAATTGTTAAAAATTTCATATGTTTTTATGAAAATGTATGGAACATATATTGAATTCTAACCAACTATTTATTCACATTTGTATAGTGTAATCACCATGCAAATTCATACATACTTATCAAATATAAATATATAATGAAACATATATTTTCATCAAATCATATATAGTTACAAATACGTTCATAGGGTTTTGAAAGCATATGATTCACACTTGAAATGTGTTGAAATTTTGTTTCAAATGTTTATATTCATTATCACAATTGCAACAACATGTAGGCTTGTCACCTTATCAAAACATGTGTTTGTGAAACAAACATCACATGCTACCTTTGCATTTTAAGAAAAACAACATGCTTTTGTTTGAATTTGGAAAGGATGACATATGAAAGGTGTTTTACATGCATCTTTTGACTTTTAACTATGGCATTAGTAATTTCCATGAAACTTTGTTATTTTGATGGTTTTTCATGTTTCATTTTAAAATTCATTTAACATTTTGTTGCAATGAACGTTTTTTTTAAATTAAAAATGCAATGGGGGTAGGTCTAAAAGATTTGAAAGGTTTAATAAATGATATCACACACCTTCTCATAACTTCTAATTTATGAACTTAAATTCTTTATCACTATAATCAGCAATGTTAGATTTCATTTTCATAAGCACTATTTACAATTCTTTGATAATTTGTAACAATTGTTGATTATAATTTTCATTTGGGTTCAAGTTAATAATGATTTCCATGTTTTACATGCTTTCCATTACTAACATTATTTTCATTTTCATTTTCACTTAATTAGTGAAAGGAGTAATATATGAGTTTTAAGAAAATGTAAATGTTTCTTTTACTATCAAGTCTAATTCCAAAAATATGTTTATATAATAATGGACGAAAAAAATAATCATTGGAAGTTTTTTGGGTTGCAACTTGACAATAGTAACTACATGAAATTTTATTTTTTATTGGTAACTATTGTTTAAACATGAATGTTGTGTGCTTAAAACATGTATGAAGCATATATATATAAGTATTTTCATGTGATGTAAATTTTAAAATATTCAAAATTAGTTTACATTTGTTTAAAGCAATTTATAAGAATTGGTTGTCTTCTACAACTTTTACACCCCCAATGATGGTAACAATGAGATTTTAAGTGCAACAATTTATCTATTCACATAATGTATATTTCATTCATTCCTAATGACATTCATATTAACACCTTCATAAATAACTAATTTTATAAATGTTGGTCACAAATTGTTCCCATGCACACCTTTGTTTACCCATCATTTAGCAATATAAACCGTCACATTTATTATATGTTGACATTGTTTAAAAACTTTCCAAATGCTTATTAGAAAGTTTTGCATGGTGCTTTTCATCAATGCATGGAAATATCATCACAAATTATTATTTTCCTCAAAGAGGTATGCATGTCAAACAATTCTCAATTCAAGCTTTCATTACATGAAAACAAAAAAATAGAATTCTATTAATAACTTGTTCCTTGGCAATGATAGTATCTCTCCACCAATTCACATGATTTTGGACAACATGATTCATGACATTCAAAAATGTCTTGTATTTTTTTAATAAAAATGAAAAATAGTTCAACATTTTCAATGGTGACAAATAGATTTGTCAATGCAAGTTCATTGATGTACCTTCATGTTTTTGCTCCTTATCTTTGGAACATAACATATAAAAATCAAGCATACTCACATGG
>Ga0116231_10014161_pt1 | contig 10847 bp, 7 predicted proteins | sample S1TSphgellanicum_2_FD_89695 | JGI IMG/M metagenome (GOLD analysis project Ga0116231, IMG submission 89695) | Host-associated microbial communities from peat moss isolated from Minnesota, USA - S1T2_Fd - Sphagnum magellanicum MG | ecosystem: Host-associated > Plants > Peat moss > Unclassified... | reverse complement strand
TATATATATATATATATATATCTCTCTCTCTCTCTCTCCAACTAATGTATTTTCCTTTGTGTAAAGGCCAAGTCTCAGGCACTTCCTTCCCATTGAAGGACACAAGGTTGACAATAGCCTTATACCATGAGTGGTCACAACCTTGCCCTTCGACTTTGAGGCCTACTAAATAGGACCGAGTTTCAAATGGGCTGATAGGAATTAGCAACTAACGCCAAGCAAGTTGGGCATTCACATTTCCATTGATATGAGTTTTACATTCACATGGTTGTGGAGTTTGTATCTTCTAATGGAAAGAAATCGGCTCAAAGAAGCCTAACCTAGGTTAATCATTGGGTAAGAAATAGGGAAATCATGTTCAATCTCCAAAGTGCAAAATCTCCAACTCTTCCCACCATGCATGAACTTGTGACTTGTTTTGATATTTTTATCCTCTCGTTCGTTGTTTTCATACATACTACAAAAAGATGTGAATTTTTTTTAAAAAACATAAAAATAAAATAAAATAAAATAAAAATATTCCTTTCTCACTTTTTAACTCCCTTAAATATCGTGCTCCCAAATTGTCCCATTTTTAGCTAATATGTTGTATCTGTAGGGTAAATCCCATGGTTGGGGCCACATACCCAAAATACAAGGCTAGATGGCCACCACATCCAACCTTGCAATTGAAGAATGTTTCTCACCCGCTCATGAGCTTCACCTAATCATAAAACACAAGGCAAACGTTATCATGAACCTAAACATAAATAAATCACAAGGTGGAATATGGGGTTTAAGGTGCACACATATTTAAATGTAAGATCTCTCCCACTCTCAAGGAGTAAATGTAATATCTATCCTCTCTATTTGCTAGAGATAATCATGCATTTAAGGTGCACTCCAAATATAACTTAGGAAATTGCACTACCTTGTATTACAAAGGGGGAACAAGGATAACACAATAGGAAATTTCAAGAGTCTATGAAGCTAATACATACCTACACATTCAAGACTAAGACTAAGATGAGCATAAAAAATTGAGCAAATCTAATAAGTACCCAAGTACATCAAAATAAACATCTGAAAGAATTTAGATGAATTTCAAAACAAGTTAACTTAGCTTGGATCCTTCAAGTCCCAGTGCAGATAGATACACAAGATCTAAATATGGGGCTGGAGTGATCACTGAGGACATTGGTGGGGTTTAGGGTTTAGTGTAGGGTTTAGGGTAAACACTACTTACCTTTACAAAAAAAGTCTAAATTTCCTAACTACTTATCAATAACTAGCTAGATGCTAAGTAAGGAGATAGTTTTTTCTTGAATACTCTGTGCTATATATAATGTTATTAGGACAATAATGCCTTGTACCAAAGGGTTTTAGTAGTTTAGGGTTTAGGGTTTAACTATTAGCATTTCATCTCCAATTCAAAGTTAAAACAAAATCCAAGACTTGCCATGATTTTTTCATTATTGATGCTTCACCTTTGACAGGCCATATTGGGCATCTCTCAAAATCTTTTGTGGTCAAGATTTTATTTTTTATTTTTCTAAGTTGGCACGTGTTTTTTAGGCATGTTCCTGACTTGGTTTTGAAGGGGAAATTAATTGCCCAAAAAGGGAATTTCAGCTCTCATATAAGTCCGTGATGGCCTTTTTGAATGGGCCTATCCAAAAGGCACCTATGTATGTATGCAAAATTTTGTGAACATAACATGATTATTTTGGGCTAGTCAATGTGCTAATTTGCATGGGCAAATAAGCAAAAGGTGCTCCAAACAAGCTTCGATTTTCCTCAACTTTGGGTGATCATATTGAAACTTTGGCAATAAGTAGATTGTGCCTTCAAGTTCACATTTAATGGTTGTTTTGTGTATTAGCTTCATATTTTAATAGTAGCAATGTGAAATGTAAATTTGCTTGTTTTGACCTTGTTAAAAACCTTGAAATAGCTTGTAACTTTAAGGGGACTAAAACAAAGCAAAAAATTATTATATAAACTCTTCAATGAAAATTTTGACATTCATGCTTTTTACATTTACCTCTAATGGCAAAGAAATGAAATATCTTGAGCCCATAAGATTTTTAATTTTTAATTTTTCACTTAATAGGTTGATCACAATCATTAGATCAAATCAAGAATTTGAGTTTTTAAAACTGTAGTTTCCTAATTATTTATGCGAACTTGGCATCTCAACTTAAGTGACAATTGAAGATTTAGGTCAAGATAAGGATTCACTCCCAACAACTTGAAAATAAAAATTAAAAAAATCCATGCACAAATGTCACAAACCATCTAAAACGAACATTTCCATTGCTAGTTAGCAATCAAACAAAAATTAATTCTCAATATGAAATTGCATTATAGCACTCAACCATGGGCAAAAAAAACTTGCAAGCCACTAATGAGATTTGTTATAACACTAATTGGTTTTCATTGGGGACTAATGTAAGGTTGTGGTTTAGAGAATTATTCCAATTAGGATTGTTGGAACCCGAATCTCACACATGTTTACCACTCTATGTTGAGTTTGTTATGAATTCAGCTTTGTCATGCATAATTATCCAATCTCCTTTTGTGGACAAAATTATTATAGGTAGTTGCTTTATCTTAAGTTTAGTGGTTATGAGAACAAGAGTTTTCTTTTTTTTGTAAAGTGAGAAATACAAATAAAACAAGAATATATTATTGTCGCAAAATTCCTTGCATTGTTTGAAAAATATCGAGAATAATTCGCAAAAAGAAAATATTGAGAAAATTTGGCCGCTTTTTAACATAGCTTAGGGTTTTGGGGTAGTGTTTTGCTAGTAGTTTCCAATTTCAACAATTTTCTAAAAATGTGTCACCAATATATGCCAATAATCATCCTAAGGATTCTCAACTATTTGATGTTGTCACATAACATTGGGAAAGAAAAACCTTGATGAGAACTTAGTGATGTTTTTTTTTCCCCTTATTTTTTAAAGAAGGAGGAGGCAATGAACATTACAAGGTAGATTTAACATTTATCGATTTATTTTTTATTATTTAAATTGCCCAAGTAGTTTTCTCCAAAAAATAGCAAAGTGGCAACAAACATTGGGGGCAATAAAAAAAATTAGCAACATTTCTTCAAAAACCTAAATTCCTCTCATTTTTTTTGGAGGTAAAACGACTAGGCATCTATTAAAGAATATTCAATTTTTTGGGGGTGGTCGCCATGGTGCTAAAATTGAACACCTAAAAATAATAATAATAAAAAATAAAAAAATAAAAAACTTATGGGTAGTATGGCAAAAGGGTCACGTGTGTCTGTGAGAACCGCCCTGAGAACCAGGGTCCAGTTCTGATAACCGTCCGACAAGGGGTCAACCCAATGAAGCAGGGGGTTGATATTTGCAATATTTTCAATAAACTGGGAAAAGCACCCCACATGTCACTTTCTATATCCTCCCCCGGCCTTTTGAAAACTGGGGATGGAAGTACATGGTACCTAGTACCTACCATCTGAAGCTTTCAAAGGCTGTGTGCTGAGGACATCCACTCATAACGATTTCCTATGCATTCATCCATCCACTCATAATGATGTCCAATGCATTCATCCATCCACTCATAATGATTTCTTTTACATTCATCCATCCCATCATAATGATCTCCTTTACATTCATTCCTCCCATCATAACGATTTCCTTTACATTCATCCATCCACTCATAATGATTTCCTTTACTCCATCTATCTCATCATAATGAATTCATTTACATCCATCCATCCATCCATCCACTCATAATGATTTCCTTTACTCCATCTATCTCATCATAATGATTTCATTTACATCCATCCATCCATCCATCCACTCATAATGATTTTGATTAAAATTCATCCGTGTGTAGGGTCCCCCCACCCCCTACCCCCCCTTTCGGCTCTTTGTAGTCATGCAAATTATCTTAAATAAACTCTTGTTTCGCTTGGAGCCATGTATATGTTTTCATGCGCGACCAATCCCACTCATAATGATTTCCTATGCATTCATCCATCCACTCCTAATTATTTGCTCCACATTTATCCATTCATTAATATTAATTTCCTTCACATTCATCCATCCATGTGTAGGGTCTCCCCGGCCCGGCCCGGCCCGGCCCCCCCCCTTTTCAGCTCTTGGTAGTCATGCAAATCGTCCTAAATACTCCTGTTTCGCTCGGAGCGATATCGATATTTATTTTTTTCATGTGCGGCCACCCAAATTGCTCATGATCTTACAGCTAATGGCTTCCGATGCTTTGTAATCATTTGTGTGCATCAAACCGACAAAGGGATGGTAGTAGTACTTATATGCATCTCAATTCCGTCTGCCAAATTCCTATGGTTTTCCTACCAAGCAAACGATCATAGCCCGTTTTCTATTGGCTAGCCAAGCTTGCGGATCCGATTTCTGGCACAAAGATTTTGTACAGTTGGATGGCCACTTTTGCGTAATTCATAAAATTGTCGGATCTCATCCTAGTTGGCCTTGAATGTGTCAAGCCCCTTTCGCACTTTTGCTCCTAAGTTTTCATCCAAAATGATTTGTTGGCCTTCAATCTGTCAAGCCCCTTTGGACACCGTTTTTTAATTGATTCATAAATTGTCATCCAAAGTTGTAGTTGGCCCTGAATCTGTCAACCCCTTTGGTCACTTTTTCTTCCATAATTCATAAATCGTCATCCAACATTCTACTTGGTCTTGAATCTGTTCAGCCTTGCGTCACTTTCTTTCCATAATTCATAAATTGTCATCCAAAATTCTAGTTGGTCTTGAATCTGTCGAGCCTTTGGGCACTTTTTTCCCCTAAATCCCTAAATTGTCATCCAAAATTCTAGTCGGCTTTGAATCTGTCAAGCCTTTGGGCCACTTTTGTTTTGCATGATCCCTAAATTGTCATCCAAAATTCTTGTTGGCCTTGGATCTATCAAGAAGCTCTTTCACACTTTTGTGTAATTCATAAATTGTCATCCAAAATCCTAGTTGGCCTTGAAAATGTCAAAGCCCTTAGGGGGCCCTTTTGGGTGATTCATAAATTGTCATCCAATTCTAGTTGGCATTGAATCTTTCAAGCCATTCACAAATTTATTAACTAATTCATAAGCTGTCATCCAATTGTAGTTGGCCTTTTGGGTGATTCATAAATTGTCATCCAATTCTAGTTGGCATTGAATCTTTCAAGCCATTCACAAATTTCCTACCTAATTCAGAAGTTCTCATCCAATTCTAGTTGGCCTTTTGGGTGATTCACAATTTGTCATCCAATTCTAATTGGCATTGAATCTTTTGAGCCATTCACAAATTCAATACCTAATTCATAAGAAGTTGTCCGATTGTAGTTGGCCTTTTGGGTGATTCATAAATTGTCATCTGATTCTTGTTGGCCTTTTGATTTGTGGAGTCCTTTTGTGCGAGGCTTCTCTTGTCATGTTTCCTCCTTTAAATGTGGTACATGGTTATCTATGTTCTATCCTTCTCGCTTATGCAAAACTTGACCATTTCTCGTTGGCCAGCTTGAACACCTGTCTATATGGTGTCATTCTTAGATGGATTCCTTTGTGTTTTTCATCGAGTTGTCATTAGTACTTTGAGAATTTGTAGCTGATTTGTGCGACATGGAACTTTTGTTGGAAAGAGATCGCTCTGAAGAAGGGAGGTGATGAAAGGTAAAAGCAGTGCTGTAACACATGATGAGAATGATTATTTTATAAAAAATAATGGAAATTTCTCGCTATTTTTCTGAATTTTTTTGAGAAAAAACTTTGAGAAATACAAAAAAAATTCAGGAATTTTTTTCAATTTAAAAAAATGGAAAAAAACCACACACAACAACAGCACCACATGGGTCCACTTTCTAGAAAAATACAATGTCAAATTATAGAAGTGCAAAAACTAGGAATAAAAACAAATCACCCAACATTTTTTTATTAAAAAAATTACAACATTTTTTTTCCTTAGAAATCCATTACGATTTAAAGATCTATAAATTTTGGTTTGGTCTTGATTGAACAAGACAAAATTAATACAACAATTTTTTTATAAAAATTTAAAAAAGAATTAATTAATTAACCACATTCTCCTAGAATCCGTATGAACCTTTTTTCTTTTTTAAAAAACCTCCCAGTTTAGTTGGTCTTTATTGGCCAACACAAAATTAATTTAAAAAGTTCTAAAATTTTGAATTAATTAACCACTTTTTTCCCAGAATTCATGTATGAAATTTTTATTCTTTTATTTAAAAAAACTCCCTTCAATTTAGTTGGTCTTGATTGGCCAACACAAAATTAATATTAAAAATTCTAAAATTTTGAATTTAATTAACCACTTTTTCCAAGAATCCATATCAACTTTTATTCATTAAAAAAGAAACCCCCACAAATTTAATTGGTCTTGATTGGCCAACAAAAACTTTAATAATAATAAAATCCTAAAATTTTGAATTAATTAACCACTTTTTTCCTAGAACCCATGTATGAAATTTTTATTCTTTTCTTTAAAAAAACTCCCTTAAATTTAGTTGGTCTTGATTGGCCAACACAAAATTAAATTAAAAAATTCTAAAATTTTGAACTAATTAACTACTTTTTCCGAGAATCCATATGAACTTTTATTCATTAAAAAAATAACTCCCATAAATTTAATTGGTCTTGATTGGCCCAAAAAAAATTTAATAATAATAAAATCCTAAAGTTTTGAATTAATTAACCATTTTCTCCTAGAATCCATTATGAACTTTTTTTTAAAATAACTTTTATAAAATTTGACTTTACGTAAAAGCCACGTTAGCTAGGGCGGCAAAAGCCCCAACCTGACCGTATCCCAAAAGGGTGACCAAAAACTTTATGTTTTATTTTTAAAAAAAATTAAATTATTGAAATTTAAATAAATTAAGGGAGGGGGCGGGGGGGGCGACCTACTACTAACTAAATAAATACTAGTAGGTAGCATGTCAGAAACTCCAATATATTTATTTTAATTATTTATTTTCTGGGAGGTTGGGGGCTGGGGAGGGGGCTAGGGTTGAAGGGTTTGCAGGGGTTTTAAAAGGAGGTAAAAAACTGGCAAAATGACAGGGTCAATTGCAGCTCCTGAATTGCCATCATTTGTGGTTTTGCCATTTTGCTTTGGCCACTTTTAGCCAGCTTGGCCTTCTCTTTTAGCCAGTCTTTAGCCAGCTTGGCCACTTTTTTGCCAGTCTTTTGCCAGCTTGGCCTACACTTTTGGCCAGTTTTTGGCCAGCCTGGCCACCTGCTAGTTTTTGGCCTTAAGCTACCGACCTCTTGTGGGGTCGCATGTTAAAGGCAGGTACGGCCGATCTAGTCAGCACGCCTAATAGCCGCTCGCTCGCACGGCAGAATCGACCACTATGGGCCCATTCTGTAGTTACTGTAGTGTACAATTATGGCAGAATTGATCCACCTAGTGAACGCTTGCCCGGCAGAATCGATCCCATAGTGAACATTTTCCAGACAGAATCGACCGCCTAGTGAACGCTTGCATGTCAGAATTGATTCCCTAGTGAACACTTGCCTGGCAGAATTGATCACCTAGTGACCACTTGCCTGGCAGAATCACCTAGTCAGCGCTTGCCTGGCAGAATCGATCACCTAGTGACCACTCATGTGGCAGAATCGACCACCATGGGCCTGTTCTCTAGTACTATATTGTAAGTATGGCGGAATCGACCACCAGGGGGCTTGTTCTCTAGTACTATAATATTAATTTAATTTTTATCGCCTAGGCTGGTTTGCAGCAAGGTGCCCTAATTATTATTATTATTATTATTATTATTTGTCAGTTATGTTCGGCAGTAAAAGTAATTATAATTTATAATTTGGCATTATACTAAATAATGAAGGTATTGTGCTTGAGAGCTTCATTCCGATTTTTGGCATGGCAGGCACACTTTTTTCAGAATTTTTGGCAATTCCAAAATTGTCATTAATTAGTACCTAGGTAATTGCGGTATATTGTAAGTCACTTGATAGTTGTTGCAGTCATTGGGTGTCTCAAAGTTTTGGTTGCGAAAGTTTTTATTAGCACTTGGTCAATCAAGGTTTTTTTTTTCTTTTCTTTTCTTTTTTTCAATTTTGTGATGTAGCCAAATTGGCAATCATTTACAAGAAGATTTAGCCAAATTTGGCTATTTACCAGCTCTGACCAAATATGAAGGTAAAAAAATTTAATAATCCTTTGATAGTTTGGCTACCTGTTGTGCTGAACTCTGGTGATTTTAAAAACAAAATTCAAAATCTTGAAAATTAGTGCCAATTTTCACAAAAATCCTTTGTGTGTGTGTGAAAAATTAAAATTTCAGGTCAGCAAAATGTGAAAAATTTGCCCCAAAAAAAATCATTGCCAATATAATTTGATATGAAAGCATTGTCAACCAACTTTTTTTCTTCATTTGGAGATGGATTTTGCCTACTTACTTTGACTTACTTCGCATGCAAAAAAAATGTGAATTTTCTTTTGTAAAATATATGTTTATTCTTAAAGTAATTTCGGGTACACATGCTGTTTGTTTTGGAAATTTTTGGCAATTTTTTGACCTCACAAATTTTTCAATCCTTATTTTCAAGTAAAAAAAAATTACAAATTTACAAAAGTCATGGTGATTTCGTTAGACAATAACTCATTTCTATACATTAAAGAGGCAAGCATTAAATAGGAGAAACAAATTAAATGTGACATTGGGCTCAACATAGTTGCAAGACAATGCCCAACAATAAAAATATTTTCGATTTTTTTGAATTGTACTTGAATTGAATTGTGATAAATGTTTTAACTACCTTACTTGCACCATCATTTTTATAAAAAAATTGTATGTGCTCATTAAAATCATCCTTTCAAAGTTCCAAGGTTCAAATCTTGTCCTCAAATTTTCATTCTTTTTAAATGGATGTATGAAAAAGAGGATGTAGTCCTAAAGCAACTTCCTCAAGCAAGCTTCCCTAGCAACATTAAGACTTGCAACTTCCCCAAAGCAAATGGGCCCAAGTTCCTTAGGAAACAACACTCCCTAAGACAAATGAGCCCAAATTCCTTAAGTAAATTTGATTGCCTATGACAAATGGGCCTAAAACATGGCTCCCCATGGCAAATGGGCCTAAGTTCCCTGAAGAAACATAGTTTTCCTAAAGCAAGTGAGCTCAAGCTCCCTAAGAAAACATGTTTTTGTCAAGCCCATGTTTTCTTAGGGAACTTAAGCCCAATTGCTCTAGGCACCATGTTTTGGGCCTATTTGTTTTGAGCAATTTTGTTTCTCCAAGGAAATTGGGCAGATTTACATAGATAGAGCAATCACCTTTCCTTGAAGAACTTGGGCCCATTTGCCTTGAGGAACAACATTTTCCTTGCAGAACTTGGGCCCATTTGTCTTGAGGAAGTTGCAAGTCCCCTTCTCCCCGAGGATGAACCGTTACATTCATTTGTGATTTAACTCATATTTGTTATATATTTCATATGCATCCAAGGGTCCACATAGCCATTAGAGCTTTAAGGGATTCTATAATATTTAGAATTCATGTCAATATTTTCTTTCAAGAATTGAACTACAATATCAAAGTTACCCAAACATGCCGTAGGGGATATCCTACACACTACTCACAATCGATAGAATCTATCAAAATATTTTTTTTCAAAAAGAAAGGTTTAACGACTTTGTTTTTAATATTCCAAAATTCCAACAATTAAGAATAAGTGTAAAAGATTATTTAATATTGTAAAGCAAAATGTGAGGGGATATCGTAGACACCACTCACAATCGATAGAATCTATCAAAATTTATAAAAACATTCAAAAAGAAAGGTTCAACGACTTTGTTTTTAATATTCCAAAATTCCAACGATTAAAATTAAGTGTAAAAGATTATTTAATATTGTAAAGCAAAATGTGAGGGGGATATCGTAGACACCACTTACAATCAATAGAATCTATCAAAATAAAATCAAAAATCAAAAATCAAAAAGAAAGGTTCAACGGCTTTGTTTTTAATATTCCAAAATTTCAACGATCAAGAATAAGTGTAAAAGATTATTTAATATTGTAAAGCAAAATGTGAGGTTGCGGTTGGGACAATCATTCTTTCATAACAGGCTGGGAATTCAATTTTTCAAAATTTTAATAATCTTCTTTTTTTTAATATTTTTTTTGTAAGAATTCATTTATGCCAAATGTCATGCATTACATGTTCCCAATAATAACAATATATGACAACATAAGGAACAATTAACTAACAATGGTCTTCACTAGTGTTGTGCATCTAAATGTCAATAGTCATATATACGAAGTGTAAATCCTGTGTAAGTGTATATATTAAAATTATTGATAGAGTCACTGGGCCTCTTTTCACCCCCAAACTCTTCTTTCAGTGTATTCATAAAGTAAGGAAATTTTATTAAATCTGGGAATAAAATGCTGAAAATCAGCATTTAATGCACAAGGTTCAAGATTAATTATAGTAGATTTACAAGAAGGAGCAGTGAAAATATATGCAGCAACAGTGGAGGCGTTAAAGAAAAAGGAAGGAGAGGGTGAAACTCAGTTTACCACAAAAGTTGAGGTCCCCCACCCTTGAATGCTAATTTTTATTTTATTTTTGGGTAGGTTTTAATTTTTTTGAATCTCACCCTATTTATGATCAAACTCAGGGTTCTAGTGTTGTTTTCATTACTTTATAGATAATTTTATTATATACCTTTAATGACCATACTTTCTTACAAAGTCATATTAATTAGTTGTGGGTGCATATTTCGATGGGTTTTTTTTTCTTTTTTTTTTTTTTTTTTTCCATTGGCCATTTTGTTGGTTTTTTTTTTAAAACATTATGAAATTTCCCTCTCTTAAGTAAAAATATTTTTTTAAT
>Ga0116231_10014160_pt1 | contig 10847 bp, 10 predicted proteins | sample S1TSphgellanicum_2_FD_89695 | JGI IMG/M metagenome (GOLD analysis project Ga0116231, IMG submission 89695) | Host-associated microbial communities from peat moss isolated from Minnesota, USA - S1T2_Fd - Sphagnum magellanicum MG | ecosystem: Host-associated > Plants > Peat moss > Unclassified... | reverse complement strand
GGGCACTTCGCCGCGCTTCAATTCGATCACGACGCGCATGCCGTCCTTGTCGGACTCGTCGCGCAAGCCATCCGAGGCGATGCCCTCGATGAGTTTCTCGCGCACCAGGTCGGCGATGCGCTCGATGAGCCGCGCCTTGTTCACCTGATAGGGCAGCTCGGTGATGATGATCGCCTGACGGTCGCCCTTGCCGATGTCCTCGATGTGCGTGCGCGCGCGCACGTGCAACCGGCCGCGACCGGTCTTGTACGCCGACACGATCTCCTGGGCGCCGTTGATGATGCCGGCGGTCGGGAAATCCGGACCCGGCACGATTTGCATGAGCTGCCCGAGCGTGATGTCGGGGTTCTCGATCAGGGCGATGCAGGCCGTGACGATCTCGGCGAGATTGTGCGGCGGGATGTTGGTGGCCATGCCGACCGCGATGCCCGAGGAACCATTGACGAGCAGATTCGGCACGCGCGTCGGCAGCACCGAGGGCTCGGTCTCCGACTCGTCGTAATTCGGCACGAAATCGACGGTTTCCTTGTCGATGTCGGCGAGCAGCTCGCCGGCGATCTTCGACATGCGCACTTCGGTATAGCGCATGGCCGCCGGCGGATCGCCGTCGACCGAACCGAAATTACCCTGCCCGTCGACCAACAGGTAGCGCATCGAGAAGGGCTGCGCCATGCGCACGATCGCGTCGTAGACCGACACGTCGCCGTGCGGGTGATACTTGCCGATGACGTCGCCGACGACGCGCGCGGACTTCTTGTAGGCCTTGTTCCAGTCGTTGCCGAGCTCGCGCATCGCGTACAGCACGCGCCGATGCACGGGCTTCAAGCCGTCGCGCACGTCCGGCAACGCCCGCCCGACGATCACGCTCATCGCGTAATCGAGGTAGGATTTGCGCATCTCGTCTTCGAGATTGACGGGCAATATTTCGCGTGCGATCTCGGCCATGTGCGAGAGTCCGAAGAGCCTTGGGTTAGGCTTCTATTGAGCGGGTTTCAAAGGGGCGAGACACAGTCTCAACATCGCAGAATCATAGCACATCTTAAGTGCCGCTTTAAGCGTGCGCGGGCATTAAACGATATACTTGACACATGCCCGATCTTGTCGCCGATTTGCGCATCGACGCCCGCTGGATCGTGCCCATGACGGCACGCGAGGAACTCCTCGAGCAGCACAGCCTGATCGTGCGCGACGGACGCATCGCGGCCATCCTGCCGCGCGCGGCGGCTCTGCAACGCTACCCCACGACGCCGACCCTCGAGCGCTCGACGCACGTGCTGATGCCGGGCTTCATCGACGCGCAGGTGTGCTTCGCCCCGCCCGACGCGGCGGACCCGGACGGGGGCACGCAGGCCGCGCTCGCGACGCTGATCCGCGGCGGCGTCACCTGCTGCGCCGGATATGCCGCGGCGCCCGCGGATGCGGCACGCGCAGCCGCCGCGCTCGGACTGCGCGCCGTGATCGGCATGCCGATCACCGACGCACCCTCGGCCTGGGCGGCGGACGGCGCCGAGTCGCTGACCAAGGCTCTTAGCCTGCACGACGAGTACAAGGGTCATCCGCTGATCGCGACCGCCTTCGCGGCGCGCGCCATCGCGACCCTGAGCGATGCCACGCTCGACCGCTTGCGACTGCTCGAGGACGAGCTCGATCTCGCCTTGCTCACGACTCTGCACGAATCCGCGGCGAGCGTCGGCGCGAGCGTCGCGCGCCACGGACTGCGGCCGATCGAACGGCTACAGGCGCTCGGACTCCTGACGCCCGCGCTGAACGCGGCGCACATGGTGGCCGTGGAGCCACGGGATCTCGAGCAGGCAGAGCGTGCCGGTATCTCGCTCACGCTGTGCCCGGAAGCCGCGCTCGCCGAGCAGGGCTGCCTGCCGCCGATCGGCGCACTGGCGGCGACCGGCCTGCGCTTGGGGCTCGGCAGTGGCGGCAGCGGTGCCGCTCGCGATACCGCGCATGCCGACCGCGACCTGTGGACCGACTTGAAGCTCCTGCTCTACGGGTCGCGTGGGCCGGACGGGGGTCCGCCCGTGCTCGGCTGCTGGGACGTGCTCGCGGCCGCCACGCGCGGCGGTGCCGCCGCGCTCGGACTCGATGCCGAACTCGGCAGCCTCGAACCCGGTAAATGGGCCGACCTGTGCTGTCTCGATGTAGGCGCCGCGGCGCCGCCGTCCGGCGATCCGCTGCGCGCGATGGTTCGCGGCGGCGGACGCGATCTCGTCACGGACGTGTGGGTCTGCGGCCGTGCGCTGCTTCTCGATGGTCAATGGACCCGCCACCCTTCCAGCCTGAGGACTCCCCGATGACCACCACCGCCGACAACGTCGACCGGACCGAACTCGACAAATTCGACGCGCTCGCGCAGAGCTGGTGGGACCCGCGCGGGGCATCCAAACCCCTGCACGACTTGAATCCCATCCGCATGCAGTACCTGCAACGGCTCGCGGCGGCGAGCCGCCAACCGCTGGCCGAACGCGACATTCTCGACGTGGGCTGCGGCGGCGGCATCTTGAGCGAGGCCATGGCGCGCACCGGCGCGCGCGTGCTCGGCATCGATCTCGCGGCGTCGGTCCTTCAAGTCGCCGAATTGCATGCGCTCGAGTCCAAGCTGCCCGTGGAGTATCGGCAGATCGGCGCCGAAGCGCTCGCCGCGGAACGGCCCGGCGCCTTCGATCTCGTGACCTGCATGGAGATGCTCGAGCACGTGCCCGATCCGGCCTCCACGCTGCGTGCGCTCGCGACCCTGGTGCGGCCGGGCGGCGACGTGGTGGTCTCGACGCTGAACCGCACGCCGCAGGCCTTCGTGGTCGCGATCCTGGGCGCCGAATACGTCGCGCAGGTGCTGCCGCGCGGGACCCATGAGTATCTGAAGTTCATCCGGCCCTCCGAGCTCGGCCGCTGGGGACGGGATGCCGGACTCGAGATCTGCGATCTGTCGGGCATCGCCTATCAGCCGCTCACGCGCGCCTTCTCGCTGTCGCGCAACGTCAGCGTGAACTACCTCGCGCATCTGCGCCGCACGACCTCGTGAGCGACGGCTGCGCCATCGCTGCGCCGCCGCTGCGCGCCGTGCTGTTCGACCTCGACGGCACACTGCTCGACACGGCGCCGGACATGGTGCGCTCGCTGAACGAGCTGCTCGCCGAGGAGCGGCGCGCGCCGCTCGCCTACGCGGCGGTGCGCGGCTGCGTCAGTCACGGCGCCGCGCGCCTCGTACGGATCGGTTTCCCGGACGCCGATGCGCAGCGATTCGCAGCGCTGCAGCGCCGCTACCTCGACCTCTATCGGGCGGGGCTCAGTCGCGAAACACGCCTGTTTCCGGGCATGGATGCCGTGCTCGAGGACCTTGCGCGGCGCGGCCTCGTGAGCGGCATCGTGACCAACAAGGCCGGCTGGCTGACCGAGCCGCTGCTCGAGCAGCTGCAGCTGCGCGCGCGGTTCGCCTGTGTCGTGAGCGGCGACACGGTCGCCGAACGCAAGCCGCACCCGCTGCCGATGCTGCACGCCGCGACGCTCGCAGGCGTGAGCGCTGCCGAGTGCCTCTACGTCGGCGACGCGCAACGCGACGTGCAGGCCGCGCATGCGGCCGGCATGCCCGCCCTGGTGGCGCGCTACGGCTACCTCGCTGCCGACGACGACGCGGACGGCTGGGGCGGCGACGGCGATCTCGCCGAGCCCAAGGACCTGCTGCCCTGGCTCGATGCGAGTGGACGCGCATGACGCCGCTCGCCGCGCTGCTGATCGCGTTGCCGGTCGGCGCCGTGCTCGGCGCCTGCGTGGCGCTGCTCTGGTGCGGCCGGCGCGCGCAAGCGCAGCGGATCGAGCTCGAGCTGCTGCGCGCCCGCCTTCAGACCGAGGCGGCGCTCGCCGCGGAGCGCGATCAGGCCGCAGAGCGCACGCGTGAGCAGTTGCAGGGCGTGTTCGGGGAGCTCGCGCGCGACTCGCTTAAGAGCAACAGCGAGGTCTTCCTGCAGCTCGCGCGCGAACGCCTGGCGCGCGAACAGAACGACGCCGCGCAGACCTTGAAGGACCGTGAACGCGCGATCGAGTCGATGGTGCTGCCGATTCGTGAGGCACTCGCGAAGACCGAGACCCAGATCCAGAGCATCGAGCGCGAACGCAACGACGCCTTCACGATCCTGAAGACGCAGATGGAACTGCTCGCCGCGGGCCAGCAACAGTTGTCGCGCGAGACGCGCAATCTGGTCACGGCGCTGCGCCGGCCCGACGTGCGCGGCCAATGGGGCGAGTTGACGCTGCGGCGGGTGGTCGAGCTCTCGGGCATGAGCGCGCACGTGGATTTCACCGAGCAGCGCCATCAGCTCACCGACTCGGGCGCCATCCGGCCCGACATGATCGTGCACATGCCTGAACGGCGCGACATCGTGGTCGACGTCAAGACGCCGCTCGAGGCGTATCTGTCGGCGATCGAGGCCGATGACGACGAGACGCGCCGCCTGCACCTGCGCCGCCACGCGCAGCTCGTGAGCGCGCGCGTGCGCGAATTGGCCGGCAAGCAATACTGGGCACAATTCGACCAGAGCCCCGATTTCGTCGTGCTGTTCCTGCCGGGCGATCAATTCCTCTCGGCGGCCCTGCAGGAGAATCCGGGCCTCATCGACGAGGCGTTGAACCAGAACGTCATGCTCGCCACACCGACCAGCCTCGCCGCGCTGTTGAAGGCCGTGGCCTACGGCTGGAAACAATCGGTGCTCGCCGACAACGCGGCCGAAGTGCGCCGCCTCGGCGAGGAGCTCTACAAGCGTCTCGCGGTGTTCGCCGACCACCTGGCCAAACTCGGCCGCGCGCTCGGCGCCGGCGTGGACTCGTTCAACAAGGCCGTGGGTTCGCTCGAACAACAGGTGTTGCCGGCGGCGCGCAGGTTCCCGGAACTCGGACTGCGCACGGCGCGCGAGCTCGAGCCGCTCGAGCCCGTCGAGACGCTGACCCGCACGCCGCGCCTGAGTGCCGGCGGCGCGGAGGGGACGCCGCCCACCACCGCGCCGCGGGCGGACCCGTAATCTCGCGACCCGTGCCGACGCTGGATGTGCTCTATCGCCGCCGGGCGCTGCCGCCGGGCAGCATCCGATATCTCGCCTGGCTGTTCGCGACGCCGCACTCGCGTGACGCCTGGTGCGGTATCTTTGCCCTGCAAGCCGAATGGCGCGCGCTGCTGCACGCGGCCAGCGACTCGAGCGTCGCGGGTCCCAAGCTTGCCTGGTGGCACGAGGAGATGCTGCGCCTGACCGAGGGCCGAGCGGTGCACCCGATCGGCCGATTTCTGGCCGCGCTGCCCGGCGCCGCAGAGGTGGATTTCCGGCCGCTCGTGGCCGCGATCGAGGCCGTCGCGATCGAGTTCTCGGGCGCCCCGCTCGAGCGCGCAGCCCTGCTGCCCGCGCATGCCGATGCCCTGTACGGCGGCCCCTTGCGGGTCGCGGCGATGCTCGGCGGCGGTTCGCCGGAGCCGGCGCTCGGCGTCTGCACGGCCGCCGCCGCGGCCGGCGAGTACCTCGCTCGAGCGCTGTCCCGGCGGCGGCACGATGCCGGCCGCGGGTTCATCGCGTTTCCGGTCGACGCACTGCTCGCCGCCGGCATCGACAATGCCGAGCTCGCCGCCGCCGAGCGCTCGCCGCGGCTCGAGCGCTACCTCGAGGCCCGCCGCGCGGAGGCGGTGGACTGGTTCGAGCGCGCGGCGCAGGCGCTGCCGTCGCCGGCCCGCCCGGCACAGCGCGCCCTGCTCGTGCTGATCGACCTCGAGCGGCGGCGTCTCGCGGCGCGGCGCGATCAGGCGCCGACGCCGTCACCCCCGGCGGCGCCGGAGGAGGATAATGCCGGGCTGGCGGACCTCTGGTGGGCCTGGCGCACGGCGCGACAGGCAACCCGGGGACGTTGAAGGAACCCCTGATGGAGGCTTCATGATGCCCGCGACGCTCGATCCCAGAACCGTGACTGCGCGACCCGACTTGCTGGCCGGCAAGATCATCTTCGTGACCGGGGCGACGAGCGGACTCGGCCGGGCGCTCGCGCTCGACTGCGCACGTAGCGGCGCCACCGTGATCTTGAGCGGCCGCAACGGCACGAAACTCGAGCGGCTCTATGACGAGATCGAAGCGCTCGGCGCGCCGCAACCGGCGATCGCCGTGCTCGATCTCGCCACGGCGACGGCACCGGAATACGACGGACTCGCGGAACTCGTCGGCAGCGAATTCGGCCGGCTCGACGGTCTCGTGCACGCCGCCGGCCTGCTCGGCGATCGCAGCCCGATCGGACAGTACGACGTGCCTACCTGGTGCAAGACGCTGCACGTGAATCTCACCGCGCCATTCATCTTGACCCAGGTGCTCATGCCGCGGCTGCGCACCTCGAGCGATGCCTCGGTGATCTTCGTCAGCAGCGGTGTCGCGCGCACGCCGAAGCCGTTCTGGGGCGCCTATGCCGTGGCGAAGGCCGGCGTGGAATCACTGCGCAGCATGCTGTCCCAGGAACTCGAGAACGCGCCGGCGATTCGCGTCAACAGCGTCAACCCCGGTCGCATGCGCACGCCGATGCGCGCGGCCGCCTATCCCGGTGAGGATCCGCGCACGGTACCGACGCCGGAAACCGTCACGGGCACGTTCCTCTACCTGTTGTCGGCGGCGAGCGCGCACGTGCGCGATCGCTATTTCGACGCGCAATGAGTCAGCGCGGCGCCTTGCCCTGCGTGGCCGAGCTCTGCGTGGCCGTCTCGGCGAGGGCGGGCGCTTGCGGGCTGCGGGCGAGCTTCGCAGCGTCGATTTCGTTCATCAAGGCATTGCGCTCCCCGACGGTGATCGCGCGGGAATAGCCGCGCGGCAGGTCGCGGGTCAGATGCACGGGACCCACGCGCGTGCGCATCAGGCGGCTCACGATGATGCCGCGCGCACCCCACCAGTGCCGCACGAGCGCCGACCGCGTCGCGCGCACGGTCACGTTGAGCCAATGATTGAACCCCTGACCGTACTGGGCCTGCGCCTCGAGCACGGCCATCGGTTCCCCCTCGCATTCCGTGGCGGCGCGAAACTCCTCGACGAGGCCGTCGGCGAGCGCACCGCGCATGCGCAGCACGTAGTCCACGGTCAGCGCATGCACGCCCTGCGAGACACGATGGGCCCAGGAACCGTCATCGGTCAGGATTTCGAGGCCGCCGTCGACCGGCGGCATCGGTTGAATCGCGAGCCAGCGCCCGGACACGCGCGGCAGCTGCAAGTGTTCCGCGGCTCGCGAGGTCGCCGCCTTCAGATCGAGCGGGTCACCGGGCGAGCGGTTGAACAGGAGCACGTGCGCCGCGCGGTCGGGGCGCGGGCGCAGACGCACGGGGCGGCCGTCGAGCGTGATGCGATCGCGGGGGGCGAGCTTCGTGCCGAGATCGGGAACGGCGCCATTGACCTCGAGGCGGCCCGCGCGAATCCAGCGCTCGACTTCGCGGCGCGAGCCGACTCCGGCCGCGGCGAGCACCTTATGGACGCGATCGACGGGCGCGGCCTCGGGCGGCGACGGCGCGGCGCCGCGCGCGGGGCGAGCCCCGCGTCCGGTGGCCGGCGGGCGGCGGGGAGCGGCTTTGCCGCGCGGCACGGGGGGTCGGCCGCGGGGCGGCGCCATCAGGAGCTCGCCGGGTCGACGCCGTGCGCGACCATGCCGCGCGACGGGGGCGCGTCGGGATGATCGTCGGCCTCCGCCTCGGCGCCACCGGCCGCGGGGCGATCGAACCCGGTCTCCTCCGTGTCATCGGGGTCGTCGGTCTCGGCGTCGGTCGCCGCCGCAGGCGCGGCCACGGCGGCCTGCTCGGCACCGGGCAGCGAGAGCTGCACGCGCAGGTCCTCGAGCTCCTTCAACTGCGCGAGCGTCGGCAGATCGTCGAGTTTCTTCAAGCCGAAATAGTCGAGGAAATCGCGGGTGGTGCCGAGCAACTCCGGCTTCCCGGGCACGTCGCGATGACCGACGACGCGCACCCAGGAGCGCTCGAGCAGCGTCTTGATGATGTTCGGATTCACCGCGACGCCGCGGATCTGTTCGATTTCGCCGCGCGTGATCGGCTGGCGGTACGCGACCAGCGCCAACGTCTCGAGCAGCGCGCGCGAGTACTTGGTGGGCCGCTCCTGCCAGAGCCGCGAGACCGGCTCGGCCACGGACGTGCGGATCTGGATGCGAAAACCGCTCGCGACCTCGGTCAGTTCCAGACCGCGCGACTCGTAGTCCGCGCGCAGCGCCGCCAATGCGGCAAGCACCTCCTCGGCGGTCGAGCCGTCGCGTTCGTCGAACACGGCCACGAGTTCGTCCACGGCCAGCGGCCGACCGGCGGCCAACAGGGCGGCCTCCACCACATTCTTCACGTACTGTTCGTTCATGTGGGTCTCTCCGTGAATGCTTCGTTGGCGGCCGGCTCGTCGGCGACGAGGGTCAGGTGCCGCGTCGGATTGCCGCCGCGCACGTGCAGCGGCGCGTACGGTTCCGCTTGGACGATTTCGATGAGGCCTTCGCGCAGCAACTCGAGGATCGCGACGAACGTGACCGTGACGCCGCGGCGGCCCTCCTCCGCGCGGAACAACTGCACGAACTCGACGAACTCGCGGGACGCGAGCGCCGTCATGACCTCGGTCATGCGTTGGCGCACCGACAGGGGTTCGCGCTGCACGTGATGGTGCGCGAACATGTCGCTGCGCGCGAGCACGTCCTGGAACGCGAGCAACATTTCCTGCAGCGTGACCTGCGGGGGGATGCGCACGACCTTGCGCTCGACCAAGTCCGCCGTCGCCTGCCAGGTGTCGCGCTCCAGGCGCGGGATCCGGTCGATGCCCTCGGCCGCGCGCTTGAAGCGCTCGTACTCCTGCAGCCGGCGCACGAGTTCCGCGCGCGGATCGGCCTCTTCGGCGCTCGCCTCGCCCTGCGGCCGCGGCAGCAGCATGCGCGACTTCACCTCGGCGAGGGTCGCGGCCATGAGCAGGTATTCGCCGGCGAGCTCGAGCTGCAGCACCTGCATGAGCTCGATGTAGCGCATGTACTGACGCGTGATTTCGGCGATCGGAATGTCGAGGATGTCGAGATTCTGGCGCCGGATCAGGTACAGCAGCATGTCGAGGGGTCCCTCGAACGCCTCGAGAAACACCTCGAGCGCCTGGGGCGGGATGTACAGGTCGCGCGGCATCTCGAGGATCGGCTGGCCCTCCACGACGGCGAAGGGCATCTCGCCCTGCGCCGGGGGCGCGGGCGGCGGCGGCGGCTCGATGCCGGGGACGAGGGTCAGCTGAGGTTTCATCGGTAGTTGATCGACATGGCCTGACGGACGACGTCCATCGTGTCGCGCGCGACTTCGCGGGCTCGCTCACAGCCCTGCGCGATGATACCGCGGACGAGTTCGGGATTCTCCTCGAATTCGACGGCGCGCCGCGCCATGCCGGAGGTTTCCTCGACGATCTTGTCGGTCAGACGCGCCTTGCACTCGAGGCAGCCGATGCCGGCCGATCGGCAGCCGTGCTGCACCCAGGCCTGCGTGTCGGCATCCGAATAGATCTTGTGCAGATCCCACACCGGACACTTGTCGGGGTCTCCCGGATCGGTGCGGCGAATGCGGGCGGGATCGGTCTGCATGGTCTTCAACTTCTTGACCACCGAGTCCGGCTCCTCGCGCAGGCCGATCGTATTGCCGTAGGACTTGGACATCTTGCGACCGTCCAGGCCCGCGACCTTCGGCGTCTGCGTCAACAACACCTCGGGCTCGGGCAGCACGGCGATGCCGGTGCCCTCGAGAAAGCCGGCAAGCCGGTCCCGGTCGGCGACCGTCAACCGCGAATTCGATTCGACCAGGGTCAGCGCCTGCGCGAGCGCGTCGGCGTCACCCTTTTCCTGGTATTCCTTGCGCAGGCTCCGATACAGCGTGGCGTTGCGCGCGCCCAGGCTCTTGATGGCCTTCTCGACTTTCTGCTCGAACTGAGCGTCGCGGCCATACAGGTGGTTGAACCGCCGCGCCACCTCGCGCGTGATTTCCACGTGCGCGACCTGATCCTCGCCGACCGGCACGTACTGCGGCCGGTACAGCAGGATGTCGGCGGACTGCAGCAGGGGGTAGCCGAGAAAGCCGTAGGTGCCGAGGTCGCGATTCTGCAGCTGAGCCTGCTGGTCCTTGTAGGACGGCACGCGCTCGAGCCAGCCCAAGGGCGTGATCATCGAGAGCAGCAGGTGCAGTTCGGCATGCTCGGGCACGCGTGACTGGATGAACAAGGTCGCGACGCCCGGATTCAAACCCGCCGCGAGCCAGTCGATCGCCATGGTCCAGACGAAGTTTTCGAGCTTCGAGGTGTCCTCGTAACCCGTGGTCAGGGCATGCCAGTCGACGATGACGAAGAAGCATTCGTACTGATATTGAAGCTCGATCCAGTTCTTGAGGGCGCCGTGATAGTTGCCGAGATGCAGCTGACCCGTCGGACGCATGCCCGAGAGCACGCGCCGATTCTGCAGCGGGCCGCTCATGCCGCCGAACCGATCAGTGTGCCCACGACGTGACCGATGAGCCGGTAGGCCGGATCGAACAGCCAGCCCAGCAAACCGAAGGCCGAGAGGCCGAGCACGAGAAAGAAGGTATACGGCGCGAGGCGCTCCAGTCGCGCTCCGGCACGCGGCGGCAGCAGGCCGATCAGAATGCGCCCGCCGTCGAGCGGCGGAATCGGCAGCAGATTGAACAGCGCGAGCACCACGTTGACGATGATGCCGGCACGCGCCATCAAGGCGAGCCACGCGAGCAGCGTCGCATTCCCCGGTAGCTTGGCGATGCCCGCCAGCACCGCACACGAGATCAAGGCCATCCCCAGGTTCGCGACGGGACCCGCCAGCGC
>Ga0116231_10014158_pt1 | contig 10849 bp, 8 predicted proteins | sample S1TSphgellanicum_2_FD_89695 | JGI IMG/M metagenome (GOLD analysis project Ga0116231, IMG submission 89695) | Host-associated microbial communities from peat moss isolated from Minnesota, USA - S1T2_Fd - Sphagnum magellanicum MG | ecosystem: Host-associated > Plants > Peat moss > Unclassified... | reverse complement strand
TTAGTACATACATTAAAATATACCCTTATGTCATTGTAGAATACCTTTAGGATGCAACTAATTTAGTGATTATTGCGACTAATGGGACATATCAACCTATTAATGGATGAAAATAAATGTAAACTTGATGTAACCAATGGGATGAAATTTCTAATAATTACATCATAGTTGTGAAAATGACCAAAATAGTTGAAAGTTGGTCTTGTAGTTGCAAATATTCTCAAATTTAGTCGCAAACAACTATAAGTCGCATGTAGTCGTAAATTGAATGGTTACATTTTGACTGATTTCTACTACTGAGTGGAATTATATTGGGCCATTGCAAAACACACAAAATGATTGATACCTCAAGCTGAAAACACATCAATATAAAATAATATTGTAGTTCAACAAAACTTACAAAAAGCACCAACACTAGAATTTGTGATTTACCTTAGGCTTCTACTTGCAAAACTTAAGATTGTTAGATCCAAAAGGCAATGTGCAAAAAAGCCCCCAAAAAAACAAGGAATGAAAAATTGAAAAACAAAAATGGCACACAAAATTTCATAATTTTGTAGATTAAAGCAAACTAAGGATCTTCAAAAGGAAAAGAATTTTGACAACAACAATTTAGTTGAGTGAAAGCATGGTAAAGTAAATAATTTTTTATCCTTATCACCAAACTAAACAAGTAGCCATAAACAAGTTTAAATGTATTGAAAGTAGATTTTTTTTTAATTTAATGATTAACATGAGGATAATCTTTAATTTTATCACAATGATGTTGATTAATCACATATCTAATATGCATTCAAGTAGATTTTTTAAAAATAACTATTATTTTTTCTACTTTTTTAGTTGTCCAAACATGTACAAGTAGGTGAAAATAGATGAATTATTGAATATTCTCCATTTTCAACATGATGTAGCCCTAAACTGTTCTTATAAGTTCTCAACATTTAAATATTATAGTAGAATACATCAAACTTTTAATGGAAAAGTAAGTTTGAAACTCAATTTGACTAATCATTTTCAAACATACTTGTTATCTATTTTTATTATGCCAAAGTTTTTCAAATTTTGTATTCACCTCATTATAAACTCAAAGAAAGGCACCATGTTTTTATTATGTTATTTTAAATTATTTTCAATCTACTTTCTTCTACTTTTGTCAAAAACTAGACCTTTTTTTACTACGTTAGAGAAAATTACTTTTTCTATCTACTTTACCATGCTTTCACCCGAAATTCAAAGGAAACTCTTTGGGACAAGAGGTAGGGTTTTAGGAAGAAGAACATGTTTCCCAATTTTTTCCTCCTTTAAATTATCATTAAATGTATCTGCAACTTTGTCTTTCACATCTTCTTCACCAAACTCCTTATCGGAATCCACCTAAATTTGTTTTTGATCAGATTATGAATCTAATGGCCTAACTCCTTTGTTTGATTCAAAATTATTCTCAACCACAACTGTTGCAAACTTACAGAGGCACGTGTTGCATTGAAGCTTGAATGTTGGGTCAATGTTCATTTTCAAACGTTGAATTCTAGCAATAGCTGAAATGACATTGTTTCCAATGTGATTTTCCCTACAACATTCAAAACCACAAAAAAAGGGGGAAAAAAATACACCAAAACTATTACAAAGTGCATGTGAAAGTGAGAATAGTGAAAGGAGAATGAGGAAAAATGCAAGAAAATCAAACAAATGGAATGAGAAAAAGGCATTGGAGAAGGTGAGAGTAAAAAATGAATTGAAGCTAAAATTCAAAATTTCAAAGTACCACACATTGGATGAATAAACGATTAGGGATTGTTGAGCTTTATCCAGAAATGAGATGAAAAGTGAGTTTAAAGAAGAAACCTAAACCTTTAAACACAAACGGTGCCCAATTCTCTAACCCTACAAACTTCGACAAAAAAATTATCTTGCAAGAATCTCAATTCTAGAGTTTTCTAAACCTACAATGTTTTGCAAAGAAAGAGCTTGAATTAGGAGCTCACTTCCAATTCACTCCAAAAATTGATGCAAACTTTGTTTCATTTTTTGCAATCACGTGTAGATGAACCTTATCATAATCTTCTGAAGCTTCAATTGATGCACCTATGACCTCCATTGCCTCCTTATTAGTTTGGATTGCAAATGCCAATGTAAAAGAAAACAACAACCCCTATCCCACATTACAATGTTCTCCCACCCTCCAATTTCCCTTTTAACAAAAATGTGACTTTGCCATTATATTCCCACTCTACACCCTTTACACCCAAATACATTGACAAGTATATTCACCCACACTCCCTATTATTTCCCTCCTCAAGTGACACTTGCAACTTTTTTATTTGAAGCTCCATTTTTTTCTTTCTTTGTTGCCCACGTCAAAGCTATTCCAATAATGCACATGTAGTTGTGTGCATTAACATTTGTCTAAATCTCATAAACTGGAAAGATAACTTCCTTAACAACCATGTGTTAAAAAGTCTAATTTTTTTGTACTTATATGGAATTGTGTAGTGTGCATTGCCCCAATAATATGTCCACATGCTTTAGGGTACTACGACAAAGTTAATCACATGTTTCTATGCCTAAAAACACTAAATACCCCTTTTAATATTAATAAGTAATGCTTGTACATACTATTTTCAATTTTAATTCTTAGTATGTACATTGTTCAATACATATTAGTTTATGTTCTCAGTTATATTATTAATACTTTAAGTAGTATGTACATTTCTAAATCACCTTTCAAACCCCTTCCATTAAGCCTGGACTTTGTTATTGCAAGTTTGCCACAACTGCCAAATTGGCATAACTAATAAACTATTGCAATCCACACAATCTATAATTATCTTTCTATGTTTGTTGTACAAATTGCAAAATATGTGTACATTGTGTTGTTTGGAAATTGGGTTAGTTTCAAAAATTTGGTGCTATCTCTTCCAAGTTCAGTGTAATCATTTGTAAATTCAACAATCCTATGGATAATGAATTCTTTCTGCTACCAGATTAATGTATCATGGCATGGTTTAACTTGTAATCAATGTTTTGCATATTTTCTACAAGTCATTGTGTGTAATGGCAAAATGGACAAGTTCAATGTGTATTGATGCCCAAGCACTATTTGATTCCAAAGACCTTGAGGCAAATCAACAAGGTTTAACTAGTTATGAATGGCCTTGTACATGCTATTATGGTATAAGAAGACAAACCTATGGCACAATTAAAAAGCTTTTGAGACAAAATGGACAGACCCATATCTCCAATGGCCAATGGTGGTATGGACTGCCCCCACTTATTCCATTCAATTATGAATTTCATAATTTTGAATAGTAACACATAATTTTAAATGCCCTAATTGTGTAAAGGTTATAGAACATGAGAAGGAACAATTGTGGATTTAAAAAATTATAGTTCAAAAAGTGTTACTAACTTGGCATAAATGCATTGTTCGATTCATGGACAAGAAACAATACATGAACCTACACCACATACTAATGGTTGCCACATGGATGTACCACCTAGGAACCCAACAACGCCCATGGCTAATGTTCCTAGGTTTGACCTAGAAGTTCAAGTTCACAAGATGGTTATTGAAACATTTGCCAAATTTGACAATTTACAATAGGGGTCTGAAGAGCAAAACCCACCAGTCATTGAGCCCTTGGAGAATCCACAAATGACTTTCACATCCCAGATGACCAAGGATGACATCAAGTTATAATGGATTCAATGATCATTAAAGCATCAACCCTGTTGTTTGAAGGATTTTCTACAAGCATGTTATTTGCCATGTTACTATTGTTGAATTCGAAGATGGTCCATGGGCTAAGCAATGTTTTCATGGATGAATTATTTTCCTTGTTACAGAAAGAATTGCTACCAAAGGGGAACACTAAGCTAATCACAACTTATGAGGCCTTTACGTTAATTAAAGAACTTGGTTTGAATTATGATTCCATTCAAAGCTGCACAAATGGTTGTGTCCTTTTTAAGGGCACCCTAAAGCATTCAAGGGTGTGTCCAAAATGTAATACTAATAGGTTTGTGGATAACTCACAAAGTGTTCCAAGGAAAGTGCTTTGACACATTCCTTTGATTCCACAACTATTACAAATGTATAGGTGCAAAACTTTAGCAAAATTGTTGATTTGGCACAAAAATGGAGCAAGCACAGATGGCCTAATTCAAAGTGTGCCAAATTCCCAAAGTTGGAAGCACATTACTGGAAAGTGGCTAGATTTTGCAGTTGAAGCAAGAAACATCTAATTAAAGTTAGCATTAAATGGAGTGAACCCTTTTGGTGACTTGAATTCATGTCACTCTACATGGCCAATTGTTTTACTTAATTACAATTTTCCCCCTTTGTTGGTAACAAAACATTACTTTATGATGTTAGCTTTAATAATTTCTGGCATATGTGACATTTGGAAACATAGATGTGTACTTTGAGCCTCTCATTGAGGAATTGCAAATGTTGTGGAATGGTATTAAAGCTTATGATTCATTACAAGGGGCAACATTCAATTTGAAGGCTATGTGTATCTAGAGTATACACGACTTCCAACCAATGGACTGTTTGTAAGATGTGTTACCAAAGGTAATGTGGGATGCCCATCTTGTGGCCCAGCTACAAAAGCTCATTCTTCTAGGAAATTAAAGAAAATGATTTATTGTGGGAGTTGGCATGATCTACCAAGGATCCATCCCTATTAGTGAGCTTAGATTGCTTTCAATGGTGAAACAAAAAATAAGGTGGCTCTTGTGTGAGTGATTACATCAAATATCATAAAATGGGATAAGGAATGGGAAACATGGTTGCAAGGTCCATGAAATAGAGCTAGCTCAAAACATGACCCTATACACAACATGGCATCAAGCGGCATAGCATCATGTTCAAACTTTCGTATTGGGAGGTAAGCATTACAAGCTAAAAACATTGAACTAATGTGGTCCTTATTACTACAAGGAATTGCTCATCTACAACACCTTGGATGTCATGCACTATGAGAAAAACTTATGTGAAAATGTGATAAAAACTATTTTTGGTGCCAAGGATACAACAGTAGTCTGAAAATATATGGAACAATGTGGAATTTGACCACATTTATGGCTACAAGCTAATGGGCTTGGGTTCATTAACCCTATAGCTCCATATGTTCTAATAGATGAGGAAAAAAGGTAGTTCATGCAAATTATTCTAAACTTGAAAACTCCCACAAGCATTATGTGTCTTCATTGAAGAAATGGGTCTAGAAGGATGGTGATTTTAATGGAATGAAATCACATGACTTTCATGTGATGATGCAAGACATTTTTCTATTATGCATGCAACATATAATGGCAAAAGGTTGCAAAATGACCATCATCCGCTTGAGTCATGTGTTAAAAAAACTATGTGCCAAAATTGTGGACCCAACAACAATGGTTGAACTCAAGACTAATGTGGTAGTCACACTAGTATTGTTGGAGAAGGAATTTCCTCCTTTCTTTGACACCATGACCCATCTTCTAGTCCATTTAGTTGAAGAACTAGAAATTTGTGGTCTAGTACATAGGTCCTAGATGTATCCTATGGAACGTTATATGAAGACATTAAAGGGATATGTGAGGAACAAAGCAAGGCCTAAAGGATCCATGGAAAAAGGTTACGTAATAGAAGAGGCATTGAGATTTTACACAAAATGTTTGCAAAATTTTACAACCACAATGTGAAGGGTGTGGGATGAAAAAGAAAACTAGTGTATGGTTGATGAAGTGGTTGAAGGAAACGGGCACCCAAGAAAATTGAATGCTGACCTTCGAGACATGGCCCACTCTTTTGTCCTTCAAAATGTGGAACTAATGGTTCCATGGTGCTTGTATGCCACTTTAAACTTTATACTAAATACTTTTAAGTTCCAAACATAAATTGGAGCTTTGCATTGGATACAAGTCAAAACATTCATAACTTCTATATCTTGGTTGTTATGCTTGAACTAACCCATGGCTAAATTGTGATGGCAAGAAACACATTGTAGAAGTTGGGATACAAAATGAAGAAAGACGTGAATTTTTACGAACTATTAGTTGATCTTGAGGTAAAGCTCCTGTATTCCCAGACCACCTTGTAGAAGTTGCCCCATTTCCAATTTGGGTAAGGATTACCATTTCTTCAACCATCAAAGATGGTGAAATAATTGACAAAGATGTTGTGCATATGTCCATGCCGCCAATATTGGAAGCTATAATATATCATGCAATGTATGTTTTTGGAAACCATTTACATGTTTCAAATGGTGAAAAACATTTTACCACAAGGGATAGTGGCATTGTTGTTACGTTTGAACAAGAATGTGTCTTAGGACCAAATGATCAACAATTTATCCTTGCAAAGCTAGAATATGTAGGTTGGATTGAAGAGATATTGGAACTCAACTATGGGGTACTCAATAGTATAATATTTTTCTACAATTGGATGAAAGCAAGTTACACAAGGAGTAATGCAATAATCAAAAGAAATGAGCACAACTTCACACTTGTTAATTTCAATTCCCTAACTCCCATATCTAATCAATCTTTTGCTTTCCCAATTCATGTAGAACAAGTGGTTTTTTTAGCTAATCCAAAGGAAAAAGGGTGGAAGGTAGTTCTACGCAAAGATCCACATGGGAAATGAATAACAAGGGGTGTTGACTCTGACCCTATTGATTTGGATATGTTTAAAATTGAGAGTGATGATAGTTACACTAGTTTACAAGCTCCAATTTCAATTCTTAAGGTAACTCAAATAGCCACTATTGTTGGAAGAGTTCCACTCATGCCTATAGATTTGGTAGATGTTGTTACTATTGGAATGAATCAAGATAGTCATGACAGTGATCCACAAAGTGCAAATGAGTTTGATGGGCCAAACAACTCTGACAACAATGGTTAACCTAACCTTAATTTACTATAATGGTTTCAGTTTCAAATTGGGATGAAGGTTCAAAACAATGCTCAAAGCCATGTACATGTGTTATTGTAATTTTGTAAATCATCTACTTGACTTGAGGGCCTCTTTGTGTCATTTGAAATATCAATAATGTGGACTATGTGTTCAAATTTTCTATAATAGTGTTGAACTATATATCCAAAAGTATGGGCCTTTAGGGTTAGGTGATGTAAAGATCATCACATATATGGTCATTAATGTGTGGTTCAATATTAATTTAATTTCGAACTACACATCGTGTGTTCACTTTATTCATTACAAATTTTAACTAGTAAATAATGGTATTTGAATACTTCAAAATTGACATATAGATATAAAATTAATAATTATAATATATATTTTATTAATTATTAATATATATGTATGTATAGAAATTCAGATTAAATATATTATATACTCCATTTTCCCATTTCATTTTTTAAAATTTCAAATTGTTGTCCCTTATTACAATTCTTTATTTCATGTGAAACAATTATTAATAACAATGATAAACATGTGAACTTGACTATGTTAGCAAACTATGATTAACACAAATAATAATAACCTAGAAGAATATTTTTAATTTAATATTGCCATATCATATTATAAATGACATTATTGTCACATCAATCATAATTTGATGACTAATTTTACGCACATTAATCATATCAGCCAACATAGACAACTTTGCATTAGCATTATCTTTGCCACGTGTGAAACATGTTGTTTGATTTGACTATAATGCTAGTTTTTGTAGTCAAAACGAACATTGCTACTTTTAATGTTAGTCATCATGGACACCCTTGGTCACTTCATATTAATACTCTATCTTATATCGTGATTATATAATCATTTCAATCACAATGTTAGTACCAAAAAAACCATACTTTTATAGTAATGATAGGCTACCTTGTAAGTTACTTAACTAGACATAAGAAATTTACTACATTTACTATGTTTAAATATACTTAAAATAAGTTATCCTACTAATAGGTTAACTTAGGCAGGATTGCATACGTTCCTAACTTTAGGTTTTTTGTCAAGTCGACCTAGGTTGCCTCATTACAAAATGTTTTATCATGTTTATAACCACCTCAAGTTTGTGCAACTAGATGTGACATAATTCTCTTAGATTGATTTATTTTTTAGCGTATGAATCCATAGGTTAACCTAGGCTAGATTAGTAAGTAATATAGGTTGACAAACTAACTCATCTTGAATCAACTTAGGGAGGTTTAGGTTTAGGCTAAGTTGGTAGGTAGTAAGTAGGTTGACTAAAGGTCAACCTAGGGTGGCCAAGGTTAATTCAAGGTTAAACATTTTCAGCTTTATAACTTTGTGTTAAATATAATTAGTATAAAAAAATGTGGTAGTGTAATGGATGAGGACTTGAACCCCAAAGTGAAGGTGAAGGGTTCAAATCTTCACCCTTGCAACCGATGATACTTAGGCCACTTGGCTTAGGTTAGGTAGCCTAATTTAGGCTTTTTAAGCTAGGAATCCAACATTTGTTTTTATTATAGGCCACCTAGCCTAGGGGTCCATTCATAGTAAAAGGAGCTAAGTCACTTGTTGATTGTAGTGAAAACTACACCTCTACTACTTTGAAAAATCACCAATAATAATACATAATGATATATTTATTCATATTTTGGGGTTTTGCTTGTTTATTCATGAGATTGATATCCTACAAATTTGGAGTCATTTCATTATGTTATTAAAGTCCTTTATCATACACAAAACACTTGTTGACAGGGTTTTTTTAAGGACTATAAAATTTTAATGTGTTTTTTATTACTCAAACATTCACCAAGTGTTCTCAATTTTATTATGGGCTCTAACATACTTCAGAAGAAGGGCCACATGTGTTTATATTTTTAAATGCACATGTATTGAATCCATTGAACAAATGTTGTTAATTTTGATTATGAGTGTTTTTAATGGTTAAAAAAGTTCAAAATTTGTAGTCATGGTTAAAAACAAAAGTTTACATTTGACTATAATTTAGGTCCACATGCAAAAAAGAATAATTTTTATTATAATATGGGTCATGTTTGGTCACAATATTGATATTTAGTCCCAAAAATTACATTTAAAATCTAGTTTTGGTATTTAATAGAATAATCCATGCAAGACACGTGTAAAATGTAGTCCTTGGTAAAGACTCCGACCTTGGCACTAGTGGCTCCTTTTACTATGAATGGACCCTTAAGTTGTCTAACATAGGTAGTTCACTTAGTTAGGTTAAGCTAGCTTGACTTTTGGTTAAGTAAGCTAGGTTAGGTTGCCTAACATATTTAGGTCATCTAATTCAATTAGGTTAAGCTAGGTTGACTTTTTAGTTATGCTAGTTACATGGGCTAAATTAGGCTGACTTTTGGTCATGTGCAATGACTCATAACATGTTTATAAATTTTTAACATATGTCATCCATCCATCAAGGCGTCTTTTTTAACACTTAATTAAGCAAAACAACTAAGTTGAAATGACATGCACTTTACACATCATACCAAGGTTAATGATGACATGGAATTTCATTATTATAAGAAAATAAAAAATTCCTAGTCATTAAAATGATTGGGCTTTGCAACTAAATGTCTCTCGTGACTAAATGGGTGAAACAACATGGGTTTGGCATTTCATTAATCATTAGTTGCATATGTCCTTTCTGATTAGTATGTAGTCATAAAGGCTAATTGAAAAACCCAAAATGTGTTGTTATGATTTGATAAATATTGCATTTGTTTCAATTTTAAAACCACAAAGTCCATTGATGTGAAAGTTTCACTCTTAATTAATACATATCTTTATTCCTTGTTTACATATGAAATTTTCACTACCAACTAATACATATGCCTACTCCTTGTTCACATTTGAAACATCTTTCCTCATAATTGGGCATTTGGGGACATTTAACCTTGAAAAGTTTGGATAACAATTTAGAATTTGCATACTAACCCTAATTGAATTATAACTTATGACCATAAGGTCAAGTTTAGATTATGCTGATTTCATCACACAAAAATTACAACATGTGAAAAAATACCCAATGTTGATAAACCTTGTAAGTCTTCAATTGCACCATAATAACACCCCTTCAACCAACTTATAAAAACAAAGAAAATAACACATTTGAAAGCTCTCACATAAATTTTGAAAGCAAAACATTAAAAAAAACATTGGACATAATTGATAGTTGAAAAAAAGTCTAATTAGAACATGAAATCTTGATTGTAATCACATGAAATCATTGTTTGAAGTTTTTTTAAACAAAACTTGTTGTTGGACAACATTGTCTTATGTTTTTCAATCAAGTTCGCTTCAAATGTAAGAAATTTAACCATGTATTTTAACTTCAAGGGTTCATCACACCCATCATGTATGTCACTAGGGCAATTCTTGATGATGAAAATGAACCATCTAGATTTTCAATGCCAAGCCTAAATCATTTCAAATTAATGATGACACTTGCAAATTAGAAATTCATTCAATCAATTTGTGATCCCACAATACCAATGACTTGACGAGCCAAGAAGGAAGCATTTAGAAATTGCAAGGCAAGCATGACCTACCCACCAAATTATTGGGTTTTCAATCTATACTAGTTGCACAAACAATTATCGAAAAAATTGTAGAAGTGTTATACTTGGGGCCAAAACATTGAAGCATAAAAAAAAAATTCATAAAATGGATCTTCTCATATATATTCACTATGTTTGGATTCTTTTACGAGGTGGAAAACACATAATTTCAACAATAATTTAAGCTAAGCTTTTTCCTCTTTTCCATTTCCTTGAAGCTTTGAGTTTTTTTCTTGCATTGAACATTGTGGTTTGAAAAGAAATATTGTTTTGTTCTTGGCCATGCTTGGAGTTTTCAAGCATGGAGCATGAAGCTCCAAGCATGAAAGCTCCAAGCATG
>Ga0116231_10014157_pt1 | contig 10850 bp, 11 predicted proteins | sample S1TSphgellanicum_2_FD_89695 | JGI IMG/M metagenome (GOLD analysis project Ga0116231, IMG submission 89695) | Host-associated microbial communities from peat moss isolated from Minnesota, USA - S1T2_Fd - Sphagnum magellanicum MG | ecosystem: Host-associated > Plants > Peat moss > Unclassified... | reverse complement strand
GAGGCCGAAGATTACGTCCATGTCGTGCTCGACGATCACGATCGTTACATGATCGCGCAGCGTCTTGATGAGTGCTACGGTATCGGCCGTTTCGTTGGCGCTCATCCCGGCCGCGGGTTCGTCGAGCAACAACAGTTCCGGTTCTGTTGCTAGAGCAAGGCCGATTTCCAAGCGGCGTTTTTCGCCGTAGGAAAGATCCTCCGCGCGATCGTGCGCGCGTTCGGAAAGGCCGACCTGGGCCAGCGTCCGGTCGACGAGCGCGTCGAGGCCGTCGACGCCTTCGAGGCGGCGGAAGATGTCGATCCGGAATTTCCCGCGCCGCGCCGCGAGGGCCGGGATCGTTACGTTCTCGCGCACGGTAAGTTTCGGAAAGAACTGCGAGATCTGATAGCTTTTTGCGATGCCGAGTTGGGCCGTGCGGGTGACGTCGAGCGCGGTGATGTTCGTGCCTTTGAAGGCGATCGTGCCGCTGGTCGGCGGAATCTCGCCCGCGAGCATGCGGAAGAACGTCGTCTTCCCTGCGCCGTTGGGACCGATGAGCGCGGTGATCGTATTCGGCTCGACGTTGAGCGAGACGCCGTCCACGGCGACGAGGCCGCCGTAGCGTTTGGTGATGTCGCGAGCTTCGAGAATCGGCATCTCAGGCCGGCCGCTTGCGGCGCGCACGCAAGAGTGCGGTCGCGCCGCCGACGATCCCGCGCCGGAACCCGGTGATGAGCGCGACGAAGATCAAGCCGAGGATCAGCTTCCACACCCCCGAGATCACGGCGACGTTTTGCAGCGCGTGTTGGAGATAGATCCAGACGAAGGCGCCGACGAGCGGGCCGATCAGCGTTCCCGCGCCGCCGATCACGGTGACGACGATGATCTCGCCGGATTGGTCGATTCCGAATGCGTCGGGCGGCATGTACCCTTGAAAAATGCCGAGCAGGCCGCCGGCCATACCCGCATACGCGGCAGCGATGGTGAAGGCGACGAGTTTGTAGCGCAGCGTATCGTGGCCGCTGGCCGCCGCGCGTTCCGGATTCTCGAGAATCGCGCGCAGAATCCGGCCGAATGGCGAGGCGATGATCCGCCGCATCAAGAGATAGCCCAGGAAGTAGATCACCGCGATGAACGCATACGTGCCGACCGCCGAGGTGCAGTCGATCGTTGTGAACCCGAGCGGAATCGTGGCGCGCGGCACGCCCGGTAATCCGCTCTCACCGCCGGTGAATGCGCGCAGCGGCGAGTTCTCAAGGAAGAAGAAGAGCTCGCCGAACGCGAGCGTGAGCATCGCAAAGTAGACGCCGACCTGCCGTAGGCTAAGCGCCCCGATCACGACGCCGCACAGGGCCGCGGCGACCGTCCCGATCGCGAGCGCCAGGAGTGTGTTCGGCACGATGTGCTGCAGCATCAGGTAGCCGGCGACGAAGCCGCCCGTTCCGTAAAACGCGGCCTGGCCGAACGAGAGCAGTCCGGTGAAGCCGAAGATCAGATCGACCCCGAGCCCAAACGTTGCCAGAATGAGGACGCGGCTCGCGAGCGTGACGTCGCCGCCGATCAGCGACATGAGCGTCGGAAAGATGATGAGGAACACGGCCATGACGGCAAACGCCGTCCGCGGATGGGCCAGCTGCCAGGGGCGTCGGATCATGACCGTCCGACGACGCCGAAGAGTCCCTGCGGCCGCAAGATGAGCACGAGCGCCATCGCGACGTAGAGCAATGCTTGCGAATAATCCGGGATGAACGCCGTCGCGAGGCTGATGATCTCACCCGCGATGAGGCCGCCGACGATCGCGCCGCCGAACGAGCCGACGCCGCCGATCACGATCACGACGAACGACTGCACGAGCACGTCCGTCCCCATGTCGGGATTGACGGCCAAGAGCGGCGAGTCGAACACGCCCGCCAAGCCTGCCAGCGCCGCCCCCATCGCGAACACGAACATGAACGTGCGCCTGACATTGATCCCGAGCAAGTTCACGACGAGCGGATCGTCGATCCCGGCCCGCACGATCAGGCCGATCCGCGTCTTATAGATGAGGAGATAGATCGCGAGCAGCGTCACCGCCACGACCGCGATCACCTCGAGCCGATACTGCGGATAAAAAATCCCCGCCACGTTCACGACGCCGTTGCCCCAGGAGGGTGTTTCGAAGGTCTGCGTCTGGCCGGTAAAGATGGCGCGAATCGTCTCGACGATCACGATCGCAAGCCCGAACGTCACGAGGATCTGATCCTCCGGCGGCCGGTTGTAATAGCTGCGGATCAACAGCCGCTCGATGACGATCCCCAGCACGAACGCCGTCGCGAGCGCGGTCGCGACGCCGAGCACGAACGATCCCGTCTTCGTGTACACGACCCATCCGCCGTAGGCGCCGGACGTGAAGATCGCGCCGTGCGCGAAATTCACGAAGCCGAGCAACCCGAAGACGATCGTGAGGCCGAGCGCGACGAGCGCCAAAATCGCACCCAGCGCAACCCCGTTGAGGAGTTGCGCCGCGACGAGATGGAGATCCAATGCGTCTTAGACCGGCGGCAGCGTGCAGCCGGTGAGGTTCAGCGGCTGCATGACGGATTCACCCGGCACGACCTCGAGGATCTCGAAGAAATCATCTTTCCCTTGCATCGCTTCGGGCTTCTTGCCGAGCACGATCGGTACCGGCCGCACCTGCTGGTGATCGCCGGCGCGATAGTACACCTTGCCGAGCGAGAGTTCGATCGGGTGGCCTTCTTCGAGCACCTTGATCACGTCGGCCGAGGCGACCGACTTCGCGCGGTAGCAGGCATCGGCCCAGATCGCGATTTGATCGTAGGCGATCTGCGCCGTCCAGCGCGGCCGGGAGCCGTACTTCTTGGTGAAGCTGTCGACGAAGATCTTCGCCATCGGATAGCGGTCTTGCAGCCGGAACGACCACGGCAGCGTCCCGTACACGCCGCCCATGATGTCGGCGCCAACGCCGTCGGCGAAGTAGGTCGAGATGTTGGGCACGACGAGTTGCATCTTCTTGAGGACGCCGAACTGCGCGGCTTGCTTCGTCGAGGAGACGCCGTCGTTGCCGAACTCGATGTTCACGAACGTATCGGCGTTCGCGTTCGCAATGTTGGTGAGATATGAACTGTAGTCGCTCGTCGGGAACGGCGCCACGACCTGCGCGACCGTCGTCCAGCCTTCTTTCTCGGTGAATTCTTTCATCGAGTCGGCCAGCGAATGCCCATAGCTGTAGTCGGGAACCAGATACACGGCGCGGCGCTTCTTGCCGAGTTTCGCTGCGAGCACCGGCGCGAGCGCCTTCGAAACCATGTAGGCATCGCACTGCGAGCGAAATGCGTAGCGCTGACAATCCTTGCCGGTCGTGTCGTTCGAGCCGGAGGCACCCGTCATGAAGAGGACCTTATTTTGCTGCGCGGTTTTTTCCATCGCGATCACTTCGGCCGTCGAGACGCCGCCGGTGAACATGCTCGCTTTGTCTTGCGTGATGAATTCGGTCGCGCGCTGCACGGCGGGATCGGGCTTCGTCTGCGTGTCCGCGATCTTGTAGGTGATCTTCTTGCCGAGCACGCCTTTCTTGCCGCCCAGGACTTTGCCCATCACGCCGGTGCCTGCGTTGAGGTCTTCGATCGCGAGCTCGTAGCCTTTCTGCAGATCGCCGCCGTCGGCGGAATACGACCCGGTTTGATCGCACAGCAAGCCGATGAAGAGCGTGTCGTCGGCGGCGAGCGTGAGGCGGGGGAACGGGAACCCGGAGGCCGCGAGCGCGCCGGCGGCGCCGAGCGACGTGGTCAAGAACGAACGACGTGAATCGGTCATGGACGCAACTCCTAAAGTCTGAAAGAAGACGTTTAGGCGCTTTGGACGTACGTGTTCGCGTCCCTAGGTCCGACTAGCTCGCGGTTTCGATACGATCGGGACGGCGCAGATAGCGGCCCAGGATGACCGAGGTGCCCTTGCCCGGTTCGCTGCGCACCGCGAAGATGTCGGTGCAGCGACGCATGATCGGCAGCCCACGGCCGCGCTCGGCTTCGACCCCCGGTAGCCGCGGTTCGAGCTCGGGGCAGGTCATGACGAACCCCTTACCCTTGTCCACGACGGTCGCGAGGAACTGATCGTCGCCGACGAGCCAGCAGGTGACCTCGATCGCCTCCGCCGAGGCCGCGTGTTCCATCGAGTTCGCCAGCGCCTCGCCGAGCGCGGTCAGGAAATCGCGCAGGTCGTCGCTGTCCAGGTTATAGGAAGACGCGAAGCCCATGACTCGCTCGCGAACGTAGCGCGCGTAGCGCGGCTCGGGCGGGATCTGGAGCCGGAGTGTTGCCCCCGGCCGTAGCGGCGAAACCCGCTCTTCACGTTGCACTTCCATTTGTACGAAACCGATCAAATCTCTACCCAAATTGAGTCGGCGGCTAACGGGCTGGGGGAAATTCGCAGGCCCGCGAAAGGCGCCCTCATGCCTACCTATGAGAAGCCGACCGGCGACGAACTGACCACCCTCGCCGCCGAAGCGAAGACCGTCCAAGCCCGCATCCACACCGCCAAGGGCGACATCGTGTTCGGGTTCGATCCCGACGCGGCGCCGCAGCATAGCGCGGCCTTCATCAAGCTGGCACGGGCCGGCTTTTATGATGGTCTGACCTTTCACCGGGTCGAGCCCGGTTTCGTCATCCAGGGCGGCTGCCCCGACGGCAACGGCACGGGCGGCCCCGGCTATCAGCTCGATGCGGAGTTCAACAAGAATCCGCACGTCACGGGGACCGTCGCGATGGCGCGCTCTTCGAACCCCAACAGCGCCGGCAGCCAATTCTACATCTGTCTCGACGACGCGCCGTTCCTCAACGGCCAATACACGGTGTTCGGCCAGACGCTCTCGGGCCAGGAGGTCGTCGACGCGATCCGCCGCGGCGACGTGATGGAATCGGTCACGATCGAACCCAAGGGATAGCGCTCGGCACCCAGGGCTGGGCGTATCCCGACTGGGACGGCGAAGTCTACGATGCCGGCACCAAACCGGCATCGTATTTGCGCGCCTACGCGCGGGAGTTCGGAACCGTCGAGATCGATTCGACCTGGTACGCGACGCCCGCACCCGAGCGCGTCCGCAAGTGGGTCCAGACGGTGCCGGCCGGGTTCACCTTCGCCTGCAAACTCGTCCGCGAGGTCACCCACGACCGGCGGCTGATCGGTTGCGATGCGCTCGTGGCCGAGTTCTTCACCTCGATGGAGGCGTTCGGTCCGGCGCTCGAAGCCGTGCTCGTCCAACTGCCGCCCGATTTCTCGCCGCTCGAGCGCGACGCGCTGTTCGCGTTCATCGAACGCCTCCCCGATTGGGCGCCCCTGGCCGTGGAGGTGCGCGATCCGCGCTGGTTTGCGGAACCGCTCTTCGGCGAGTTGCGCGGCGCGCTCGAAGCGCGGGGGTTCGCGCTCGCGCTCAGCGACGCACCGTTCGTCCCACTCGACGTGATGCTCGCCGCGCTCGCGCGGCCGACCGCCGATTTCGCCTACCTCCGCTGGATCGGCGTCCACGATGCGGTCTCCCGCTTCGATCGCACCGTGTTCGACCGGACGCCGGAGATCGGGCGCTGGGCCGCGGCGATCGCCGCCCGTCCGCCGCGACTTCGGCGGGTATGCGGCTACGTGAATAACCACTATGCCGGTCACGCGCCGGCGACGGTACGCGCACTATACGCGGCGCTCGGCATCCGACACGAACGGCCGCCGCGCATCGTCCAAGGATCGCTGTTCTAGGGAGCGCTCAACGAAACGCGTCCAAGTCCGCGTGTCATCCTGAGCCGAGAGCCTCGATCCGCAACTCGCAGCCTGCAATCGGGGTCTATGCCAGGTGGATACTTTACAAGCGCCCGCGGCGAGCGACGTGATCGCCGGCCTCCATCGCCAGCAAGCCAACGCGATGGTGCTCTACCAAAACATCAAGAAATATCACTGGAACACGTTCGGCCCGCTGTTCCGCGACATCCATCTCCTCTTCGACGATATCGCGACGCGGACGATCGATCAGGTCGATGAGTTTGCCGAACGCGCGTTCATGCTCGACGGGACCTCGCTCGGCGATCCCGCCGACTACTTGCCGCATGCGACCGTCGTCGCGTCGAAGGGCCCGATGACGCTGCGCGCGATGATCGAAGAGGCCGTCGCCAACGACGACATCGTGATTCGCGAGATGCATCAGGATGCGGAAGTCGCGACGCAAGCCGGCGACATCGGCACGGCCGATCTCTACACGCGGCTCGTGCAGATCTATCAGAAAGACCGCTGGTTTCTCAAAGAACTGCTCAAGAAGTCGGACGGTCTGTCGTCCTGATCGCCGCGTCGACGCGGCGGGCGATCGCAGCGATGCCGCGATTACCCGCGCTCGTATCCTCGAGCGCGCGCGTCAACACGACGAGCACGTACGGGGTATCGCCGAACGGATCGACGATCGCCCCGTCGTTGCGGACCTCCGTGATCTCGCCGGTCTTGTTCGCGCACGGCGTGCCGGGCGGTAAGCCGGCCGGGATCTTCGTTTTGTCTTCCTGACCGAGCAAAATCTCGATCATCTGCCGGCACGATGCGCTCGTTGCGACGGTGTCGAGACCTTCGCGTGCACCGCGTTCGAGTTGGTAGAGCAGCGTGCCGATGTCGCGCGGCGTGGTGACGTTCAGGCTGACGCGCGAGGGCGGAACGTACCCCGCGAAGTGGCGGCGCAGCTGCGTCCCCGTCATCCCGCAGCGTGCGATCGTGTGCGCGATTTGCTGGAAGCCGAAGTGCGTGATCAGCGCGTTGGACGCCGAGTTGTCGCTGACTTGAATCATCCCGCGGATCAAATCGCCGATGCGGTAGCGTTCGCCGGGGTGGGCACGCGCGAGCATGTCGGAGCCGCCGATCAGATCGTCCGCGCGCAGGCTCACGCGCTGATCGGGCGATGCCGTGCCCGCATCAAACGCGCGAAAGGCGGTTACCATGATCGTGAGTTTGATGATCGAGGCCGAGGCGAACGGTTCGCCCGCGCGGATCGACACCAGCGGCGGCGAGCCGTCCATCGTGCGCGCGTAGACGCCGGCAATGCCGGGAATTTGCGCGACGATCGATTCGATGTCGATCGTCCGCGCCAACGTGAAGCGCGGGACGGCGGCGGCGCCAAGGGCCCCGAGCGCGCCGAGAAAGTGCGATCGCCTCAACGCGCAAGGACCGTTTCGATGAAGTGCGCGAGCAGCACGCCGAGCGCGTCGAGTCGCGGTTTCATCCAGGCCGCTTGTGCGGGGCACGAGAGTTCGCCGAATTCGATCAAGAGTTTCTCCGGGGCGTCGACCTTGCGAAATCCGTAATACCCGGATTCGTTCGGCGTGATGTTCAGACCGCGAAACGCGAACGGAAACCGCGGCGCGTAGAAGCGGCGCCAGCGCTCCGCGAGTGCCGGACTCGTGCCGAGCGGGAAACCGGCGGAGGCGCCGCTCGCACACGCCGGCACCGCACCGTCGAAGTGGATGAACGCCGCGAAGCGCGCGCGATCGCGCGCCGTGTAATCAGCCGGGCGGCGCACGACCGCGAAGCCGTCGGCGCGTAACGTACGTGCGGCGGCGTCGGCGACGATCGGCGTCCACTCGCTTTCGCGGCCGGCGGCGGACGCGGCCCCGAGATTGCATTTCTTCACATGCAACGGCGCGCACGACGCGGGACGTCCCTGGTGCCCCGCTTGGAGAAGGACATCGGTTTCGTCGGCGTCGCCGGGAGGCGCACACGCCAATGCGAGCGCGATGAACGAGGCGGTGGCCAGCAGCGGTGCGGGGGATCGCATACGCTCGGCGTAGTTCGGCTCTCGATGCCCACCCCATTCGTCCCCTCCGACCTTCTGCGGCTTGCCGGCGCGAGCGATCCGCGAGTCGCGCCGGATGGCCAGACGATCTATTTCCGGCGAACCTGGATCGACGAGGCGAAAGACGAAAACTGCGGCGCGATCTGGCGCGTCGCGCCGGGGCACGCCGCCACGCCGTTCACCGCCGGGCGCAACGACCGGCTCGCCCGGATCGCGCCGGCCGGCGACGTGGTGGCCTTCGTTGCGGAACGCGACGGGGCGAAAGCGCGCATCTTCACGATCCCCGCCGGCGGCGGCGAAGCGCGCGCGCTCGGCGCCGAGTACGCGAAGATCGTTTCGCTCGAATGGTCGCCGGACGGCACGCAGCTCGCGTTCGTCGCAAGCGCCCCATACGATCCATCGAGCGCGCCGGTCTTTCTGGACGAGCGTTCCGGCGCGCGCCACATTCGCTCGTTGCCGTTCAAGAGCGATGCCGACGGATTGCTCGACGGCATTCGCAAACAGCTCTTCGTGCTTGCCGTCGCCGACGGGACGGTGCGGCAACTCACCGCGGGCGCCTATGATGTCGGCGGTTGGTCGTGGTCGCCGGATGGGACGCGGATCGCCTTTTCGGCGAAGATCGGTTTGCCGGAAGACGACACCGCGACGGCCGACATCCATGTCGTCGCGCTTGCCGACGGCGCCGTACGAACGCTCACGGATGGGTGCGGCCCGCTGTCTGCGCCGTCGTTTTCGCACGACGGGACGACGCTCGCGTTCGTCGGCCACCAACACCGCGATGATGCCGGCGGCCGCTTCAACAACGAGCTGCTGCTCATGCCGGCGGACGGCGGTGCGATCGTCTCGCTGTCCGCGGATCTTGATCGCACGATCGGCGACGTGATCGCCTCCGATCTGCGTTCCGGTGCCTCACCCCCGCTGCCGCTCTGGAGCGCCGATGACCGCGAGATCGTGGTGCACGTCAGCGACGAAGGCTCGTGTGACGTTCGTGCCTTCCCGCGCGCCGGCGGCCCGCCGCGAACGCTCGCCGGCGGAGCGCGCAGCATCTTCGCCTGCGCGCTCGGTCCGGACGACGCGCTGGCGATCGCCTTTACGTCGCCCGCGATCCCGGTCGAGATCGCGCTCGTGCGCGACGGTGCGGAGGCGGTGCTGACCGATCTCAATCCGTTTCTCGCGGACCGGGTGCTTGCGACGGTGCAGCGTTACCGGCCCGTGGCCGCGGACGGCGCGCGGCTCGACGGCTGGTATCTCGAACCGGCCGGCGCGAGCCGCCCGTTGCCGCTGGTGCTCGAAGTGCACGGCGGCCCGCACGCTGCGTACGGACACGCGTTTTTCGCGGAATTCCAGATGCTCGCGGGACTCGGCTTTGCGGTTGCGTATGGCAATCCGCGCGGCAGTCAGAGCTATGGCCACGCGTACGCTGATGCGATCACCGGCGATTGGGGCGGTATCGACGCGGCCGACGTGCTGACGATTCTCGACGGCGCGCTCGGGTGCGGTGACATCGATCGCACGCGTATGGGGCTTGCCGGCGGTTCGTATGGCGGCTTCATGACGACTTGGCTGCTCGGCCACAGCGACCGGTTCGCGGCCGGCGTGTCGATGCGCGCGGTGAACGACTTTGTGAGCGAAGCCGGTGCCTCGGATCTGGGCTGGTTCCTCGAGCGCGAGATCGGCGCGCCCGAGCGCATGGCCGATGGCGGCCGCAGACTCTTTGAGAATTCGCCGATGCGCGCCGCGCATGCGATCGACGTGCCGCTTCTGGTCGAGCACAGCGAGCGTGACTTCCGCTGCCCGATCGATCAGGGCGAACAACTCTTCACGCTCTTGCGCCGGCTCGGCAAAAAGGACGTCGAGTTCGTGCGCTTCACCGGCGACGGCCACGAGCTCTCGCGCTCCGGTAAGCCGCGCAGCCGCATCTTGCGCTTGCGCGCGATCGGGAATTGGTTCGTGCGCCATCTCGGCGCGGGCGGCAGCCGCGATGCGGGATCGCTCTTCGCGCCGGTTCCCGGTGAGGAGGCGAGCTAGCGGTGCGTGAATCGCGTACGACGTTTCGCGTGCGGTTCGGCGAAACGGATATGGCGGGGATCGTCTTCTATCCGAATTTCTTTGCGTATTTCGATCTCGCGACGCAGGCGCTGTTTGCCGGCGGCCCGGTCGATCTGCCCGCGCAGATGAAATCGGGCGGCTTCGGCTTTCCGATTGTCGAGAGCGGCGCGAAATTTCTTGCCCCACTGTTCTACGATGACGAGATCACGATCGTGACGACCGTTGCCGAGCTGCGCGCTCGTTCGCTGCGGGTCGAACATGCGGTACATCGCGGCGATGTGTTGTGTGCGACCGGCTTTGAGACTCGCGTGCACGGACGCAAAAAAACCGACGGGTCGGGCGTCGAGGTGACGCCGATCCCGCCGGAACTTACATCGTGGCTGTCCGGCTCGACGCCTGCCTGATTACGTGGGGCTGCGCCGCTTTGCGCGGACCGGTCCGCGATAATACGCGCCCCAGAACGATTGGGCCGGCTTTTCGTTCGGAATCCACGTGTCCGAACGCGGGGTCGGCGGCAGATGCGGTTGTGAGGTCAGATACCCGACGGTCTTACCGGCTGCGTCAAGAACCGGCCGTACGCCGGCCGGGCTACGCATACTAAAACCACGTCGAATAGTTCGGATACCGGTACGAGGTATCCCAATACGGAGAGCGGCCGTAGTAGCCGTAGTACGGTTCCCAGTACGAGCGCTGATACGGCGCGATCAACGTCGGATCGTACGCCGGTGAGTGCAGCACACGCTCGCCGCTTTCGTTCACGTGAACAAGCGTCGCCGTTACTTTGGTAACCGCATCGATCGGGACGAGGAAATGCTGATCCTCGATGCCGAGAAATCCGCCGCCGGCGATATCAAGCATGCGTACCTTGCGATCGATTTCGTCGACGTAGAGCGCCCGAACGTGGCCGAGGGTCTTGCCTTGGGGATCGACGACCTTGCGGCCTCGAATATCCATCCGGTCGTCCTCGAGAATGAGGTTGCTGTCGCGGAACTTGGTGAGCGGGTGGTCGTTG
>Ga0116231_10014156_pt1 | contig 10850 bp, 3 predicted proteins | sample S1TSphgellanicum_2_FD_89695 | JGI IMG/M metagenome (GOLD analysis project Ga0116231, IMG submission 89695) | Host-associated microbial communities from peat moss isolated from Minnesota, USA - S1T2_Fd - Sphagnum magellanicum MG | ecosystem: Host-associated > Plants > Peat moss > Unclassified... | reverse complement strand
TATTTTTCCAAAAAAAGGAAACAATGTGTCAGAGCTCTCGCATAAGCAAATCTTCTCCAAGACATTGCATCCAATTTACTCCTTTACAGAATCCTGACAGGCAGCATATTCAGAAATATCACATAGAAGTAAAAGATTGAACCTGGGCTCAGTACCGAGGTAGTTGAACTTGTGTTGATCAACAGGGAGTAGAAGCTATAGCTTCTGCTGCTGTTTACCACTGGCTATTGCTCTTTGTACAGCCTCCCCTGGCTCTGCACGCATGCCATTGACCAGTTTCCTTCCAAGTATTATAATTGCTGCAAAGGGTGAGAGAAGAAGTGACTCTGAGAGCAACAAACCTTGACATTATGTTGGAAGAATATTAGAACTGGAGGAAAGATACAAAACCTGGTCAAGAGCCAGAAGAAATAAGAACCAAAAGGGTAGAAGAATCCCACCTGCTTTACTTCTTCGTCATGGTTTGTGGGTCAGGCCACTGTTGAGCCTCTGAAACAACTACATGTGACCCCTTCACTTTCAGAGCTACAACTCTTTCCAGTACCCCATTTCTCAACACCTTTAGGTCTGTCTGCCAGATGATTGCCCTGCTGCACTTCAACTCATGAAAGACTTGTTCCGGACAAGGAGTCGCACCCACATTACATGCTTTCCTATAACCATGTTTGGTATACAAAATCTCATGCAAGAGATAGCAGTTGTAGCATGACCAAACATTGCTGCCATAGTTGCTTTACCCTTAGAAATGCCCACACAAGTTCAATTCCATGAGACTTTCCTATTCAGTGGCATCTCTTGACAAGATGTATTCCCAGAGCTTGGTTTCCAATTCAGACAAAAACACAAACTACTGGTGTCTTGCCAAACTATGAATAGAAACCAGATGAAGAAAACCCAGAATTCAGCATGCTCAGACCAAGAATCATGGAATGAGTTTGTAGAACATATACAACATGTAAATGGTAGGCAACCGTGAATGTGCTCAGGCAGAAGCTTGCATGACCTACTATCTGGATTGGGAGTAAAATTGTTGGTCTTGACATCAGAAGCATATTAATTATAGGTTATAAACCATAAGCTCCCTTACCAGTTATGTTGACATTAGCTAGATCCTTCTACATCTGCCGCTGCAACACAACAACATCCTTCCAGGATCCTTCTTCATCCGATGCTGCAACACAACAACATCCTTCTATATCTGCTATTGCAACATACAAGATCCTTCCATGTACATCAGTCTTGAATGCCAAGCTTCTGCCACCCTCCAGATAAAAAACATAACAGCAGAAATATCACAATATGAAGAGGCCTTAAGAAAGCCTTAAGCCTGCTTGCAAGGTTGCAGCTTCACTTGCAACTGGATCAATGCAGCGACTGGCATCCTCGAATTGAGATCTGTTCCCAAGAATCCCCAACAGTTTCATGCACCATAACTTGCCTGGGATTCACAGGGTTCAACACAACTGCTTTTGATGGCAAATTGTGCTTGCATTTCATGGTTCAACCCAACTACTGAGCTTCAAGGAGCACAAATACAACAGCTAACTCTGATCTCAAGCATCCAACCTGAAATGATGCCTAACGTGAGGTAAATGCTCCCGGTTTGAACCAAATCAAAGCTCTTCCATTCACGGTGGTTGCCTCTGGAAACAGCAACATTGGCAGGTGGTCAGTGCAAGGAGCTTTTCTCTGCATCAGGCAGATGTTCCCATGTCATGAAATTCCCATACAAGTTTGAGATGAAAAGAGTGAGGGTAGAACCATCCATCACTAAACACACACCTATGACCAAACACTGAACCATATCTTACTTATTATTGCTTCATTTTGAGTGATCTTCATGGCTGTGGGTGTCAAGTAGAGACCTACAATACCTCTTTGAACTCTGAAGACAAAGGAGCAACCAAGAAGAAGCATGAAAAGGATGCAATGTCCAATTCAAAAAGCATGAGACCCCTTACTTTCAGACCCTCACATCTTCTTCATTTCTTGTCTTAATGATCCAAAAGATATGGGTGCACCAACTAGAGCTCTATAAAACCTCTTTGTCTCCAAAGGTAACATAATAATGTCCAAAAAAATTTGATTCCCAATCACAAACTATTTTAACACACCCATCATTGAACATTAAACCCCTTACTTCGAGACCTCATATCTTCATGGCTATGGGTGTGCCAGTGAAGATTTACAATACCTCTTTGAATTCCAAGGCAACAAAGGACTTTCCAAATATTTCAAACCTTTTGATACACTAATTGTTCAATCATTGGCTATCTACCTTAAGGGAAATTGAAACACGAATGTGATAGTAATACTTCAACACAAGAAAAAATCCTTTTGCATCTAATGTCACAACACAACAAGATCCTTGCAGAATCCTTTTTCAACCAATGCAGGAACACACAAGATCCTTATGCATTTGCAACAACAACATAATAAGTTTCTTCCACGCATTCAATATTGCCTATCAAGTTAATTTTGTCACCCTCCAAACAAAAAAATTAATAGTAAAATGCAACAAGACAAAAGTTGAAATAAGATTGTTCAATGTGAACGTTAATTGGATCATGTATAAGGTTTTCCAGAAACAACTACTACAACTAAACACTAGCAACTCCCCAAAGTTTCATAGAGGAAAAAATCCCAAGCAACTAATAAAGATCTAGTCATATACACTACTAGAAACCTAGCCTATGTGCCACATAAGCAACCTAGTTTAGGTGCCAGATAGGCAACCTAGCACAAACGTCACATAGGTACCTAGTTTTGATGCCACATAAGCTACCAACCCATGGCCTAACCTAGGTACATAGGTAGGTTGTCTATTGTTATGGATTTGTTGATTATTTTTTCATATTTGAAATTTTTACTTCCAAAATAATGGCATAATAATTGCAAAGGCAACCAACATATATTACAAGATAATGGATGAACCAATACAATGAAATGAAAAATACATTATGTCACTTGCAACTGGTAGTCAATTACAATGTATCATTTGCTACTAACATGGGATTTTTAGTTACAAATGTCTCTCGTAGTTGAAAAATAGTTACAAGAGTCAATCATTAATTTGTAATTTTCTTGTAATGACACAATTAATGTAGATCATTCCATCTAAACCTTAAAACAAAAGGAATGCATAGTCCTGATCAAATTGCTTATATGCATAATGTAAAAAACAATGTCACCATTAAAAAATTGCAAAATCAATTTAATTTTTTACGTTTTTTTTTTGTTGGCATAAGTTTCTTCTTGAAATGTTTTTAATGGGTGATTACATATTTGATAATGTTCTTTAGTTTTCATTGTTTGTGCACACCAATGTTGGTGGTGATAAAAATAGTAATAGACCCCCAATTGTTATATATCCACATATATCAAGTCACTTACCCAATATAGGGTTGGGGGGGTGGGGGGGAGATTTTAAAACTTGGGCGAAGGAAATCCAAAGGTGAGTGTTTGAAAAAAGCTTGCGTAGGAGAAAATCACAAACTTGAAAATGTTAAGGTTTTTGTGAAATTGAATCAAGTTGCCACCATGAACACATGATTATTTAATTCTTTTAATGTTTTGTGTTGCATGGTGGTGAACAATAATGGCATCATTGTTATGAAGTTTGGGAAATAAGTTTAGGGCTACACGACTTGAGACTTGACAATGGATTGTGAATATAAAAATGTATTCCATCACCATTGATAAACAACAAGAAATTGATGTGAAATTGTATGCATCGGCCTTCAAAGTTGAAAAATACATTGTAAGATGTTCATTCCTTTATTAAACATAATTTGACTATAGATCTATAAGTTGCAATCTACTTATGGCAAAGGTTTTTCCTCTTCCCATACAAAGGATCATCACAAAGATGATAAACCACAACAATCAAATATTGTCATCTAAAATGTTAGATTATGAAATGAGTTCTTTTATTTTGATGAAATGGAACAAGCCTTCTTCACTTCACTATGTTTTCTTTTGAAAATTTCCATATTCTTATATTCAATGTCACATCTGAAATGAGATCAATAAATAGATATCCTTGTAATCCAAAAAATATCTTGATGTCCATACTTTCAACCTAAAAAAAAGTCTTTTACAATTATAAACTATAATGCCACTAACTTTATTCTAGCAAGCAACATAAAAAAGTTATTGTAATTAATTTATCATTAAAATGCAACATACATAACACATTATGATTTAATACAATCTTGACCATTACCTATATTTACACATATAATGATGGTTTTTTAAAAATGATTGGAAAATTGAGGAACTAGACTTCATCACCATATTTGGTATCTTGTTTCACCTAATTATTGTGACATTTGTCTTGGATGTCATGGTTTGGCTTACTACAAACACACAACACATTTAATGAGATATTTATTAACAACCTAAAAAAATTGTATAAGTTTACATGCATTTTTTTTAAAACTATTTTTCAAATGCAACCACAATTTTGCTTTTCAAAAAAAACTTGCTTTGTATGTACAACTTTGATTTTGTTGGATTCAAACATTATCAATAAGGCCCTATAGCACAAAAACAATGAAAGTCATCGTGAATGCACAAAATAACATTTGAATGTAGTTCAACTCCACCTTTCACTTCAAAATCCAAATGTTCAAACACATTAAAAAAACATCACAAAATGTTTGTTGTCGCTAATTTCTTCACCTTTCTCAAATTGTTCATTATTTTAAGTAACATTTTATAAGTCAAAATTTAAATAAAATGGATGTTTTCCTCACACCCTTTTTCTTTGATATAAACAAACAAAAAAACAAGCAAAAACAATCCTAACTATGTACATATGATAGTTGCATCATCAAAAACTAAAATGCACAAAATGCTTAGAAAGAAAGACCATTTGTTTTATAATTTATCTTGAATTTCTTGATAACAAACATGATGCATGAAGGCCCTTGATGCAAAGGGGGGATCTTATTACCACATTTAACTTACCATAACACAAGTAAAAAAATACAAAAGAAACTATTTTTTTCTATTTAAATTATAGTGGGTTGAAGTATATTAATATGAGAAAGATACATTGTAATTTTCTACTAAAATATGAAAAATAGTTCCAAAAATAATTGAATTGATTAAAAACCTTTATGGAATTTATAATATCAAATTCACATGTGATTTTGCATAATTTGAACCATTTGAAAATTTTGATAAATCTCATATCCCAAGTGGGGTTTTATGAAGGCGTTCATCATATTAAGTTTTTGGTAAATTGAAATTTTGACCAAGAAAATCACTTTGAAATGAAGGGTGTCATTTACATTGTCAATTAGGCCAATGCATAAAACCCATTTCAATTGTTTATTTGGATGATTAGTGAAGTAAATAGTAATGTGATTAGAAACAAAAAATTGATTATGTTATACATATTTATGGCATAAATATACCCATGGTTTATTGAAAGTAAATGATTAAATTTATCTATTTATTCCAAATAATATTATATAACATTATTTTTGTGAAATTCATAATTATAAAGCCTAAACATAAAAAATTAGACCCAAAATTAAATGCATCAAATACATTAAAAGAAATCTATCATTTTGCAACACCATTTGCATTAATTTTCAATTGCATGTGACAATATGTATATGGACAATATATATGATATGAATTTATACTTTATATATGTGTGTGTGTGTTATGCTACAAGGGTTGCCGATGGTGACACATGTTCATTTGTGAAGGCCATATGGTGACATGTAACATTTAAACATTATTTCATTATTCATCATTATTAATTAATTATTAATATCTTAGCCATCCAATAAAATGTGAATCGGGTTTTAACACATGTCCATTTGTGAATGCTAATTATATGGTGACACTAGCCAATTTTTAAAAGCCCATTGATTATATATTTTAACTAATTAGGTAGTTGGTAGGCTATAGGTAAATAGGTAGGTAGGTATGTATGCCATAGGTAGGTAGGTCATAGGTAAATAGGATGGTAAGGTTAGGCTAATTGGGTAGGTTTAAAATAATCCAATTTTGTGTTTGGGGTTAGCCTTTAAAGTTGAATCTCTTTCATTGACCCATCCCAAATGGCATTCAATAAATGTTTGTGAACAAGACAAGTGCATTTACTTATATATATAGTGTGCACATTTGGAATCCAAAGCAAAAAACATATGGGATAAAAAATTAAGTTGCAAGTGCAACAACTATAGTTGCAACTTACATGCAAATACTAGATGCTACTTATGCCATATTAACCTAGTTTACCTACTAGTTAGATTAAATATATTATAAGCAATAAAATTTAATTAGTAATAATTATAATATAATGATAATATTATTAATTGGTTAATAATTGTAATTATAAATTTTTTTGATAATTTCATATGATTATCTATAATGATTAATAATATTATAATATAATTACTTTGGCTAAATTAATTTTGGTTCAATTACTAACTATAGTTAAATTAATTAGAAGGCTAAATCAATTAATTATTTTAATCATGTTAGTTTAATTTCATGGTTAAATTAACCATGGTTAATTTAATTTCTTAAATAGTTTAGCCATGGTTAATTTAATGAAAGTTAATTTATCTATGGTTAGTTTAGCTTCATAGTTAATTTAACCACAATAGTTAATTTGGCCTAGGTTAATTCAACCATGATTAATTTAACCAAGGGACCTAATTTAAGTTTAACCTTGATTAATGTGAATTAAACTTAGTTTTAGCCAATGTTTGCCTTGGGTAACATTAATTAACATGGTTTAACCTTAGTATTCAAGGTATAAGACTACTATACATAGCTAAGGTAGATATATTAAGTGTATTAACGTAAGTATATATTAATTTAGGCCATGATTTTTATGACATGTGTCCATTTTGTACAATACTAGTTGTATGGTAGTTGCACACACAACCGTATGACCCAAAAATTATACAATACCAATTTTGTAATTGGAAACACAATAAACTTAATTGCAAATGACACTTGATTACATGTAATTGCATAATGACTAGTTGCAAATGACAAGATTTCTACTAGTGATACTACAATACTAAACCCAAAAAAACCCAAGAGGGGGTCATCATAATGTGGTTTCACCCAAAAATCCATATTCAATTTAAGTTAACTAACACAATCCATTTTTAAATCCATAAGATTGATATTCATTATTTTGTTATGTTTTCTTCATTGTTGAAAAACATCATATGTGTTAGTTTTGCGTAAATGGATCCCTTTTTGTGGTATCCAAGAAGAGTTTAATATTTTAGACATAACAACAATTTAAAAACTATCACAATCACAATTGCAATCACAATCCATATGGTTAACACTATTAATCTACAATAATTATCCTTCAAAGAATGATCAAGAGGTTAGAGAGAAATGAACCTTTGAGTTTCACATTTCACACCATAAGTTGCAAATCTTGTTGTTACATAAGTTATTTGTTTATTTATAAACACATATATGATACCTTATGTCTATGGTTGGAGTTTGATGAGTGCAACACGAAACAAATTACAAGAAATATATAAGCCTACATAACGACTTCATATTGGAGTTACATGAATATGATGTACAATATCACATGCACTTTGCTATTGACAATCATTAATATTGCATTATATCTAATAAAAGAAATTGTAAAAAAAGCTAGTTGGATTAACAAACATAAAAAGGGTTGAGTTTGAAGATGGGTTTAATTTTCTTAATAATGTCCACATGATGTTATTCAACAAATGTCAAATGTGGAGGCTTTCCAAACAATATTAGAGAAAATAACATATTTGCTAAAACATGTAAAGGTGCAAGTGTGTGCTTTTGACATGAAACTATGACCAACCATCCTCTCAAGTTTCTAGATGGGTCTTATGACAATGTAATGATCATTTCATATTTGATCAATGGTCATGGTTAACCTCGTTGTCAACCAAGAGGTTAGTTTCACTCATGTTCCAACCAAAGATCTCTTTTGAAAAGCTTTTGTGATGTCATTAGGCTTGGTCTTTTTTTAGAAACAAAATTTGATGTTGGAAACTACATGGGATTGTGATTGACGTCATGATTGACTTCACATGCACCTCAAGAGAAGACTTGTTTTTTCATGGCACGTGGTGGATGCAACATGTAGGTCAAGATAGGAGTTAGGACATTCAAGGCCTAAAGTACACACCTAAGCCAAATTTTTCACTGATTATTTCAAAGTCACCAATGTTGCACATAGAGGTCATGAGTTCTTTAATCACTATTCAAAATGGGTATTGATAAAGGCATTGATTAATTACATTTGTATTTCAATATAACTCAAATCTAGTAACTTGATGTATAAGTCCATGTTTTTTATTTTGTTTCTAGGAAAAAACCAGAATTGGAAAAGTCCACAACTTTAGTAAATTTGAAGATGCACTTTTGTCTTGCTAAAGGAATTCCTTGCAAATTGGTTTTCACATATGGAAAAGTGAAGCTAGGTATGCATTACTACTTGTAAAGTTGTGGAAGTTAAGACAACCATTGTGTTTGTTGATTTCTTTCACATCATTATTCTACCATAACACTTTTTTTTAATAAAGATATCTATAGTATTTGTGTAAATATTTAAATAAAATCTTCATGTGTTGTCCTTTCTTTGTTTTTGGAGAAATAGGAATTTTTTTGTATATAAGACCAAATAAATTCTTTGGGGGTGAAAGCAAAAGTATATATACACAAAAAGTAATCCTTGAAGAAGTAATCATGTTTTTACAAATAAATGCAAGAAAGTAGAATCAAAACCTTTTCATTCATTGTGAAACTATCATGGGCATTAAATATTGAATTTATAGTATGTTGTGTACAAAGATCGCAATTTTTTAATGTATTAGAAGTAGGTAAAACATATTTTAGAAATTGACTAATGAAATTGTGTTCAAATTTACTTTATTAGAAGGTTGATGTATTATTACTTTTGAATTGGAACTTGAAAGTGCATAAGTAAATTTTAGATTGGAATTAACCAAGAAAGTTAAAAAATCCAATGTTTTTCAAACCTACTTGTTTCTTTAGACAACTTACAAAGTAAAAACAAATTTATTTGCATTTTTGAGAAATCTATTTAAATTTAATTTAAACATGTGATTATTTAATATCATTGACATAAATTCAAAAAACATTTTCATACTGATCATTGCAACAAATAATATTTCTAGATTTAAATATGTTAATAATGCTTAATTTATGGTTATTTTACATTTTTCTTGACAAAGATCATGGAATTCATAATTGCTTATGCTTTCACCCTTGGGCAAAAACATGGTAAAGTAAACACATAAGATACTCACTTTTATCATGTGTCATATACATAGAAACATGCAAATAGCATTGTGAGGAATTTTTGCACACCTTCACCATTAAGATATGCACTCACAAAAAAAACCCGGTTGGAAGTGGAACTACTATGTAGTTGTAGTCTAACACGTAAGGCGGTTCAAGGTAAGTAATGAAATTCACTAAGGATCTAATGCATTGTGTCCAACATCTACACATAACATCCTAATCTAACATGCATTGAATTTTTGAAAAATTAATCTAAAAGGAGCCATGGTATAAAATTTCATAAGTTTTTAGTTTTATTTTTATTTTTTTGATCAAGAGTTAAACTTTGAACTAAAAACCACTTTGCTTAGATTGAAGGAAAAAACAGACAATTCGACCCCCCTCTACTTCCAACAAGTGTAGCTCCCTTTCAACAACTTCGATGATGCTGAAATTTTGGAAGAACCTTCTACACCTTCCAAACTAAAACTAATTTAATTTTGACACAAATCCAACGATGGATTTGGAAGGAACAATTAATTGAAATAAAAATCCAGAGGCTTTGTCATGGAATTCCTTCCATGGACTCCACCACAACACCCTCTACTTCCAACCAATGTAGCTCCCTGACAACAACTTCGATGATGCTGAAATTTTGGGAGAACCTTCTACACCTTCCAAACTAAAACTGATTTCATTTTGACATAAATCCAACGGTGGATTTGAGAGGAACAACTAATTGAACCAAAATTCCAGAGGTTTTGCTACAAGTACTTGTTGCACACAACTTCCTTCCATGTTTGATTCTTGCACACTCCTTTTCCATGAACACCTCTACACACATAAGGACGAAACATTCTTCTTCACACTTCCTCCTCCTCTTTTTTTCCTTTCCACATACACACAATGCCCTCTTTCTTGATAAGCTTCCATGACCTTCCTTAAGCTTGTTTCCCTTGTCCAATGAAAGCTTGAAATCCTTTGCTCTAATCAATGGCCTTCTCATCCTTCTAAAGCCAATGAGAATTGAGAATAAATTGCCATCCAATTGAGTTTAGGATGAAAATTTTTGGGCCCAATGAGACACAAGGAAAATTCCATCCTCCAATCAAATAGGATGACAATCCTCATGACTAATGGGATTGGAGGATTCATTCCTTCCTTTATCTTGGATATTTTGATGAAGTCTCTTGAGCTTGATCCTTATCATTTCCGTCCGTTGACCTTCACATCTTATTTCTTCATCCTAATTACTTCAAGTAACTAACTACTAGGATAGTTTATCGGTAGTAACTAATAACGTCCTTGAATTCTTACTTGACTAATTCAATGGTTGAACTAACATTCCCTTGTACCATTTATTCTCTTGATATCACCTACCTATTTATTTTACCATGCACTAGTTAACTATGTAATACATAGTAAATTGGAAGTAAAATTTGCACCACAAAAAACCCCCACATACTTCTAGATCCGCCGTCGAAATTAGGGTTTGATGAATCCATTAGATCTAGGATGTTCGAGTTTTCATGAGGTTCCGTCGTCACTCCCACACC
>Ga0116231_10014155_pt1 | contig 10851 bp, 7 predicted proteins | sample S1TSphgellanicum_2_FD_89695 | JGI IMG/M metagenome (GOLD analysis project Ga0116231, IMG submission 89695) | Host-associated microbial communities from peat moss isolated from Minnesota, USA - S1T2_Fd - Sphagnum magellanicum MG | ecosystem: Host-associated > Plants > Peat moss > Unclassified... | reverse complement strand
TTCTACCAAGGTTGTAGACACGCAACCTAAGCTCTGATACCAAAAAGAGAGGGTCCAGAATCCTAACAACACATGCACTCTCCTGCGTGGACCCTGATGTCCATGTTCTGCAGATCGATCTCATCCTTATTGATGCTTAGACATCTTCAAAGCTCGTCCATGCCTTCCTGATCGCTCAGATCCTCAATGATTCAAAGACTGTCATACACAACAACACAACAACGACACAACACACATCTCCTGTCCTGTACTTTCACACTGATGCAACTCGGAGAAAAAAAAAGAACTCGTGTATCTTATTCACAACACATATACGTCCCCGAAAGTACAAGCGTCTCTTCTAGCAAATTCATGAGAATAGTCTGAAAGTTCCTTTAGCTTCTTCCTCTCTGTCTCTCTCTCCAATTCTCCTGCAACAGAAGCTCAGCTCTCCGTTAGACGCAATGGAAGATTACTAACACGGCTAAGCTTTCTTCTACCCAACTTCTCTTCTTCCAAAAAAAAATCCCCCCTGCTCTTCCCAAATAGCCCTCCTGATCTTTTTCTTCCTAGAACCCCGTTCACTTCCTCCCGAAGCTTTTTCTCCGAAACGCTCCCAGACTGCCATTTCATAATTGCAGCGCCGACCCAGATCATAACGTTGGAGCCGCCATCCAGCCTCCATTCAATAGCAGCTGTCCAACAAAATCTCCCAACAAAAATACCCTACACAGACCAAATGGTACTCCCCATGCAGATGTAATGCAAAGGCAGCCGTCATAGAGACAAAACGACTCAACTAACCAACAGCCCACTTCCCTGATCAGTGACACCCAGAAGTTGATGTAACCTAATTTAGGGTTACAATACATTAAACTTTTTTAGTTGAATGATAAATAACAAGATATTTTTTCATTATAACACATTATTTTTAAATTTTGCATGTAAAAATAGGTTTCAAGTAGATTTTTCTAAATGTAAGTGGCTTTTAAAACTTACTTTTTGCAGTTTAAGATTTGATTCAAATATGTGTCAAGTATATTCTACCAAAGAGAAAATAGATTTGTTTTTTGGTGATGCCCTTGAATATACAATGATCTTTATGTTATAACTTCATACATGTATATTTCATTAATTTTTTTGATGAAAAAGTAGGTTTGAACACCATATTGGCTAGTCAATTTCAAATGTACTTATTCCTTACTATTATTATTCCAATTTTTAAAATTTTTTAGTTGATTTATAATAATTCCAATTGAGGGCTCAATAGTTTAAAAATGAAATTTAATTCAAATTTGAATCTTGTGTTTTCATGAAAAAATTGCCTCTTTTTAAACTTGATATTTTTTTGTTGATTTTTTTGGTATATTTTACATGCTTTCACCCATTGAAAATTGTGTCTACTCATGATGTATTTTTTGGACATTTGCAATTTGAGAGGAAGGTTCAAAAATTATGGTCCTAATTAACTATTGAAAAATGAAGGTGTTTTGACATGTTAAAATTATCAAGGAATTGGTTTCAAAATAACAAAAATGCCTACAAACTTAGTGAAAATTTTCTTTGGTTTTGAATGTAAGTTTGTCCATCTTTCTAATTTTGTGGGTTGAGAAGAAATTTTTTTGTTGGTAAATTACATTAGGAAGGAAATCCAAGGTTTCCAACAAGTTAGTAGATGTTTTGAAAATAATTTAAGCATGGTTTTTCCTAGTTTCTTTTATACTTTAGTACTACATAATTGAAAAACTTGATTACTTATTACTTTGGCTTTTTAGTTGATGTTCGTAGTCTCAAACCAATGACACCTACACTTGAAGAAGGCAAAATTGTTGGAATTGATGGTGGTGTTGATTTTTCATTTAAACAACACCCCATGACAACAAATGTTGTTTCTATTGGATTAGTGCATGGTTCATCAATCTCCATGTTTTCTTCAATGTCATGTGTTACTATAAAAATAGAAGTAGTTGTGTTTACATACATGGTAGCAAGTTGAAATTCATTGCTCCAAGTTCTTATAAACCTTGTTTTCTCCCAGCCTTGTTTATTTTCTTCTTAATTCTTTCCATGCATTGTGTAACCACTCATAGATCCGTGGTTTGAAATGGTTCATTTTGAAATCAACGTTGGGATCTTTACCACTTTCAATTGGCTATTTTGATGACCCCAACTATCCAATTATTGAACTCCATCTTGAATGCATGCTTGAGTGGGCATTGCAAAATGACATCAACTAGTTGGAGAATGTTGGGTTAGTTTTTTGGAACAAAAAAACCAAGATATTTGGATGTTTTTATTTTATCCAACCCAAGAATTTTTGACTTTTGTGTATGCTCTAACAACCAAACTAGTTTTTGATGTGTTTGTAGTCCCAATAATTCAATCTGAACTTGGTGGTAAGGAACTACACACATTGCTCTTCTTTGGTTGTTTAGTGGCAATGTCCTTCCTATAGTGCCTATGAAGATGATTTGTAATGGGTAGATATATTTTTGCTAAAAATGAGGATACCACCATAATCACCTGCCATTTGTTTTCTATGCCAAATATATGGATATGTTTGGAGCCCCTACTTTCCCATGTACATTCTCCTACTGTAGGTACCAAATGGATCCTGGTTTGATCATTAATGATAATAAGTGAAGGGGGAATGTTGTAGGCCTTGGCTAAGTAAGCAACATGATAAGCCATGAATTTATTAGTCCTGAATGTCCAATTCATGTAATGCTTCATGAATTGGTGGGTCCACTTTCAAGTGACCTTAAACCCACTAGGTTTGGTGTCACAAATCACATCAAGGGTTAAAGATTTGATCATTCCATGAAATATGGGTTGTATAATAAAGGTTGCTAGGGGTTGACCTACCTCCTTCATCTTTTGCAACATGGCTACCATAGAATCTCTAAATATAGGGTAATTTTCAAGGACCGGTAAGTTTTATTTCTTGGTTTGAATTTGTGTGGTTAATTCAGCTAGATGGGCATATTTGGCTTTAACTTCTCTTCTATTTGTAAACCAATCATAGAGGCTATATCTACCACATTTTTCATAAGGACTAGGACATCTTGGTTTTTTGTAAGCAATTTTTAAGAAATGGAGGGCATCAATTTTGTTACCATGGTATTTCTTGATTGCTACCATGATGGGTGGCCATAAGTCTTGTTGAAACTAGTTGATGTATGTCATGTGCTTATGCACACATGATCTTTCTCTTGCTTGTTCTTCATTTGACTCTTGTTTGATTTCATCATTTGCTTATAGAACTCCTTTGAATTACTTAGGCCGACCAACCAGAAGCCTTTGTATTGCGTTTTAGGTATCTTTCTCTTGTGCAACCTATTTCAACAAATCAACTTCATGTGCTGTAAAATGTTGAGATGCTCATCTTTCGTGATGAGCTTAAACAACCTTGTTAACAATTTTTGTTGTTTTTGTTGAGTGCCCATTTAGGTATCAAACTACTTTTCATTCAACTTTTCCATTTCTACATAGGTATAATAAGTCTTTGCAAACATATGTTCCATAGAAGTAGGTTAGCAATTTTTTTGCACTTGCATGCTCCTTAATACACTAAACTCTTCAATGCAAATTATTGATCTTGATGCAAACCTCTCTGGACATAAATAAATAGCAAGAATTCATTCTTTGTCTAATCTCTCCATTCGTTTCCAAGTATATACTTATTAAAATCTATTCAATGCAAACTATCTTTTATTGCAAACTATTCCTTCAAAATAGAGAAGTGGTACCAAGAATTGAAATGAGGTTATCAATGCACCAATCTTACATCTTATACCTATGTTGTAAAACTTTAAATCAAAAAATTTATAATAGAAAAAAAAAAACTACCAATGAATGCACATATGACATTTATTATTGTCAAAATATCCAAAAGTTATTACATTTTTTATTGAAAATAAAAATAATTAAAAAATGTTGAATTGGATTTTTAAAAATTAATTAAATATTTGACAAGAGCCTATTGAACTGGCCTAGATACTATGGTATCCATGATTGTTGGTCTTATGAACAAGGAGGGATATTACACCTACACGTTAAAAAGTGGGTGAAAAATTAGTGTTGCTTACAAGTTCTTAGGATTCTAAAAGAACAGTTGGTTTCAGTTTGTAAAATTTTCATAAAAATAAAGAGTTTCTAGTTTCAATTCTTCATAAAAAATTCAGAAAATCAGAACCTTGAAGTTCTGGGTATAGGTCAATTTTTTTGGGGTCAATTCTCAATTTTAACAGCTCTTATTTTGATAGGACCATCCATTCATTCGAGCTTTTATCCAGTTCTGAGTTTTAAGGTATAAGGATGGTTTGGTCAAATGAGGCTGATCAATTTGGGAATACGATATGTAATATTTGAAAGTTGTCAAAATGCATAAAATTTGTTAAAGGTACAAATGGTGCTGAAATTAAAACATTTGCCAAAAACTGATTTTAAAAATTTGCATGACAATTCATGAAGAAAGGGCTGAGACTAACGTCAACCTTCACCCCTATGACGTACAACAGACATAACCCCTACTGAGAGCAACTCCATCCACAAGAGTGAAAATGAACACTACCACTATTTCTAAATCTAGTGTGAGTTACTTCTACCTCACCCATAAACTGTAAACATTGCACAATATATTTTTAAATTGTAACTAAAAGCTACAAGTGGACCAATAAAGTTGGCTGGCCTACGATGTTTAGCAACATATTTTTCTCAATAAATGTTATTTGATGAAGTAGGTACACAACAAATCCTTTTATTCAAAGGTTTTCAAACCCCATCATCCTAGCTACTTTAGAGCATCATGCCATTGTGGCACAAAAAGTGACACGTTGGGTCACTTTTCGGTTATAACTGGAGTTACTTTAACCTAGGATCCTTACCAACCGCCTACACATAACGATTACTGAACCAATTCTTGTGGTCGTTTTTTAGTCCTCAAGAATCACCAGATCGATTCTAATTCTTCACTCCCCAAGAACTGCCCGATCGATTCTTGAGACAATTCTTGAACTCCCCAGAACTACCTTTTCAAGTTTTAAGAATTGCAAGTGGCCACAAAACTGAAACTGAGCAACATAGCTAAAAGCCTTCCTCCAAGGTCTTGTGATTTACCTAAGTTTAGGTCCATTATAACCTTTCACATGTTCTTTACCATGGGTGTAACCCATAGGTTGGGAAAATTCCCAAAATGTCGGGTGAGCTTCAACCACCACCTTGTCATCCTAAGCCCCTTATTTTGGGAATGCACTCACTTTGGGTTTCAGGCTTTGCCCCTTATGGCAAGTTCAAGCTAGCAACAGTTGAAATCATCACATAATGGCTCTGCTCCCCTAGGACAAGTTCAAACCAGATTAAATACAATAGTTTCACGAAGTTCCTTGAAAAGGAGTAGAATAAAGCCCCAAGGTGGGACATTCCTCAGATAAGGGGTCTAGGATGAGGTGGTAGGGCTTTGTCCACCACCCGTGGGCTTTACCCACGATACCGTGCAAGGCAAGACGAATGTTATAATAAACCTAAGTTCGTATTGAGATCAAGGGGGGTGGGTTCTTATGCCTACTTCTTAAATGTGCAAGGGATCTTACTCCATTACAAGGACACATAACATCCCTCCTATCGTTAATGAGAAGGTGAAAGAGTTGTCCTCTTTTGAAAAAGGGATATTGAGAGACATAAGGTGCCTTCCAAATATGTTTCTTATAGTATCTTCACTGGTGCACTGCACAACATGTTCTTCATTCAGAACAGTAAACACTTGCTTATTTGATTCAGTGAAATGGTTTTGGGTCACCAGTTTTGCACAAGATGCTAAGGTTAGCAAAAGCCACTACACAATTCAACACTTGCTCCTTGATTGGCCAGATAGATTATTTGGTGCAAGTGGTTTGTTATTAGTAATCTCTCAACTTTTTCAATCCTGATTTCACGTTTGTGGGTAAAGTTTGGGAAACTCAAAATAAGTAATTTTAGAGGTGAGAAATATTGTTTAAAGCCTAGATGTATCACCTATGGGTGGAGCTGCTCTTATAAAACATTCTCAAAGTGCTTTACAAACCTTTAATTGTTCAGAGTAAAACCTGTTGAACATTCCACAAACTGTTGGTCCAAATGAAACTCCACCTTGGGTGAGCCAGCACCCATGTTAAAATCCCAACATCCATTTAAAGTATTTCTAAATATTAGAAATATCCCATTCTTCAACTAAATCAGGGTCTCTGAGTTCAAATCTAACATATTTGGGGGCTTGATATGGCCACTAAGAGGCCACACTCGAAAAGGTCAAGGAACTAACATGGGTTCACCCAGGCCATGAACTCCGTCTGAAAGGGCTGAATAACAAACCTAATCTCACTGAGGGCTACACTATTGGTGAACACATAGTTGCAAAAGAAGAAGCAAAACTACTACATATATTAGAATGAAGTCTGAGAATATCATAAAGCAAAACATTGGAGGATGCAGTCAGCCAGTCTTTATTGTCTTTTTCTTTATAAAGTTATAATAATAATGATTTTCAAAGACAGTCATTTTGTGAACGTCCCCAACTCTGAATAAGAAAGACCTTCTCTGGATAAGACCCTGGGACCAATACTTATCTCATCATTGAAAAACAACCCATCTGTTTGATGAACTACCTTACCTAGTAGTACCAGCAAGTGGAGAAATGAGTAGGTACGCTTTGAGCAGGTCAGGCCATGTGAGGTATAACTATGAAGTCCCTGCTGCACCTGCTGCTGCTGCTGATCATTAACTCATGACATTTGAGCTTGTCATGAGACTATTGCAGAGAAACACGATTTGATGATTTTGCAGTAGCTAGCCGCGATGCCGGAGTTGTGCATTTCCTCTTGCACTACTGATCAGTGCAGCAGTAGCGGGTTCATACATTGTAGTTTTGTCAAGAAAGAGGGAGGGAGGAAGGAAGGAAGAGAGCGACTAGAGAGGGTCGAGTACCAGCACCGTAGTTGATTTCCGGTGGCTCATCATCATCAGCTCGGCACTAGAATCGTGTCCACGACTCGCTGCTGCATCTTGAGGATTTGGACATGATGAAGGTACCTGCAAGCATTGGGTGCCTAGTACTGTAGTAAGCTGCTGATTGCCAACGAATTGCATCTTGTTTGCAGCGATTTTTTTCTTCAATTTGTTTGAACTTTATTGATCATTCTTAGGCATGTATACTAACAGAATCCGGATTCGACGATTCGGTACTTGTCAAGCTAGTAGCTTGATCTGATGTGAAATGGTAGTCTACGGGTTTCGTGCTGCATCCAACGGATCTAAATCTCAGCTTCTTGAGCAGCCGCAGATCTCTGGATCTATCAGTGGCAAAAGGAGCAAGGCGAACATGCTCATGTGTCCAATTCAGCTGTTTTCAGCTCGCCCGGCCTGCTTCAACAAATTACGGACTACGGTCTACTTATTCCTGCTGAAACTCTGTGAACATTTGTTGTAGGGATTTGGAGCAGAGACCTTGAACACAGCAGCTAGTGTGTTAATGACAGCTGATGCTTTTGATCCATGGTCGAGTACGGGCTATACATCAACTCGCGTTATGGCTGCAGCAACTGAAGGCAACTATGTCGACGAGCTCTTCAGTTCATTTGAAAGGGTTCCTCCTCAGCACCAGCAGCTATCGCCCTCTAGTGCTAGTGATCAGATCTATCGGAAACAGGCGCTGCAGTTTCTGGCAGAATACCCTGAAGGAATTCCCGAGCAGCAGCTCTCATGTCACTCGTCGTCAGATTACATGTACGCAACAGAGAAATGGGACTTTGATCTTCTTTCTCAGTTTGGCCTTACTAGTTCTATGCCCCTCAACGCAGTACAGCAGATCGACACTGCGGATCATCAGCATATAAATACCATGTACCTGCAAGCTCGTGTCCTGCAAAGTGAGCTGGAAACATTGAAACCACTGCAGGAAGTTCACGAAGCGGCGCATTGTAGTACTGAAAGGGCCAGCTTATACGAAAACCCAGAGTTGCTGTCAAAGAAGCCATCTAGTACTGCAGCAAGACAATATTGCGAAGATTCTTTCTGGAAGCTGCATGAGGAGGGCATACGCCGGTGCACTCCAAGTTCCAATATTTCTTCACATGATATGAAACTGCAGGGAGATGGCACTGCCATTGTGTCTGGCTCGGCGCAGGTTACCCAGAATTTTGAAGCTTGTGATCCGCGCGATGATCAGACTAGTACTCATCATATTTTGCATTGGCGTGAGGGTTTGAAAGAAGAGCAATATGAGTTTCCTCCACAGCAACGAACTGAGACTACTAAAGGAAGAACGTCTTCGCCTGCAAAGATCATGAGAACTAGGGATCCGGCTGATCGGCCAGGCTTAGAGCTGGAAGCAATATCTGCAAAAGAGGACAAGACCGTTGATAGAAATGCCAGTTCAGGAGAGTTTTTATACGAATCCTTATATGATCCAAGGTCTAGTCACGCGGGGGGTCATAATCTCCCCATACAAGATGTGCAAACCGTATCATTGGTAAGGTGTTCTCCTCGCGAAGAAGTTCATCTAAACTCGCTCCGGCGAGAGTCGTCACAGAACGTGGGAACCAGGATCACGCAGACGTACGTGAGCGTGCCGGATTACACAGTCGAGGAAGACATCGGGGAGGTGTCCTACTGTGAGAAACAGGGCGTGACTAGAGAAAGCAACTGGTCACCTGCAGCTGCTGATGACATGGTTTCCAAGAACCTTTTCTCGGAGCGCAAGCGCAGGAAAAAGCTCAACGACGGTCTCTACACTCTCAGGAGCGTAGTTCCCAAGATCAGCAAGGTGAATTTATTGGTACAGATATATACATGTGCAGTACTGTACTCGTCTTCAATTTGATTTCCCCTCTTTAACACAAGAACAAGATATACACAAGAAAACTATTTTAGGTTTCCCTCGGGGACCATCAAGAAGAAGTTTGAATTTCGCCTATGCAAACAAGAAATGGTTTGTTTGACAATAGGAAAATACAATGATCCCTCTTTTTCACAATGGGAAAATTAGAATAAAACCTTGAAACTTATTCTGATCCCACATTTCCCCTTGGAGAGCTTTCTCTATGTTTTGTTAATTCAGCTTTTAATTCTTCAGAGGTTTCCCCTCTTTTCCCTACGAGGAGTGCCATAAAGTGTATAGAGTCTCGAAGTTTCTAGCTACATGATTGATTTTGCAATCTTCATGTATGGAGGATGCCTAGTATTGACATGACTAGTGCGACCATTGACGTACATGTGACGGTCCCGCATCATGAACCTTTGCAGATGGACAAAGCTTCCATCGTAGGGGATGCCATTGACTATATCCGGGAGCTTCAGAAAGAGGTGGAGGATATTGAGACAGAGAATTCACGACTGGAACAAAAGTGCAGCCTGAGCTCCCCCGGAAGACTTGTAACTACTCCTATCACTGGACCCGACGTCGGCGATTGCATAACTCGAAGGAATTCTGCAGCTAGCGAATTGAAGACAGTCGATGATTCACATGATGCAGAGATCGCCACCAGAGACGACATCACGACATCAAATGAAGTAATAATTCGTCCGATCATCGACGCGGCCAGCTATCAACCGTCTCAGTTGATCATCTCACCGGCAAAAACTCTGGAGGAGAGACTTTCTGGACGTAAGTAAGCCCATTCATTTTCTTATGAAAAAAAAGATTAGCTGCTCACGTCTTGAGTCTCCTGACTAGATCAGCAACTCAAATTGACCAAAATGTGAAGTAGTACTCAGACCAGCAAGTACTTGAAAGAACCATGCATGTCTTTACATCATGTTAGGGTCTCTTTCCAAATGTTAGGCTGCGATGATCCCAGGTACAAACCGTGTGTGCTATGATCATAGCAGCCTAATGCATGTTTCTAGATCATGTTAAGGTCTCTTTCCATTAGGCTGCTCTGATCACACTTACACAGTGTGCTCTGATCAAAGCAGTGGAAAGTCACCCACACAGGGCCTTGTGTCTTGCTGGATGGGTAGGTGTTTTCCATTGAAGAGCTATATTTGTAGTGAAAATATGCGATTAATCCATCTTAGGAACTTTGAGAACACATTCCCATAAAGAAAAGAATAATTGTCACTTTGTGATGAGTCATAATTTGACTCATAACTCTCATAGCACCTGCATTTGATGAATGCCTGACCAATAGAGCTGTAAGGTGACTGTGAGCACAATGTGGTGTGATTAAGAACTCTAAGAACATGTTCCCATAGCAAAAAAGATAGATGTTATTTTGTGATGAGTCACAATTTGACTCACACCTCTTAAAACACCTACATTTTGTCACCACATGATCGGTAGAGTTGTGAGGTGACTGAGAGCACAATATGTAGTTAATCAATGTAGGATCTTGAGAACATGTTCTCATGAAAATTAAGATAGTCAAATGTCATTTTGTGGTGAGTCATAATTTGACCCACAACTCTCAAAGCACCAACATTTTGCCAACATGTGACTAGCAGAGCTGTGAGATGGTTGTGAGCAGAGGTAGCTAGGAAAAGATAATGGAAAGCTCCTATCATTATAGAATCTGCGATCACAACAGCCTAATGGAAAGACACCATGTCAATTGAATATGTGATCATAGCAGTCTAATGGAAAGACATGCTTAGTACTAGGACTCAATTATGACTAGTATTGTTTAAGTCTTCCAAGTTGGGAAGAAGATTTGAATATCTGACCAATTCATATCCCAATCTATCTATTAGGGAAGGTTGTTTGTTTGTTTTATTTGTTTATTTGAGATTTCTTGAAGGTGATTTTGTAATTTTTAGAACTATGGGGGGGGGGGGGGGGGGGGGGGTGTTTTTTTTTTTGGGATTTTTTTTGTCTTGAAGAATTTATTTTAATATTAAGTA
>Ga0116231_10014154_pt1 | contig 10851 bp, 3 predicted proteins | sample S1TSphgellanicum_2_FD_89695 | JGI IMG/M metagenome (GOLD analysis project Ga0116231, IMG submission 89695) | Host-associated microbial communities from peat moss isolated from Minnesota, USA - S1T2_Fd - Sphagnum magellanicum MG | ecosystem: Host-associated > Plants > Peat moss > Unclassified... | reverse complement strand
GGGGGGGGGGGGGGGTGTTACTTTCTGGTTTCTAATTTTTTTTTGAAAAAAATTAATGCATCAAATGCGCAAAGAAGAGGCGTTCAAGTTTTGTTTGGACACTAGAAACAACAGAACCCTCCCCTTGGATTCAGCCTACCCTAAATGCTTAATTGTTCACTCACTAACCATTCTACCCTAGTCCAAGACTTCTTTAAAATTGGTAGCAAATGTGTGCTACATAAACGGGCTGTTAGAATCAGTTCATTTCAATTTATTTGGATGATTGATCAATTTTTGTGGAAGTAATTGCCACAATGTGTGGACAAAACAAAAAGGGTGTCAACTTTGAAAACATGTCAATAACAAAAGCCTAAGCACAAGCCTTCAAGTTGATATTGTGGCAGTAGCTTGGCACTAACATTATGAACAACACTTGAAAATAAGTTATTTTAAATATCTAGCCAAACTACATGGACATTATTGAATTAGAGCACGCCAAAACATTTGTCTTCAACTATCACAGTCTTCATTGTGGTTTCTTTACACATTGACACCCAACATGCATTACACAAGGATAAAGTTAGAGGACTTTCCCATATTATGTGGTTCAACCATAATTAATAAGTGTTCATTATCCATCTCAGTAGGCTTGTATTGTCACATAGACTTACCTAACTAACAATATAACACCCAAGAGACAAGTAGATATCATGCCAACTCCAAACCCCTAACCATGGAAGACTAGATAAAAAAAAAGTTTGATTAAATAGCATTGTAACTTCACAAAACGAACAAATTCCTCTTGACAATGCTACATTAGCAACATTATTGATTCAAATTTCTTTTGAAGTTTTCACACATACAAGTTTCCCTTTCCATCACTCAACCACTCAACCCTTATAACATAAAATTTCCCAAGTAATATACCAAACTTGAAATAAGGAACACCACCATACCAACTAATAAACCCCTAGAGATCATCATCACCTCCAACCATGCCTTTACACTAAAAACATCTAATGTTATTCCTACTATCTACTTTACTTCTCCATGCACACTAGAACCAAGTTGGAGAACTTGAACAAAAAACACAATCTTGCTATGAACATTCATTTCATAACTATTGTTCTCCTCATTCACAACAACAAAAAAGGTTAAACTTTCTTAGCTTTCATCCATTTTTCAATCTCCCTAACCTTGTCCCACATCATCTTATTGTACACATGTTACCTCTCCATAAAGCCACTTCATTCTCTACCACAATTGTTTTCTCCAAAAATAACATAAACAACTATATCAAATCAAATTTCACCACAGATCGATGGTTTCGACTAATCAATGCAACCTTCACGAATTTGTCGAAGAGCCAAAAATGAAAATAATCTCCTCTCACCTCACTCCAACACACATTAAAAAATTAAACCCAAAACCCATGGATCACCAATGCTGAGAACCAATGGGATTCCATAACTATACATTCATCATATTCCAAACATGTTAAAACCTTAACTCAAATTTATAATTAGATTTGTAAACAATTAACTTCTAAGAGTTGATAGGAATTTTTAAAAAAATTCCAAATTTCTCAAGAATGTTGGGTGGTAAAGATCTTCAAAAGGATTAAATAAATGAATGGTGATAGTTTATGTAAAGATCACATAATGTTTTGAAAACCCTACTACAACTAGTGATGAATCATTACTTAAGTCAAAGGTCTAAACATGACGATTCATTTTTCTTTTATAAATTGCAAAAAAAACCTTTCAAAATTGTGAAAATTTCATGTTTTTTTAGTTTTCTCTGAAAATATTTCTCCAAATTCCAAAAATTCACCCAAAAAATTTGAAAAAAAAGAGTCTTCTTCTTTTCACAATGGTTGGATTTTAGTTCATTTTTATTTTATTTCTCTATAATTGAGTTATTATGCTAATCAAAGATTGGACCTCCACACTTGTGGTTAAGGTTTGTTTTTCAAATTTTATATAGAAAAAAAATTTGACAATTTTTTTCAAAACCTTAACAAGATGAATCAAATTTACTTTAAGAAAAAAATTGCCATTGAAACCTAATAAAACAATTAGTTCTTTTTCAAAGTTAAGACTTGAATTGGGGGTGTTACCCTATTTTAAACATGTTCAAGTCCTTTAAGTGGATAAGAACACTTTTGTTATAAAAAACTATAAACTTGGCATTACATTTTAGGCAAGTTATTGCAAACTTTGATTGATTGTACATAATTATAGTACATAATCAATATCAACATTATTGAACAACTAACATTACACAAAATTAGTTTAGTTTAGTTTTGTGTAATGGGAACATAATTGAACCTAGTCTTTAAGTTCAACCAAATTTCAATTCTTTGTGAGAATGACCAAAATTCAAAGTTTAGAAATTCAAAAAACTAGACTCAAGACTAGACCTAAAATTCAATAAAAAAACAAGGAAAAAAAATTAAAACTCAGACCAAATGTTCTTTTCAAAATCAAGAAAAGGTCTAGAGGTTATGAATTACATTATTGATGAAAGGTCATTAGTTCTTGAAAATAGCCTTGGCATTCCAAGCTCTTAGAAATAGCCTTGGCATGGAAGCATTGAGACTATTTTTGATAACCAATGACCATGAGTTAATTATTATATATAATCATTTGTCTTAAGATATGAAACATTGGTGTTTCCATGGTACAATGTCGACAAAAAAATTCATAGTGTTATGGTTTAATTTTCACTATATTAGTAGAAATTCTATCATTTGCAACCAAGCAAACAATGACTAGCTGTCCTAAATGACTCTATCAATGACCATAGTTATATATTACAATTTCATTATTTATGTGGAATAAATATGAATAATAAATTAGTCATTTATATGACAAATGGATGAAAAATTACAAAATAGACATACTTCATCCATTTTTCATCAAAAATATTTCACTTGTTATGGTTTTCAAATGTGCGTTAGAAAATAAGACATTTATGTGGATATCTAGCTATCATTTTTTCAAATAATGAAATACATAGATCTAGTTTATGATTGAATTTCGACCATTTCAAATGACATGGAAAATATTGCCATGATGTTGTGGCATTTTTTATAATTAATTAATTAATATAATATCTTGCATCATAAACTTTGAAAACTTATAAAATGACTTATATATGACTAAGTAATTACTATTACATGGACAACATGGCACTTTGTATAACTATATAATCATTAACCTTAGATGATGTGGTACCTTAGATGGTCATACAATTATTTTACAATGATTCAAAAATGAATATTAGTAATTTAATATGAATATAAATGGACATAATAAACTATAACATGTAAGGGACTTATTTGATTAATATTATACATATATGTAATATAAAAACCTTTATTACATTTTAAAAAATATATTTGATATATAACCCATTTGAAATATTCAATGTGACTAAATTAAATATTATACATTGAAATAATTTTTAATGGTAAAAACTTGATATATTATAAATATTTTTTTATATCTTCGTAATTTAAAAATGAAATAGAAATGTAAGATGTGAAAAATATATAATATATTTTCACATTAAAATTTTGTCATAAATTTAAAAAGAAATTTTATATAATATACATATAAAAATAAATAAATTTATTTTACATGTGTAGAAATGAATAAAAATATTTAATATTTTATTATTCATTTATATTATTAAAGTTAAATTAAATTATTTAGATTGAATTATACTTCAGATTTAATATGACTAATATTATATAAATAATTGATTTACGATCCATTAATTAATAATTTATGTGGATAAATAAGATGGATTCATATGTGTAAATTAAAAATTATTAATAAAATTATGATATATTAGAAAAAAAATTGTAGTATAAATTCCTAGATTAAATGAAAGTTTAAGATATGAAAGTTTTATTTTATTTATTCATGTGTTAGCCATAAAGGTTTTTTCATTTACAAATCACGTGGGTGCAGTCACAATACAACAAGCCAAAAAGGGTGCTGGACCACAAAAAAAAATTTGAAATTGGATAAATATTTATGTTTTGCCATTTAAAGCCATGGCAATCATGGCAAGTTGTTATTTTTTTGTTCATATGAATGTTAAAAAATTCAAACCAAAAATCCATTTGATGAAATTTTAAGTTTAAGTTTTGATTTAGGACTTGTAAAAATGCATAATAATGTGTTGGACATGAGTTAAGTTTGCAAAGGATTATCAAAAGGATTCATATAATAAAACATATTTATGGGAAAAAAAATTGGAGGATAAAAACCTATTAACCACATTAAAAAAACACTCAAACCTTAAAATATGTGGAATTGTAAAACTTTAAAAATTGAAAGAACTTTCCAAAATTGATCCAGAATTTTAGAATTTCGAAAATCCAAAATTATGAAGAAAAAACATGTCATGTATTTGGACAACTATAAACATTTATTATAACAAGTTGCAAGAAAAAATTGTTCCAAAATTCATTCAAATGAATAAGTTTTTTTAAAGGAGAAAGATGTGTAATCCTTCTTTTAAATAATCATGTTGGCTCATTGTATCCTATTTGCACCCATGTGTTTGAATTTAATTTTTTCATTTGGACAAATTATCAATAAGATACAACTTATTGTATTTGAGGTTTGTGTAATGTTTAAATGAAGTATGGTCTAAATAGAATAAACATTAAATTATTTATGGAACAACTAAGGTGTCTTGGTGGTAAAGAAGTTGAACTCCATCTTTGGGGTCCAAGGATCAAACTTCACAAATGACACGTGTTGTGGTCAACATCGGAATATTGTCTAAATATTCCATACCTACTTAGATTACCTGAATTAAAAGGTTATCTTGGCAAGCCTAAGTAGGTAGATTATATGGTTTATTTACCCACTTAAATTAGGTTTTTAATTTAATTTAGGTGGTGAAACATGTCAACAATTGATAGGATGAGAATAATGAGATTAAAAATAATTGAAATAAAAATACATGTTATTATTTATATTATATATAATAAATCCATAATAATAAATATTATAAATTAATAAAATAAAATTTCCCAAGTTTTTGGGTCCAATTTGTAATAATAAAATGTTTAAACAATGATTAAACTATCATTAATCATTTCACATATGTCCTAAATGATTAATGGATGATATTTGCCACATCATTATGCCACATCATGTTCTAAATGACTCATTCATAATGACTTTAAGGCTATTAGTCATTTTTGTTCTTTATGATTAGAATACTAGTCATAAACTTAGTCATATATTTGAAGATTTTTATTAGTGCTATAGCACATTTTTTATGTGGAAATCTAGGTATTTGGTAAAAATTTTGTGGTAGCATGTGGATTTAAAAGTGAATCACATCATAAACTTTCATTATGTTAATATGACATTGGTGCACATTTGAACAATTCAATGGTTGAAAACAATACATTTTTAACTTGTAAGAACTTGTCACAAAAACTGTAATTTAACAAAAGGATTGAAAAATACTAGTTTTAAAAGGACTTTGTCAATGAAATTTTGCACATACAAAAACACTACAAAAAATCATGGTTTTTTTAATTGGGAATTTTGGTGGAAAAACCCCCATATGGTTTTTTTGCCCCCATGTCCAACTTGACCAAAGTGCCATTTTGGACAAGTCATTTCAAACTCAACTATTTTGACTCAATTTTTTTTATTGGTTTTCTTAATTGGGTTTTTTCTACTAATTTTTTTTTATTGAACCATCATGATAATAATATAATTTGGGCAATGACTAAAACTATACATTATTTAAAATTGAAAATTTTAAATTAATATGCCAATATTAATTCATTAATTACCTAGCCTACCCAACCAACCTAATTAATAAACCTAATGTCCAAAACTAATTTAGTTATTTACCTACTAACCCTATGTCCTAGGCCTAAACTATGCCACTTAGCTTAGCCACTTAGGCTAGGCCAAACCCCCTAAGCTTGGTGGTCTGATAGGCTTTGCAAACTAAACTACCTAATTAGGTCACCTGAGTAGTTAAAATAGCTTAAGTTATAAGTGTGGGACCTTGGACTCCTCACCTTCACATTGAAAAGTCAACATTTTAACCATTGCACCACCACCTCATAAGGTGATTTTCTTGGATAACATATTGTAATTAACATGATTTTGGACCAACATATTATCCTATATGAACTTGAATTTTTTTACACTATTTACATGAATAGGTAGGTTATAGATAGGTTAGTTTAAGTAGGTAGGAGGTAATTATTGATAAATGCATGGACCTACATAACATGTAGGTTATAGTCTAGTAAGCCTTAAAGGCATTTACCTAGGGTCTATGTTTGTATCTACCTAATAAATTACCTATGTTTATATGTTATTTAATAGGTTACATATGTCCTATTAGCCTATTAATAGACCTAACTTAACTTATTAAGTAGGTTTAAGCTTAAGCTACCTACCTAATAGGCTATGATACCTATTTAGTAAGCCTACATGGCCTAAGCTATTTTACTTACATACTTAGTAAACTTAGATAACCTAGGTTATGCTATGTACCTACTTAGTAGGCCTAGGTGGTTTAACTTAGGTTAGCTACATATTTAGTAGGCTTAGGTGGTCTAGGTTAAACTATGTATCTATTTAGTAGGCCTAGGTGGTTTAAGCTACTTACTTAACAAGTAGGATAAGTTACATATCCATTAAGCCTAGGTGGTTTAAGCTACTTATTTAACTAGTAGGATAAGTTACATATCCATTAAGCCTAGGTGGCTTATGTTATTTTAAACTTAAGCCTATTAGGTAAATAACATAGGACTATGCTAGTAGGCTATTGACATGGTTAATAGGTCTACTTAATAAGCCTAGGTCACTTAAGATATCTACCTAGAAGGTTTACACTACCTAATAAGCTATTCAGTAGTCCTAGGTTCTGTCCTAGGTAATCTACTAGTTAGGTAGGTCTAGCTTAGGCTACCTAGTTAAGTAGTCTAGTTAGGTTATAACTTAATAAATAACCTATTAACCTATTAGTTATGCTAGTTTAAATAAGTAATATAGGCCTAACATAACCTACTAGTTATGTTAGGTTAAGTGAGTAACCTAGGTTTAATAAGTAAGTTAAATCATCATATGGCTCATTTGACTAAGTATTAAACCATAATGATCAATTTGACTAACAGTCAAATCAATATGGCCAATTTGATTAAATGATGGCCATTTTGATGGACCAATGTCCATTTTGACCAAATCTTCAACTTAACACTTGGTAAAAAATGTCACTTTACTCAAATGTAACATGTCCTTTCATGCCCCAAACCATTAGTTAAAATGGGCATACCCTTTGGTCAATGTGGACACTTTGGTCAAATTAGCTTTTTGAAAAGCAATGATTTTTTTCACAGTGAAATACATTGACCATTTTTCATAAAAACTTTAAGTTTGTTTTAGAGTAATGATGTCAGATTAGATGATAAATAAATCTTCAATAATACATTATGTTATGATAATATTAATGATTATGATTTTTTTAAATCGTAAAATGTTCTCCAATTAAATATGTAGTTGGGTAAAGTGTTTTTTGAAGTATTCTAAAAATATAAAATCAAAATTTTAAATGAAAAATGAAAAATTGTTATTAAACAAAGTTTTTTAAATAACTTTTATTAAACTATTGGTATACAATTACATAAACACAAAATTATGAATTAATTGCATTTTGGTTTATATAATTTTGTCTTACTTTTAAAGCCCCAAATACACGAAAAGAAATTTGGAAATAAACAACTACAATTTTAGTTGTGAAAGACAAGATTTTAATCATAATGGACACATGTGATTACGAACCCTATAGATGCTTTGGATAAGTGACAAAAGATAACTAGTTGCAAAAAAATTTACATGACATGTATAGTCACATATCACTTGTGATTATAGGGATTTTTCATCCATTGATTAGTCATAGGACTATGCTATTACAGATACTACATAAAATATTGGGCAATATTTTTTTAATAATTAAATTTAAATGATTTAATATGTTTTTAAATCACATTTATTAAGTACATTATTTACATTTGTATAAACAATGCAATATTCATATTATTGGTAATTTCATAAATTTTTAGCTTATGATCTATCGACACATGTCACTACCTAGGCTAAGCTAAAAACTTAATTTAGGTAGCTAGGTATGCTATTTAGTTTAGGTACACCTAAGTAGGCCTAGGTAAGCACCTAGGCTAAATAAACTAACTGTGTATGGTACATTTGGTCAACATACCATCATTAACCACTACTATGTCACTTATGAGGTTTGACCCTTAAACCCCCAAAGATGGATATCAATTCCTTTGCCATCAAACCACCCCACTTGATGTAAAAATACAGTGGAATGCATTCTATTTACCCCATACTTGATTTTAAACATTACACAAACATCAATTTCAATATTTCATATTTTATTGATATTTGCTCAAATGGATAAATTTAAAGTTGATTTTTAAAGTACTTTCAATGACATACAAAATTAAATATATTTTTCTTCCAAAAATTTACATTAATTTGAATAATTTTTATTTATTTTTTGTTAAATGGAATTACATTTCAATGATGATTCATTGGAAAAAATAATTCACACATGATTTATAAATATAAATATTCTACGTCTAATATTAATTAATGATTAAACAAATATTTATCTCCCACATATTAATCCTTCATTTCATTAAAGAACAAATTTTACAATTTGATTATAATATATATCATAATTTTAATTAATTCACATATAATTTTTATAAATGGATAACATATTTATCACATTTCAAAAAATAATAATTTCTTAAAATATCAACTATAGTATTTATAATGTATAATAATTTTCTATGTTTTAAATTTTAATTTAAATCACATTTAATAATGTTAAATAATTAATGAATTTGATGGAATTTTGAGTTTTGTGTTTTTAGAAATATAATGTTTAAATTTTATTTAAAATTATGGTAAAAATCTTATGATCAAATAAATGATATATTTCTTGGACATCTTAAACCTCTATTTGATTAAAAATTATATCATACTTGATTATGACTATACAAAGTTGTGGTTTTACCAATAAAATTTAACTTACATGCATAATATATAATTAAAAAATCATCATATAAAATATTTATAAATAGATCATAAGTCAAATATATATATTTTAAATATAATAATTTGTATTGTTAATGTCAATAAACAGTACAAAATACTAATAAACAATTAAACACAAGTTGATTATCAAACAAACATTATAATTCCAAAGATGCCACATATGTTTTAATCATCAAAATATTGTAAATGGAAAAATTATTAGCCACAATTGCTAAAATAGCTATGACCAATTATAAAAACACTAAAATTTTCATCCATTCAAGGATCCAATTACAATATTAGATGAAAAATGTGCACTTTCATTTTACCTTTCCATCTAAACATGTAATAGTCACATTTAAAATCACATTTGCAACTTCAGTTGATTATATCAACATTGTAGTTGCATGTGTTTAAAATAGTCATATATATGACTACACACATTTACAATTAAAATGACACATAGGACTAACCTAACTATAGTTGTAAAAATAATTGATTTGAACACTAGTTGCATTTATAGTGATAACCATATGGTTGGAATGGACAAGATTTCTTTTAGTGATAAACCATATGTAATTTTTAAACAATTCAATATGATTGAAATTTTATGTATTATTACTTTTGATACTATATTTATTTAAAATTTTGACATAAAGTGTGTACATCATAGCATGGAAACACCCATGTACATTCTTTTCATCCATGTAAGGAAAGGTTATGGAAGCATTCATCCATGAGTAGAGGGTTATTTTTGTTCTTCATATTAGTTGGTAAATCAATAATGATAGATAGGTAGAAGGTTATGGATTCAAATTGAAGTATTTACATTAAATCAAAGTGTCAAATATCATGGGACAAATGGTTATGAATTGATTATCCCTATTTTCTACAACATGAAAAGTCTTCACCTATAAATTTCCTAATGCATTCACCTATAGGGTAAATATGCCCCTACCAAACATCATTCAATATCTGAATGTTAGTCTAATGCAAACCAATGTTGGTGAATGGTTACATGTGTGCAAATCAATATTAAAAATGCCTTATGATTGAACATTTAGTCTTGAAAAATTGTGTTTGATTTTTTAAGGTATCTTAATGTTATATTTAAATACATTTGGTGGTAGGGTTTGAAGAATAACACATTTTCATGCATATGGTTGAAAACACATAAAGTGGAAAACATTTAAGTCAAGTTTTGAATGTTTGGTTATGGGTGTGTTTTGCAACAATTAAAAAAAAATGCAAGCAATTTATCCAAACAAGAACTTTTAATTTTTGAGCAAGAAAAATGTGATTGTGAAGCCCCTTGAATCTTGATTGATTGTCACGTCAAGACTGGTATTGCTTGAAACATCAAGCACATACCTACAAGCTGTATTGAAAACCAACTTTTGGGAGTACAAACATATATCTATAATTGTGTGAGGATATTACATTGCAAGAGGAGGTTAACTTTAAATGAGGAGCCCAAATAAACGAGAAATTCATGATGACAACATCCTACACACATTTTGTGAAACTTGTGGCAACAAAGTTTTAAGGTTTTTCATAAACAAGTCATTTGGGTAGCTTAAACGTGACAATCAGGCAACACCAATGGCTCTCATACACCCAATTTGATGATGTTCATATACAATTTAGGGAGCGAGATGCTAAATACCCCCCGTCGAGTTTTATTTGTCACTATTTTTGGGCACCCTAACCCACCATTGAAGTTGCCATCATGGCCATTTGGGGG
>Ga0116231_10014152_pt1 | contig 10853 bp, 9 predicted proteins | sample S1TSphgellanicum_2_FD_89695 | JGI IMG/M metagenome (GOLD analysis project Ga0116231, IMG submission 89695) | Host-associated microbial communities from peat moss isolated from Minnesota, USA - S1T2_Fd - Sphagnum magellanicum MG | ecosystem: Host-associated > Plants > Peat moss > Unclassified... | reverse complement strand
GGTTGGGGGAGGAGTTTGCTCCCTGGCTATGTTAAGTACCGACCAGGTTGTTGTGTGTCTGCTCCCCCTTGCAAAGCTCCTTCTTCGTCTTCTTCTATTTATCGCTTGCTTTCAGCGTCGCTGTTGCTGTGCTTTTAAGGTTTCGATTGCAAGCAAGTCCGATAGCGTGCACTCTCGCTCTCTCTGTCTCTGTCTCTGTCTCTCTCATTCTTGTGTTTGTTTTCGTGTGTGCTCGCCGGACATACTATTGTTCATTGTCTCTTTTGTCACTGTGAATCGTAACCGTGGATTTTTTAATTTTGTCCACCCTTGTTGCTCTTCGTCAGTGTTTGCATCCTTCAGGTTTGGTTTCGCTTTTTTTTTTCAGTGTTGGTTTTTGGTCGAGTGCGTATACATTTGTGTGTACTCCACTGAGAGATCTTGTGTTTTGTGCGGCGTTGTATTGAAGGAGACATTGGCGGAGGGAGAGAGAGAGAGAGAGAGAGAGAGAGAGAGAGAGTGTGTGTGTGTGTGTGTGTGTGTGTGTGAGAGAGAGAGAGAGGGGTTGTTTATTTGTGTGTTGCCTGACTGTCACATTATTGCGTGTTTCTCTTCGTGTGTACGTTTGGTGAAGACGGATGTGAAAACGAGTTCGTTGTCGTTTTTCTTCAGTAAGATATTTCTTCGTTTGTCTGCAAATGAAGCTTTCTTGACATCGGTTTCCAAGAGAGGATATCCAATTTCCTCTCCTTGACATCTTCCATTAACGTCTCGATTGTCGTCGTCGTTATCCTCCATATCTGGCAGCGCGATAAGAGTTTTCCGAGAGTTTCTCACGCAGGTTACGGGGCTAGGAGGAATTCTTCTTGCTAGGCATTCGTCATTGTCGCAAGCCGACGAACACGCCCGCATCCATCTGCAAAAGCTCGAGATCGATCATCAACGCTTCTTGAAGACATTTGTTCTGGGAGACGACAGGGGGCGAGGAGGAGACGCCAGCGGCACGAATATGACCGGAAAGAGACCTCGCACTCTCCGACGCACTTCAAGCGAGTCATTGATCGAGTCCGTATCCTTCACGCAGGAGTGTTCGCCGCTACCAGAACATCCGAAAGAGAAGCTCAAGCCGACACCAGTCAAGGAACCAGTACCTACTGCACCTCCGCCCAGATTGGTGATCGGTTTCAATCCGAAGCCATTGCCTGAAAACGCCGGCAATGGATGCTTGAAGCCCTCGTCTCCCGGAAGCAGCAGCAGCAGCGCAAAGTCGTCGTCGTCATCGTCACCACCGTTGCAGCAACGATCAGGTCTGGAAAGCCTGCTTTCTGTGCCCCGGGAGAGGAAGGTAGTGGAAGGAGTTGGATTGAGCATTGTGGCTGCCATGAACAACAACACTGCTGTTGTCCAGGAAGAACTGAAGAGCCACAACATTGTGGATAGGAGAAATCAGCGCAATCATCATCATCATCATCATCATCATGTCGTTCCCGCTGCTGCTGCAATCAAGGCGGACTCCATTCTTCACTCAAGGCCGAATCCTTACTGCACTACTGCACAGAAGCAGAGTATGTCTATCCCTATTCTTCGTGTTCCAGACTCCTCTGGTTCTTACCACAAAAGCGGGCGTCCGTCACAGCACAGATTCTCAGGTGGTGTTCAACAACCTCCCTTGGCTGGAGCTGCTGATGGACAAGGAGGTCGTGCAATGGTAGCTTGGTTGCGGCAGCCAGATCCGGAGGAAGGCGAACGTGACACCTTCTTGTTGCGACCTTCTTCTTCCTTCAAGACGCAGCAGGTTGTCGTCGTTCCTGATGCAGTAGCAGCAGCAGCAGCAGCATCAGCAGTTCATTTCTTGGACGCCTGTTATTTCTGCAAAAGACATCTTGTCGATGGCAAGGACATCTACATGTACAGGTATGTTCTCATCATCTCTTCCTCCTCACCTCCAACAAGCATCTTGTCAGAAAGCATCTTTGCCGCTTGTCTGCAGGATGGCAACTAGAATTTTCCAGAATCACCATCTCTTCAGAATGCGATGTACTATAGATTGATCTTCAATGGGCCTTTTTTTGTCTGCTGTGCAGAGGGGATAAGGCCTTTTGCAGTACTGAGTGTCGATCGCAGCAAATCATGCTGGATGAGCGCCATGAGAATTGTTTGGTTGCTGCTCTGAAGAAAACTTCTGGAGCCCCTTCTCACCGGAACCGTGTGGTGGCTGCTGCTGGGACTGCAGCAGCAGCCTAAGAAGATACCCACCCACCCACAATCTGGATGTCACCCAGCAGCCAGCGGAAGCTGCAATCGGAAAGAGCAGTGACTGTTTTGAGAGAAGCAATTGTTCCTTTGTGATTATGTACAAAGAACACTACCACTGCCTTCATCAGCAATTGGATAATTGAATCTTGTGGAAGAGAGGAAAGAGTCTCAACCAGGGAGATGAAGGGAGAAAGCCGACTGCAAATATTATAGAGACATAGAGAACTGCACACAAAGAGCGAGAGAGAGAGAGAGAGAGAGAGAGAGAACCCCCAAACCTATATTGGAGAAAGGAAAAAAAGACAATTCAATACTGTAAAATGGCAGTATAGATTTCTATAGATTCATTCCTAGTCTTCTCACCGTCACAAGATCTCATGGGGTGAACTTGTTTGTATAGCAATGATAAGTGCTGTATCTTATCAAATGCAAATGCCCATCACCAACACAAATCTGTGACTGTGAAGGAGATCAAGGGATGTTCAGAGGAGCAGAATAGTATTGTGGCCCAGGCTTCTCATAGGAAAGAGACACTTTCTGTTTTGTTATTGACTTCTTGTATGAGGAAGCAATAAGATCTCTGTGACATGCTTCTTCAGACTTGAATTTTTTTTTTCCCGGTAGTCAAAAGACTTGCGAAGCAGGTTGTAGTTTTATTCTTTTCCTTATGGGTACATTGAAACTCTTGTAGGCTTCTGGTGTCAATGATATAGAAGTCTGAAAACAAACAATTTTTACCTTCTTTGGAGATGCTGAGGTTTGCCTTTGCACTGGCAGTTTTGTAGGAGATTTTTGAAAGGCACGAACAGCAGTAGTAATCTGTAGGAGAGTGTAGAGAGAGTATAGAGTGAAAGAGTTGCCAGTGTGTGGACTGGTGATTGATTGTGCAAGACTTTTATGTTGATTCCTGAAACAGAATGGAACTGTTTCCATAGCTGTTTTGCAGGATATGCTTGCAACAGGATATGTAGCCACAATTTCTTGAATGAAGCCACGTAGCCTGCTGCTGCTGCTGCTGGAATCATGGGTGTGCAACATGTTGGCAAGGACTGGCAGTTTTGTTCACTTTTCCCAAATTGTGCATCTGTGTCCTTTTGCACTCATGGATGCTCTTCTGGTGTGTCTTTGCTTCCATCTCTTTGGAGGTTTGTTTTATTGCAAGAGACAGATGGGTCTAGGTTAATGTAAGGGTTGTATCCAGTACTAAGGCTTGTCATGATTTCCAAGCAAGAAAGCCCTCATGATCACAAGCCAGCCAGCCAGCTCCATTGCCATTACATGTGTGTTCTGGGTTCGTAACCTTCTTTGGTCCAGATGTTTGATAAAACTGCCTAAGAAAACAGATATTCTCCTCCCTCTTGCCAAATGACTCGGTAAATGACTGGGTAAGTAATGAACAGAAGAAGAAAGAAGTGGTTCATGCACTGTTCTGGCCAGATGACTCATTGTAAGCAACACAGTTTGTCTCTAATGCCAAGCTCTCTTCAGTGGTGTGGAAGAGATTTGAGGGCATGCTGTGGTGGCTGAAACTGTCTTCTTTACTCTCTGATCTTGATGCTCAAGGGCTTCTTTCTTTTGTCCAGTGTTACACATACTTGTTTCAAAACTTTTTGGATGCTTAGTGGTGGTGGCTAAAACCGGGCTTCTTCTTACTAGCTTCTCCATACAGGTGCATGTGTTTTTTCTTGATTATGGAGAAGGCTCCTTGATGCTTAGGGGGTTGTTCTCCTTCTCTCTCCTTTTTCTTCACTTTTGTTAGCAAGCATTATATGTGTGCAAAGCTTGTTTTTTGTTGTTTGTTGACTTAAAACTGATTCTTTTTTAATGGTTCTGTGACCCTTGTTTGACCAGGGAAGTCTGCAAGTTTGGGGAGGGAGGGTAGTAGTAGGGGTGGGTGTAAAAAATTTGTTGGGTTTTTTTTTGTTCCCAAGACTTGGCCAAAACACCTTTTGTCTGTAGTGTCCAAAAGAAAACCAGCTTTTGTCAGTAGGAAAAACTCAAGTTCTCCTGAAAACAAGGGGGCAACATTGAGATGGCATCTAAACTACCATCTCCGGAGCCCCTACCCCACCTCTTAATTGGAACATGTTAAAACAGGCCAATGGCTCTATAATGCTTTGCAAGAACAAGTCTCTCTCTCTCACACACACAAAAAGCCACAATGCACTCTGAACTTCCGTGTTTCCTCCTCCTCAACTCTGGTATTTTCTGAAGTTACATGAAGTCAGCCAAGTGGGGTCCATTCAACCGTTGAAGCTCTGGGCTACATACACTAGACAATGATTCCATGCTGAATTTTATGTACTATGGCAAGCCAAACCCAGGCCCATTATTATGTTGGGTAAGTGTAGGGAGAGTTCCAGAAGTCCCTTGCTCCGAGGACATTACCAAGCATAAAAATCAAGTCTATTTTTTTAATTTTTTTTTCCAATTTTTTTCTTGTGACACTGGGTATCACAGGAAAAAACGACACAGCGCATTGCAAAAAATGGAATGCCCACACAATTTTACACTCTGTAAGCATACCGTCAAATACACTAAGAAAAATCTCAGAGGTTTTTGTGACTGCAGACAAGACCCTTGGGCACATTATGTTAGGTAAGGTGACAGACCTCGACCCTTAGGGTGAGCGAGGTGATGCACAACCTACATAACCGACCAAGGGTAAGACCATTCCATGACATTAAGGTCTAGCTAGGGTGGCAGATTTCCAAAAAGTTGGAAAAAATTTGTGTTATGAGTGTATGATTGTCACTGGAAGATTATGTCATATAAAGTGATCAAGAAAATGACATAATCTGCCACCTCCCCAAACCTTAATTTATAGGGGGAGGCCTTTTATCAGTGCATACCCCTTCATAAAAATTGAGATACACTATTATAAGGACCGTCCAAATACATTCAAATGAAGCCTACTACATATCACTTTACAACAAATCTCCCTCATCTTCTTCTTAAGGATATTACATGTAATAATCTCCCCTGCCTCCTCCAAGCAAATCATGAGAAATATTCCAGGACAGGAAATTGTGATTGGGGAAGTCCCCCCAAACTACACTAGAATTGTGAGCTGAGGTTTTGATCTGGAGAGACAAGAGTGGGTAGCAAGGGATTGCTTGTGTAAAAAGGAATTTAGGGTATCCATAATATAGAAGTTGAGAGCAACAACAGCCCACATCTTGAGATTCTAAAAACACATATTGTATATTAGGCAGGGTTCAATGAAGTTGAAAGTAAGATCACACCCAACATGTTAAATTGTTAACACATCAAACTGCTGCATGGCTCTGCAACAACAATAACAACAACAACAACCCAGACCTCACAATTAAATGTGTGTGTATCTGTGCACGATTGACACAAGGTGCTCTGCACCAGAACCTTTTTTCACCATTTTTTTGGTGTGAACCTTTGTAACGCCTCTCTGCTTTATGCTGCTTACAATTGTCATATGAACAGGAGGAGGAGGAGGAGAACTCTGCCCCATGATAACAACAGATCTATGATCAGACTTTGGCAATAAGAATACAATACCATAACTTACAATAATCGATGATGGTTTCTGTCAGTGCAAGAAGAGAGAGCCATTGAGAGACGCCACATACCCCCTCCCCCAAATCATGAGAGCTGCCATTTTGGACGATTGTTCAAGCATATGGGGCATACCCAGGGATACATACAAAAGGTTATATGAATATTCAAAATTTAGATGATCATTTTTTTCTTTTTTTCCCAATTCACGAGAGAACATACGTATTCCTAAACTGAAGTAACTTGCAGGAAAGTTGAATCCCAATTCTTTTTTTAAAAAACTTTGCCCTGTGCAACACAAGATACCTAACCCAATCACACCCCAAATCACCAACCCACTTACTCTTTTCTTGATTTTTTTCCCCTGTAAAAAAATTAATTTAAAATTTTAATTTCTTCCATTTTTTATTTATTTTTCCCTGTGTTATCATGTATATCATGGGGAAAAATTTTAATTAATTAAATTTCTGCCAATGTGCTTGTTTGCTTCACACAGGGTAACGCCCCCACTCGATACAGAAAACATTTTGCCAACCCAAAAAGGACACTGGGTGTTATGGTTTTACATGCTGGGAGGGGGCTATCCTCTCTCCTATGTACAAAGAGATTGTCAGCTGGGGCCATTTTTCTGTATTGATTCTCGTTGGGAAAGAGGAAAGGGATCCATTCTAGGACCCATTCTAGGACTCATTCTACAAAGTGAAAGTAAGTGACCATAGGGGGGGCTGTAAAGTAGTATATGTCCTAAGTACCAGCATGATCTCTTGGGTCCCATTGTCCTTTCATACTTGAGGAGAAGACAGATACAAAAAGAAAAATGAACAGATTTGTCTCCTCACCTGTGAGCTAGAAAATATTAAAATTACCTTGAGAAGTTGTTGGGGGCGCCTTGTGATTGCCATTCTATACTGGGTTGATCCTCTCTGTGCTCACATGGATTGATTCTGTGCCTTAACCTAATCTCCTGGCTTTGTAAAACTGGGGTATATACTCAGACGACACCTTGGGTGAACCAACACCTAAACTGGTATCATCCTTAGATGAAAGGTGGCAACAGCTTTGTATGGATGAGCATGTCATGAACGCTCAGGTTGCATAGGTTGTTGCATCTCCCCCTTTCAAAATTGAGCAGATGAAAGATGGCAACAGCTTTGTATGGATGAGCATGTTGTGAACACATTGGTTGCATAGGTTGTTGCATCTCTCCCTTTCAAATTGGGCAGATGAAAAATGGCAACAGCTTTGTATGTACGAGCATGTTGTGAACACCTAGGTTGCATAGGTTGTTGCATCTCCCCCTTTCAAAACTGGAATATGGAGACATTGCCTTGGGTGAACCAAACGCCTCAAACTACCTCTCTACCAAGGAAAAAAAAACACATGAAAACAAGTCCATATGAAACGAGGTCTATTTTATCACATAGAGCCTTGTATGGACCACAAATCATGGAACTTTCTATGTCAAGTTATGGTCCCACTCAGATTCTAAGGGATTGTGTAGATTGTACTCCCACCCCCACCCCTCCCCAATGATAATTTTCAACAACAAACTGGGTGGGTGTTGAGAAACCCACCAAAGCTTTGATTTGGGTTTGGCGACAAATTTTCAGTGCTGCAGAGCTTTTGGGGGAAAACCCAAACCTAATTTGACCCTAGACTTAGTACCTCTTTGATTGTTCCTTCCTTGGAAGAGAAAATATCAGCAGAGCAGCTGGTGGGTTGTTTTCTCCAAAACATGGGTCCTACTATACAAACCCCTCACCAAATTCAACATGATCTTTAACCCCCAAGAGGGAAGAAATAACAAAAGATTGATAAAAAAAACCTCATGTTAATACAACAACCCATTTCCACAGCCTTCATATTTCAAACTTCCTTGTCTTGTTCATGTTTGAATGAAACTTGGAGTTAGAGTGTGGGGGAGGGGCCCCTTGTCTTCTTTTTTCCCCTTTTTTTTCTTTTCATATGGTGGACCCCTAGTAGGACCTTGAAGCTCTCCCTCCCATTGCTTTCCCTTCACCGAAAAGGAAAGGGCCCCACTTCTTCTGCACTTGTGACCTCACTCTCAAGCCTTTTTTCACTCGGGAGGAAGGCCACTTTTCATGTCGTAATATCTCCAAAGTAGACTTGTGAACCACAGTTGAAATGAGAGGGTATCTTCCTCCCTTTCTCACCCAGATCTCTTCTCCATAACCAGCGTTTAGGGGGTCGTCTCAATGACATGTTTCTTCCCAATTGGACATGCACACTTGAGTTATATTCTATATACTTGAGCTGGTTACCTAGTCCAGTATAATTTCTCATTTTTAGATTTGATCTCTCTCTCTCTCTCTCTCTACACTTTTCCATTTTATTTTTTGTTGAAAACTATTTTATATCTGCAAGGCCCCAGCATGTACACACAACTCCCACACATTCCTGGCCCCTCCCACTTGCATTGTTGTTGTAAGGGAAGGAAGGGTGTACCTACTACAGTTGGGAGTAGGAATGGGGGAAGGTACCTAGGTACCTACTACCTACCAACCCTTTTTGTCTCTTTGCTCACACCCATGGAAAACATGGAGCTTGCATGTCCCTCCATTCATGCATGCTTTTGTAGCCTTCTGACTGAACACCTTGCTCACCACTCTTTTGCATTCTGCCAGTCATATTTTTCCCTTTCTACAAAAACATAGTACAATATTTCTCTCTCTCTCTCTCTCTCTCTCTCTTTTTGTGTGTGTTTTCTTTTTAATTTTTTTTTCCTTCACTGGAAATCCCAATACCATTCTTTGTTTGAGATTGGAAGAACCTTCTTTGTTGTTGGTTGTTTTGCACATCTAAATTTCTGACATTTCAGGGAGAATCCCTCTTAATTCAACCACCACCAGTTCTTCATATGTACGCAGTAAGACCGACCCCAATATTCCCACCATTTCGGGTGCCTTTTGTCATTGTTAACAATTAATTACTTGGGCTAGTGTTGTGTTGATTCCAACCCTAATATTCTTGCCAATCTGGGTGTATTTTTATTTTTTCATTGTTAAAAAATTACTTGAGCAAGTGTTGTGTTGATTCCAACCCTAATATTCTTGCCAATCTAGGTGGATTTTTTCATTGTAAAAAATGACTTGGGCAAGTTGTTGAGGTGATTCCAACCCTAATATTCTCACCAATCTAGATGGATTTTTTCATGGTTTAAAAATGACTTGGGCAAGTGTTGAGGTGATTCTAACCCTGATATTCACACCAATCGAGGTGGACTTTGACATTGTTAAAAATTACTTGGGCAAGTGTTGAGGTGATTCTAACCCCAATATTCTCGCCAATCTGGGTGGACTTTTTCATTGTTAAAAATTAATTCGGCAAGTGTTTACCTGTTTCTAACCCCCAATATTCGCACCAATCCGGATGAATTTTTTCATTGTTAAAAATTATGTGGGCGAGTATTGAGGTGATTCCAACCCTAATATTCTCACCAATATAGGTGGAGTTTTTAATTGTTAAAAATTACTTGGGCAAGTGTTGAGGTGATTTTGTTTGTATAACTGGCGGATTTCTTCTTATCTCTCCCACACACCGTCCTACCTTCAACATTACCTAGGTGACTACCTAAGTACTAAGTACCGTAGGTAACTAAGTAGGGAATGCAAGTGGTTGCCATGCAAGATAAGGCACTTGGTGACTACTAAGTACTTAGAGACAGGTGAATGGTTAGTACAAAATACAATGGAAAAGTGTTTCCTATCCACGTACCATCCATCCAAGCTTCACAACTTCACTCTACATTACTCAAGGGGATTTATGGATGTGGAGATGACAAGTGGTGGGGGCTTTGCCCAAAGTTTCAGAATTTTGTTGGGTGATGGGCAAATCAAAGAGGGTCCTTGTGAAAAAAACACAAAACAAAACTTTGGTATGCATGACAACTAATTAAGTTAATGAATATGAATCATAATAGGTATCCAAGCTCTTGTAAAAGCTTGTGTCAAAAATGGTGATGGAACAAAGTTACGAATGAAAATTCTACTCAACAATGAGGTGGGGCAACACACACCCAATATGCACCCAAGATATTCCCCAGTAGCACCACAATTTGTCTCATACCCTTTGCTGGAAAGACTAAAGTGTGAGCTTGTATTGTACATAGGTGAGATAAAAGGGAGACCTTTACATACTAGCTTGTTAGTAGTGAAAGTTTCTATTTGGGGAACATTTAATATATTAAATATTTGTGTGAAAGGCCAGTCAAAGTGGTCAATTGCATCAAAAAAACATTGAGCTTTGTGATGCACCCCCAAATAATTAATATGCGTTGCAAATAGGTATGTGGTATATATATTTACATGCCCCAAAACATTTAGACAAGGTTGTGTAAATGAATTTTTTTAGACTTACTTGATTTTACATGACATGTATATGTGTATTTACACCTACCCGCACAACAATGGTTCATATCCTACAATTTTAAAAAATTATGGTATCTACCCAACCCATGTACATGAGACTAGAAAAAACCTTTGTTCATACATGTACTTAACCCAAAATAAAAAGTAGTGAAAGATATTAGTCAAAGACTTGACCTCTTGTCCTCCCTTACACCCAATGGTGTTTTCATGAAGGTTTAAGGTGTTCAGTAGCTTTATAGTAGGTTTTAAGTTTTTCGCAAGGAGCCACCATGAGAGCCTTCATAGCATCATGTTTTGTTGAAGGTGCTAGCATTACTAGAAATTTTGGGTTTTGCAACTATCACATGCAACTAAAATTCAATTGCATGCAACACATGCAACTGCAAATTTGTGTAGTTGCATAGGACATGCAGTTGCATGTGACATTACATATGCAACATGTATATATGGTGTTAGTATACATGTTCAGACATACATACAAATCCAATGTAGTTGCACCTTATGTGCAACTTTCCTTGCAACTACATACAACTAATCAAAATATGACACATGTTTAAAAATTAGACAACTAGCTTGTGGACACGTGTCATTATTTTATTTTTTTTGTGTTTTCAAAATCAAAAATTCATTGGATTAATCTTAATCATTAAAGTTTTTGCCACTAGGATGATGACACGTGGCACACCATGGAACGTTCAT